>Ga0310786_10008685_pt1 | contig 13006 bp, 12 predicted proteins | sample AusTroGonzalo_MG_FD_203881 | JGI IMG/M metagenome (GOLD analysis project Ga0310786, IMG submission 203881) | Bovine rumen microbial communities from tropical cattle in Woodstock, Queensland, Australia - Gonzalo_03 (v2) (version 2) | ecosystem: Host-associated > Mammals > Digestive system >... | reverse complement strand
GAGGAAATCCTCTGGAACAGGCGCGGCGACTCGCCGCACTGGAAGTCTCGCGGCGCGCATTCCTGATGCGTGAAGCGAGTAGCGCGGCGGATTATGGTATAATGCGCACGTGAAGACTGCCTTCATGAAGGGATGCGATGAAAAGGGCGTTTGTAGTTGCGATGGAATGCGAGGCGGATGCGGTGCGTCCGGCCCTGGGGCCGGACGACAGGCTTTACGTCTCAGGAATAGGCAAGGTGTTCGCGGCGGCGGCGACGCAGCGGGCGATTTCCGAGTTCGGCGCTGACGAGGTCGTCAACTGCGGGCTATGCGGCGGCTTCGGCGACGGAATGGAAGTCGGCGACGTGTACGGCGTCGAGTGCGCGGTCGAGTACGACTTCGACCTCTCTGGGATAAACGGCACGCCGGCCGGGGTAAAGGACGGCGCGACGACGCCGTACGTCCCCGTCTCGTCTGGCGGCGGCTTCCCGCTGAGGCGACTCGCGACGGGAGACCGCTTCTGCGACGGCGATTCCGACAATGCGCTGTTCGCATCGCTTGGCTGCACGCTGCGCGACATGGAGGGCGCGGCGGTCGCGGGCGTGTGCGCGGCGAACGGCGTCAAGTGCGTCATGTTCAAGTGCGTAAGCGACGTGCACGGGCGCGGCGCGATGACGCGGCAGTACCTCGACAACAGGGAAAGGGCGCTCGAATGTTTGAGTCGCGCGGCTATCTCCTTGACCTGACCCACCGCGTGCCGACGATGCGGACGCTCCAGGAGATCGTGGACGTCCTCGCGCGCTGCCGCTACACGGAGTTCCGCCCGTTCGCCGAAAGCGAATTCCCCGCGGAGTCCGTCGACTTGAAGCGCCTCGGCGCGTACTGCGAGATGCAGGGCATCGAGATGGTCCCGACGACGCGCGACGAGTTCGAGCGGATCTATCTCGGGAAGGACACGATCTGCGCGTCCACCGAGGCGCCGCGCAGTCTCGCGGGGCGCGTAGAGGAGATGCGCGAGCGGATGGAGCGCGCCGAGGCGATGGGCCGGGGGCGCCGTCGCTTCCTCGTCACCGACTTCTCCGACGGCTATTCGTGGCAGCCGCTCGTCGTGTCGCTGCCCGGCATAATCCTAGGCGGCAGTTTTGCTTACAGTGGCGCCAAGGCGGCGCACATGGACCTCGAGCGCGAGCTGAACGGCGTCCTCGACGCGCCGCTAGGCGGTCTTGTGCTGAAGCTCGGCACTCTCTACCTGCGCGGCGGCGCAGTGCGCGACGACGCGTCCGAGTACTTCAACATCCTCGCGGGCGACCACGGCTACTCGCGCCATCCCGGCATAACGCAGGCCGTCCTTGACGACGTCTCCGGCGTAGTGCGCGGCGTCCGCATCGCCGCCGAGCGCTGGACGGAGCGTAGCGACTGGGCGAAGGAGATCGCCTACGCGGCGCTTCTCCTCGACTGCGCGTGCCACCGCCGCAGCGAGCCGATGCTCCGCGAGCTGCGCGACGAGCACGGCCACATCTGGCGCATGCGCTTCGCCCCAGAGGGACGCGTCGAGTCGCTCGCCCGCCTGCCACGCTTCTAGCCTGCTTGACTTCGGCAGGGGATTATGGGATAATCTGCACCATGAAAAAGTGGAATGTTGCCTCTATAAGGGCGGCGAAGGGCGTCGAGAAGCTCGGGTGCTGCACGGCGTACGACGCGTGCTTCGCCCGCCTTGCCGACGAAGCCGGCGTGCCGATAGTGCTTGTCGGCGACTCGCTTGGCATGACGATGCTCGGTTTTGACACGACGCTTCCTGTGAACATGTCTGACACGCTTGCTGCGGTGGGCGCCGTTTCTCGCTCTGTCAAGAACGCAATGGTCGTCGGTGACATGCCGTTCGGGTCTTACCAGTGCGGCGAGGACGAAGCCGTCCGCAACGCTATTGCGATAATAAAGGCCGGCGCAGACGCCGTGAAGCTGGAGGGCGGCGCGTCGGTGTGCGGGCTCATCAAGCGTCTCGTTACGGCTGGGATCCCCGTGTTGGCGCACGTCGGGATGATGCCGCAGAGCGTCAACGAGTACGGCGGCTTCAAGAAGCAGGGCAAGACGCGCGAGGCCGCCGAGAAGGTTCTGGCCGACGCCAAGGCGGTGGAGGCGGCGGGCGCGTTCGCCGTCACGCTCGAGTGCATCCCCTCCGAGCTAGCGGCGGAGATCACCGCCGCGCTCAGGATAGTCACGATCGGCATCGGCGCAGGGCCGGTATGCGATGCGCAGTGGCTCGTCATGCACGACCTCCTTGGCCTCAACGAGCGCACGCCGTCGTTCGTCAAGAAGTACGCCGACCTCGCGACGGTCGCGCGGAATGCGTTTTCGTCATACGTAGACGAGGTAAGGAAAGGGGATTTCCCCGCAGGCTAGCGCCAATGCGGATCGAGTTGCCGGCCAAGAGGTGAATTTGATATACTATGGATGCAGAGGGAGTTGAGAAATGAAATCATTGCAAAGGCTTTTTTCCATTGCTGTGCTGGCCGCGCTGGTGACCGGCTGCGTGTCGTACCATACCCCGCCGATTGACCGGCGCGTGACGGTTGCGCCGGACCTGGGCACCCTTGTCTGGGTGACGGACGTTCGCTTGGCCAAGGGAGTGTCGAGCCACTACACCATGCAGGCGAACGTAGTCAACAATACTGACGACATCGTGAGTATGGAGTACCGCGTAGACTGGCTGGACGCCAGCGGTGCCGTCATCCCGTCAGTAGTGTCCACTTGGCAGCACATGTCGGCGGCGGCGCGAGAAGTGCTTCCGCTACAGGCCACGGCGCCATCGTCTGACGCGGTCGACTTCCGCTTCTATGTGCAGTCGTCGCGTTGGTGAATTTCTAACTCCAGATAAAATCAAAAGGAATAAAAATGAAAAAGTGCATGACAGTATTGGCCTTGGCCGCTCTTGCCGCCGGGTGTACAACGCCCACTACGCGCATTGACGTGCGCAATGACAGAGGTCCCGAGGTTGCGGGCATCGACTACCGCAATGTGCAGGAGGCGGCTCGGGAACTGCTGAGCTCCCTTAACCGTAGCGGACGTCTTGATCGTGCGGACGGTGGCGTGTACGTTCTGACTGTCGGCAAGGTGAAGAACGACACGATGCAGCGTTTTGACACAGATACCCTTACTTCGTACATCACCGAGGAGCTGATGAACGACAACAAGGTGATGGTTACCTCCGCCATGGCGGCCGGCGAGGACAACCGCGACGAGATGGTCAACGCAGCCAGGAGCGTGCGCGGGAACGCCGAGTTCAACCAGGCGACAGTGGCAAAGACCGGACAGCTTGTGGCGCCTACGCACAGCCTTTTCGGCAAGATCATCCAGCGCGAGATACGAATGGACAACGGCGACAAGCAGATCGAGTACTACTTCCAGCTGAGGCTCACGGAGCTGGCGACCGGCCTCCAGTGGTGGCAGAAGCAGCATTTCATAGGCAAGCGCACCGACGCGAACACGCCAACCTGGTGAAGAAAGGCGTGCCATGAATAGATATATTGTGCTTTTCGCCGCGGTTGCGGCGTGTTGCATGGGCGCGTTTGCCCAGCTTCAGCAGAGCAACAGCATCAAGACGGTGCACGGCAAGGGGCGTAACGCCGACTACCGCACCGCGGTCTATGAGGCGCTCGTCCAGGCAGCGTCGCAGGTGCAGGGCGTGTCGCTGCAGGACTCGCGTGACGCGTTCATGGATTCCATGGCGCAGCTGAAGAAGACGAATGCGGGCGACTCGGACATCACGGAGATCCGCGAGTCGCTGAAGCAGTCGGTCAGCGCAAAGACGAAGGGACGAGTGCTTAGCTACGAGATAACGGAAGAACGCTTCGACCAGGAGATGAACCTCTGGTACATCGAGTTGGACGCAAAGGTACCGGGGCAGTACGTGGTCGGGCTTCATCCGGATAACCGCCGCCGGATGGTGGTGATGCCGTTTAGGTCCCGTACCGGAAGCGTGGACGTCTTTGGAAAGACCCTTACGCCTGCATCGACGTGCGAGTCGATAGCCTCTGCTCTTGACGAGTGCCTGACGCAGACGCGAAGGTTCACGATGCTTGACAGGGCGTTCAACGCCGAGACCCAGGCGGAGCTCAGCCGCTTGAACCTCGACAACGCCTCCGCCGGCGACTTCGGGCGTTTCCAGCAGCTTCTCGTCACGGACTACATGGTGATAGGCTCCGTCAGGATGTTCTCGTCCCCCGCTGCGAGCTACAACCAGTGGACGGGGACTACCACTGCTAGCGATGGCACGTTTCTAGAGGTTTCGTACCGCGTGATTCTCGTGCCGACGAGTCAGTTGAAGTGGGCGGGTAGCGTCGTCGTGCCGTATTCCGCATGTGGTGGAAGTTCGGTGGATGCAATGATCGCCAGCGGGATGTCTGTTGCAGCACAGCAAATATGCAACGAGATAGTCGAAAACATATATCCACCCCGCGTTACGGCCAAGACGACTTTCGAGCTCGTTCTGAACCAAGGCGGCAAGGGGTTTGCCGTCGGGCAGATTCTCGAGGTCTTCCGCATGGGCGAGGCCATAACGGACGTGTCGAGCGGCGAGACGCTTGGTGCGCCGGAGGAGATGATTGCACGCATCCGGGTGACGCGCGTAACGCCGAAGATGAGCTACGCGGTCGTCGTGGAGGGAACGCCATTGGATCAGATCGAGGTTGGCGCGGTCGTACGCCGTCCGCAGTTGACCGGCGCCGTCGCGCCGGATACAGGGGCCACGTCGCCCGTGCAGGTTTCGCCGTCCGGAACTGTGATGCCGCCTTGGAAGAGGTAGGCGATTCGTCTGATGCCGCACTGCGCCGTATGCGTGCAGGGCAATAAGGACTTTGTACATAACCACAAAAAAGGAGAAAACAAAATGAAACTAAAAACGATGAAACTGGCCTTGGCGGCAACCGCCGTTTTGGGCACTGGCGCTCTTATTGCGCAGGAAATGGGATCGGCGACAGTAGCCGTCGAACCTCAACAAGCAAGTGCGCCTGCCACGGATGCGCCGTTGACGGTGGATGAAATCGTAAGCAAGGACGAAGGAGAGAAGATTGTCGAAGAAGTCCAGAAAACAGTCCCTGCTGAGACATCCCCTCGAAATGCCAATGATGCGATGGTCAAGTGGGTTCAAGACAACGGCTATGCTGAAGGGTTTAATGATGAACGAGGATATTTCCTTCAGATAGGCGTGGCTCGAGACAACTCATTGGATCCGCTCGATGAGGATTTTATGACGAAGCGAGAAGTTCTTTACCGAGAGGCGCAACTCCGTGCTAAGGTGGAAATTAGTGGCCTTGTGGATCGCGAAATCAGCGGCCGGAACTGGAAGAATGGGCTTAGCGCCGATGATGTTAAGGCATTTGAGGCGAAGTATGCGCGTGAAATCAATGAAATGAATGAAATGAAGCGCAAGGTCTCCAAGTTGATGCTCGCCATGGATGCAGCCGAGACGGACTGTTTGAAGGGCGTGACCGCGACTGATCGACTCAATGCGCTTGTTGATAAGGTCATCAAAAGGCTTGATAGATCATATGATGCCGGAAAGATTGTTGCAGAGAAAAAAGCCCGCTATGAAGCTATCAAGGCGGCTTATGAGGATGCGAAGGCCGCTGCAGATGAATTGGAGCAGAAGAAAATTGACATGTTTCCGAGTCAAACAGTAAACGCCAATGTCGATTCTACTGTAAGGATCAAGTTGCATGGGGCAATTCCACTGCACCAAATTGAGTCTTTTGTTGATAATGAGTTCCAGATTGCCGTTGCGATGATTTGGAGCCCCAAACTTGAGGACCGGGCGGCGAAAATGCTTGCGCGAGGGGAGATAGCCAAAGGCAAGCCGACGGAGGATCGTACGCTTTCCGAATATTTGGCTGCGAACAAAAAGGCGCTTAGCGCTATGGTGGGTGCGCGGCAGTACATTGATAAGAACGGCAAACTTTACTTCATTGGCATATCCGCTCAGGAGTTGCCCAAGGATGCTGTCGAAAAGGATGAGGCAATTACTTTTGCCAACCAGATGGCGATGCAGGCAGTTATCATGTCCCTGTTTGTTGAGGGCAAGGGCGTTACGGAAGCACAGGCGACTCTTGCCAAGAGAAAGGGTCGCAGTGGTGATGTCATGAAATCGCTTGCCGAGGACATGGAAGAAAAAACTCCTAAAGACTTGAGCGTCGGCGGGCTTGGAAAAGTTTACAGTCTTGAGACAACGTATCCGATTACCGGCAAGCCGATTTATATCTCGGTGGCAGCGGTAGACTCTACTCTCGCGGCGCGTTCTGCCGCCATAAAGAGAGCGTGGGATGTCAGGGCAAATGATACTGTGCGTACGTTGCATGCCATTGCAGGTGAGCGTCAGGGGGCCGAAGACGCGTTTGAGGCCGCCAAGAATTCCAAGACGGAGTTTGACGCTGCTCGTGCAAAAGCACGTGGCGAAATTGAGAAGGAGGTAAATCGCATCCGCAACCCGGAAGGGGGTGTGAATGTCATTCAGGCACCCAAGGCATCTCCTTCCGCGCCTGCTGGACAGAGTGCCCGTCAAGGCGTATTCAGCGGAAATGCAGGGCACAGCGATGACTTCTAGGAATGTTTGCACTGCGGCGTTGGCTGTGCTATTGCTGACGCTTGTTGCCATGGCGGGTGATGCACCACCCGCCATGGTTTCTAGCTACTATAAGTTGCGAGTAAAAGATGAGCCAGCCGGCGTTTATGAATGGAACGATCATGATCTTTTGTTTGTACAGGTTCGAGTGCCGGAATTAGTTGGCGACGCTGCGGAAGAAATGGCTGGGCGAATTCTTCTTGCAGAACATAAAGAGTTGTTTGCATGGCTGGCGCGTCACGCCGCCCAGGATCGGAAGGATTCGGTATTAAGTCCCGGAATGGAGTGGTTGCGGCGATTTGTTCGTTCCGAGAATCCTCTTTGGGAATATGAAGCGGATTGGCAGTATTCGTTTAGCGGCCCTCATTTCTCGCGACATGAAGTCGGAGAGAGGGTTTGTTGTGCCGTATGCAAAAAAAGTGAGGTTGTGGCTACGATGCCGTCGGCATTCCTAAAACCACTAGGGGAAGACAAATGGGTTGGTGGTGGAAAAGCAATTGTACGCGACAAATATCCTGGGAAGGCCGACCGATTGTTCATGTGGCAGATAGGGCTTTTGGATGCATTGGCTCTCTCGCTTGATAAAGTAGCAAGCTTGGATGTGTGGGTAAAGGAGTTCGGAACGGATGACAGCGCCGCATACCTTGAGTACAAGAAGGTGTGTAAGGAGCTTGAGCGATATCTAGCGGAATCAGAGACGGCACGTTTCTTTGCTTCAGAGAAATCGCGTCTGGAAACATTGCCGGACAAGATTTCATATGAATGGGATAGACGTCGGCCCGCAACGGAAAAGAACGTGGAGACCCATACTGTCACGAACAAGATCAGTGAGTCTGAATTTGAAGTTGTTGTTACCGAACGCGAAGTGCGTAAAAGCATCCGCACCCTCCACAAGATAGTGACGAAAATGGCCGTTGATCCTAGATTTGAGAAGTGCTTCCTTTCAGGCGGTTTAATGGAGAATGTTGCTTCTGAGCGGACACCTTTAGGACATGCTGCGGAGAAACAGTTCTATGAGAATGGCGGGCAGACTCTTGAACAGCGTGAAAAATTGTTGATAGATGCGTTGCGGGAAAATCCAGGCGACAAGGTGCTTTGGAATCTGCTTGGTCGCATGATGATGAGTCGTCAGGATTGGCATGGCGGTCTGGTCTGTATGCGAAATGCTCTTCAGCTTGATCGCGAATACGCTTTTGCTCTGACCAATCTTGCCATTATTTACCATAGGCTTGGCTTTGATGAACTAGCATTTGGCGCTGCCACTGTTGCGATAGGGATCGCGGAAGACACATGGTGTAGAAAAGAGGCAGAGAGAATCTTAAAGGGGGATAAGTGAAACCCATTATCCTGTTGTGCGTATTTCCCCTTTTTGCGACGGCAATTGCCGAGTCGGCAGTTGATTTTTGCGACAACTGGGTTATTGCACAGTTGGAAGAGAAGGGGTTGCATCCAGGGTACAATGAAGAGAGTGGCGAGTTCGTCGTTGTATCCCACTCTCAAACGAGATGCGCAGATCCTTCCGTTGACCTATCGGTGTGGAGGTTTTGTCGGGACGTTTTTCTTAAGGCGCATATCAAGGCTAGGCGGGATGTCGCAAACTTGGTTAAAGGGTCTCTAGAAGCGTCAAATGCAGTTGTAAAGATGTCTGCTGGCGGTGAGCGCATCCGAATGCGGACTGCTACTATTGAGATGAACGCCGACGAACTGCCGTTTGGGGTAATTATGCTGACAGCAGAGGGGACTTGGCGAGACGGCGTATATGCTGCCTCTGTGGCGATGGGATGGAATAAGGAAAGAGAAAAACAATCAAGGGATTCACGATCAGGATTGATTGTGCCGTCAGCGGATTGGGAAGATCAAATGCGCACGTTCTTCACAAAAAAGAAAATCGAATTTATCCCGCCTTCAGGTGAATTCATAGATTCAAGTGGTTTTGTGCATTTGTTCGGCGCTGAGGTAGACGATATGCTTTCTCGCCCATTGGCGAGCAGAAGTGCCGCCATGTCCGCACTTGAAATTCGGGCAACGACAAATCTTCGTTTGATTCGCGATAGTGCTGGCGGCGCTTCGTTTGGAACTCTTATTTCAACTCGAAATGACGGACATGCAGGATCGACTGCAAAGATTGCGGCTGGCGAAATGGGTTCTGTTGCCTCTGGCGTCATGCCACATGTAGTGTGTGCGCTTGAGGGGAAGATTATGTCCGAATCATTCAAACGATCGCTTTATGTAATGGTGTATGCAGATGACTGCAAAGACCTTTTGGGCACTTGTCGGATACGGGAACGGCATGCAGATACTACTCAATCCGGCGTTCAGGTTTGGAATCCCATCACGGGCAAGTTTGAGAATCAGGAATAGATAAGGCATGAAGAATGTTGCTTTAATAGGTGTTTTTTTCTTGGCGGCGACCATGTTGTGTGGCTGCGGGGGAGATGAAGCCGAGAAATCAGCCGTCAAGCCGCAAGAGACTAAGATACAAGAAGCGATGCCGACTCACAATGGAATTAGGGCAGAACAGTCCTCCTCAGCATCGGGAAAATATCTATCTTCGCGCGATATCGTTAACAGACAACTTGAAGAAAGTGGAATTCGCCAAGGCGTGGATGTTGACAAGGGGCGGATATTGACGGTCAGTACGCGCGGATTTTCCTTGAAGGGGGAAAAATGGGATAAAGACGAATCGTATGAAATAAACGAGACATATGACTTTCCCAATGGAGAAAACGATGATTTCCAAACCAAGCGTTTCAAGACGGTCTGGAAGGCATATGCAGACGGTTTGGCGGACATAGCAAGAATGATGGGCGAAACCGTAAAAGACGATACGGGGAGCGGTGGAGAGACGAAGAGTATCCAATCCGCTGCGAAACTCATGTTTGATGGTGTCGTGACGGTGACAACTGCCGAGTCGCTCGATGCTAAAAATGGGGAATATGAATTTTCGGTGGCGGTCTGCCAAAGCGAGAAGAGGAAAAGGATATACTATGATTATTGGTCAGGGAAGCGGACGTCCTTCCCTGGACGATGTTCACTTAAAGATTGGATTGACGAGCGATCCACTATGGGAATCATCTGCCCGCAATCGCTAATTGACAACGAGGGCATCTGGTGGCGTATCGCAGGAGTGCCAGTTGAAGTTGATGGGCGGAGCCGGAAACAGATAGAGGTTGGTGTCGAAAGAGCGAAGCACTATGCGTTCGAGGCGGCCATTCGCACGATGTGGGTTGACGTGTTTGCAATGTTTGCCGTAGTTTGCGAAGGTGGGGTCGAAGCGCACGAGAAGATTTCACGGACGGTCAGCATAAAGCCGGTTTGCACAGTGTCGCCAAACGATCCATTCCATGTCAAATGGCTTGAACTTGATAAGGTTGACGGTTTTACTGGGAAACCAATTCGGCTGTTTGTCTGTGCGATTCGCGACGATGCTGGCGCCAGAGCGGCAGCAGATGCAGCTCTTGCGGAGAGACTGAAAAGAGAAAGACAAGAGGCTTATGACCTTGGCCGGAAGGCTGCATTACTGGAACAATCCAGGAAAACATCCAATCGGGACTAGGTTTTCGTTGAAATCAGGCCACTAACAAGGAAAAGAGAAAATGAAGAAACTGATGATGACGGCGGCGGTTGCCGCGGCGATGGCGGGGTCGGCGCAGGTGTTGACGCCGACTTCGGGGGTTGTCAACGACCACGGCGGTGGGTCGACGCGCAATGTCAGCGTGGTCTATGCGCCGCGTTCCGTCGAGACGGGATACGGCTACGTCGACGGCATGACGGTGATAGGCCTCACGGTCTTGCCGTGGGCAGTCCCGAACTCGTCGTGGGACGTCACGGGCGTGCGCATGAACCTGGGTTGGGGCGCGTACCGCGATACGTCCGCGTTCGACTTCGGCGCGTTCTCGGCAAGTGCCAACGCCAGGGGTCTGTTCGTCAACCTCTGCGGAAACTATGCGGCAGATAGCGCGTGGGGCTGGCAGAATGGTCTTGTGAACGTCGTCGGGCAGCGCGTGTGCGGCCTGCAGATCGGGCTCGTCAACTATGCCGAGCGGCTTGACGGCGTCCAGATAGGACTTTTGAATTTTGCACGTTCGCAGTGGTTCTTCCCGGTCGTCAACATAGGGTGGTGAACTTGGGGAAAGGCTGTTGCTCTATGAAGCTTGCACCAATCGCGTTCGCCGCGCTGGCGTGCGCTTTCGCGGCTGGATGCCGCACGACCAAGGATGTCCTTGACGACTGCGAGCGCAATTTTTCCGCAGGCAACTACAGCGGTTCGACTGCAGAGCTTGTTGACATGGCGGACAAGCGCGACGGCACTCAGCTTCTTTGGCGGCTGCTGGCTGCGAACACGCTGCACCTGACGGACTCTTGCGAGGACGACGCTATCAGGCAGTTCGACCTAGCCGAGGCAGTGCTGCAGAAAAACGACCAGATGTCTGTGTTTGCCCAGGGCGGCGAAGGCGCTCTTGCCATGATGACGAACGACCGCGCCTTCTCCTACGACGGTGGCGGACTTGATCGCATATTTACGTGCGTCTATCGCGGCATTGACTTCCTCTGTCTCGGCAACTCCGACAATGCTCGCGTCGAATTCAACCGCGCCGCCCAGTACCAGCGCAACTGGCTTTACGATCGTCGGCGCGACATAGCCGCGGCGGAAAAGAAGATGGCTTCTGACGCCGCCGCTTACATGAAGCAGAAGAATGTCAAGAACGTGAATGTCGGCAAGTCTGTAAACGTAGCGATGTCGGACACCTCATTTGGCACAAAGATCCGAAGCAAGACAGGATTCGATCCTGCAACATCCGGGAGGCTGGACACGCTGCCGCAATCTGCCTATGTAAATGCCTATGCTGCGCATCTTGCGGGAGTCTTTCGCTGGTTAAATGGCGACAACGCATTGGATGATCTTAAGCTGGCCGCCGCCGTGAAGCCGCATGACGCACTTCTGTCGCGCGATTTTGCGGAGTGCGACAAGGGGATGCGTCCGTCAAATCAGGTGTGGATATGGGTCGAGGACGGTCTCTGCCCCAAGCGCGAGGAGTGGCGTCTGGACCTGCCGCTTGTGTTCATTCCATACGCGAACCGCTATGTCCAGTACGCCGGCATGGCTCTGCCCTATCTGTGCGAGAGGGCCTGCGGCGCATCGTCATGGAGTGTCATGACTGGGGGCCGGACGTCCCATATGCAGGAACTCGAAAGCGTAGACCGCCTTATGCGTGCCGAGTACGACGTCTACATGCGCGGTGCGCTTGTGCGTGAGATTACGCGAACGGTCGTGCGCGTGGGCGTGCAGGTTGGCCTTGGCATAGCAATCGACAACACGAAAGACGACCGCACCAAGACGGCGCTTCGCATCACCCAGTACGGGGTGGCCGTCTGGTCTGCGGCGAACACCGCGGCCGACCTCAGGAGCTGGACGGGCCTTCCGAAGCGGGTCATGGCGATGCGCGTCGACCGCCCGGCAGATGGCCGGGTGGTCATCTCTGGCGACGGGATGCCGGTTGCCGAGATCCAAGTCCCGAAGGGCAACACGCTCGTCTTCGTGCGCAAGACCTCTTCCGCCGCCCCCGCCGTCGTCAAGACGGTGACCTTCCCCAACTGACGCGGGTTGACGCTGCGGCGGAGAAGATGGTATAATCTGCGCCAATTCACGGGCCTGTAGCTCATTCGGATAGAGCAGCGGTTTTCTAAACCGCGGGTAGTGGGTTCGATCCCCGCCAGGCCCGCCATTTTCGCGCAACGCGGACGCAGGCCGCAAAGGAAAGGGCAGACATGGGATTCTTCAAGGCGTATGACATGCGCGGCACGTTCGGGGTCGACTTCGACCTCGGTCTCGTCCGCAGGATCGGGCGCGCGCTGCCGCGCGTCGTCAAGGGGCGTCGCTGGCTCGTAGGGCGCGACTGCCGCGTTACCGGCGGCGACGTGAGCGCGGCGCTCGTCGCCGGGCTCCTAGAGGCAGGCGTCGAGGTCGACGACATCGGCCTTGCGACGACGCCGATGGTCTACTTCTTCACGGCGCAGGACGGCTACGACGGCTCCGTCATGGTGACCGCCTCCCACAACCCCCCGGGCGACAACGGGCTCAAGGTCTCGATGGCGACGGCGCTCCCCGTCGGATATGCCAACGGGCTCAATGAGGTGGAGCGGATGGTGTTGGACGCCGCCAGTGACGCGGGCGCGGCGGACGGCGGGCGGCCGTCGGTTGCCAAGCCATCGGACGGGCGGGAGAACGCCGCTCGCCTTGCGCGGTACGTCGCGTGGCAGAAGTCTGCGACGGACGACGCGCCATTTGCGGGGCTTAAGTACGCAGTCGACTGCTCCAACGGAATGTCGTCGCTTCTGGTGCGCGAGCTGTTCCCAGGTGCAATCGTCATAAACGACACATTGGACGGGACGTTTCCGGCGCACTCGCCGAAT
>Ga0310786_10008683_pt1 | contig 13007 bp, 6 predicted proteins | sample AusTroGonzalo_MG_FD_203881 | JGI IMG/M metagenome (GOLD analysis project Ga0310786, IMG submission 203881) | Bovine rumen microbial communities from tropical cattle in Woodstock, Queensland, Australia - Gonzalo_03 (v2) (version 2) | ecosystem: Host-associated > Mammals > Digestive system >... | reverse complement strand
CTCCAAAGTTGCTGGCCCAGGGGGTTGAAGCCGTCGTGGTTCTCTGCCAGCGGGTTGTCGCAACAGTTGCGGTAAAGCTCCGGATCATACCCTTCCGGCTTGACGGGCGTTACCGGGTGGTCATATTCTTTGACGATGGCTACGTAGGTCATGTCCTGGGCGGTAATCCGGTCTTGCAGTTCAGCAACACCCAAGGCTGCGGCTACGTCGCCCAGCTCCGTTCCATCAATGAGGATGCGCGCCTTGATGCAGGTGCCGTCGGAGAGAGTCAAGTCCCACGGAGATTCCGGGTCAAGCCCGGAATGAGGTGCTCGCCGAACATGACAGTTCATCCTCAACTCTACGCCGGCCTTATCGGCCATATTCTTCAAAACCTCCGCCCCTACAGCCGGATTGAAGAGAATGTTGCTAACCCAGCCGCTCTTGAGGGCTTCGTAGCCTCCATATCGGCCCGCCAGGGAGTCCGTAAACTCCCCGAAGATGCCCCCGCGAAGGCGGTAGTTGCCATCTATGGCACTGACTCCGGCGCTTGTGAGCATGCCGCCCAGCCAGGGCGTTTCCTCCACCACTAGCACCCGGGCGCCATCCCGCGCCGCCTCAATGGCCGCACAGGTACCGCCCGCTCCCGCGCCAATGACCACTACATCGTACTGCCTGGCACAGCCCAGGAGGGATAGCGCAAAAAGAGCGTTTATGATAAACCGTTGAGCCATAGCGATTTGCGCACTTTGCTCCCGGCTAAACAGACCGGAGGAAAACCTGTAAATTGTTAATAATTAATTACTTAACAGAAACACCCCGCCAATAATCCTCAATCTCCTCAAGGGTTTTACCCGTTGTATCGGGAACATGCCTGTACATAATCCACAGGTACGGCAGGCACATGAAGGCAAAGAGGAAGAACGTTCCGGCGGGCGTAAGGTTCTCCAGCATCCAGGGAGTAAGCTGGCCAATCAAATACGTACCAATCCATAGCGCAAAACCCGCAATGGACATAGCCAGACCGCGAACCCGGTTAGGATACATCTCGCTCAGCAGCACAAACACCACGGCGCTGATGGAAATGGCCGTACAGAACACGTACAGCAGGAAGAACACCAGCATGAACGTAGTGGGCAGGTTGGTAGAGGGAAGGAAATAAAGGCCGATACAGACCAGGCACAGGATCATGCCTCCTACGCCCCACCAGACCAGCTGCTTGCGGCCCACCTTGTCAATAATAAGCAAGGCAATCACGGTGGTGAGCATATTCACCACGCCCACCAGCACGGTGGAGAAGAGCGGATCCGGGAAACCGGCATCGGCAAAGATCTTGGGGCCGTAATAGAGCACGGCGTTTACGCCCATGAACTGGCCCAGGATGGCGATGGCGCTGCCGATGAGCACGGCTTTGAGGATGCCTTTCTCCCGCAGGGCCGCCCAGGCTTCGCTGTTGTCCTGCCTCTGTCCGCGAACGGCCAGCCAGCGGGGGCTCTCCGGAATGAAGAAGATGAGCACCAGGAACAGCAGGTCCGGGATGGCCTCCGCTCCCAGCATCGGCCTCCAATAGTCCGGCATTGTTGTCCCCTTCAGGATGAGGTAATTGGCCAGGTACGCCAGCAAAAAGCCGATGGTGATAAACAGCTGATACAGGCTCACCATAGTGCCGCGCACCTCTGCCGGAGAAACCTCGGAAATATACACCGGCGAAACGATGGACACGATGCCTATGCCGAAGCCACCGACAATGCGGTAGATGACCAGTTGCGTAAAATCTGCACTCAAGGCGCACCCAATGGCCGATATGGAAAACAGTGCGGCGCTGATGAGCATGGTCTTCTTCCGGCCCATGAAGTCCGAAAGCATGCCGGCCACCAGCACGCCAATAATAGAGCCGATGAGGGCGCAGCCCACATACCAGCCTTCTCCGCCGGTAGTGAGGCCAAACTGCATCTTCACCACCTCCGTGGTGCCGGAGATGACGGCCGTGTCATAGCCGAAAAGGATGCCGCCCAGAGCTGCCACCAGGGCGATGAACAAAACTTTTGCGCTAACTTTCTGTGTCATTTGCTAGAACGGTCCCGATAGGATATACAAAGATAGGAATTATTAATTCCCCCGGAGCTGGAACTCCGGGGGAAATCAACCAAATTAATTATTCGCCAAAGACAATCTTATACTTGGCCACGACGCCCTTGCCGGAATTGATGACAAAGAGTTCGAGGGCCTCATCCGTAGGATGCAGCAGGACATCTGCACTGCTGGCTCCGGTGAAAGGCAACTCGCCGGTGAGGTCGGCAGCGGGATTGATGGTAACCAGAGGCTTCACATCATTTACATCGGTGACATCCATCACATAGATGTTGGCATTGCTGGAATAGTCAAAATGGAATCCCTGGGTATAGGCCAGGACACGCTTGCCGCTGTATTCGGCGATGGCCAGGTTGTTCTGGTTCTCGTTTCCGCCACATCCGGCATCCGTGATGAGTTTCCAGTCGTAGGGAACGGCCCAGTTGGGAGTGTAGGCGTCTTTCAGGTAGAACAGGCTCTCCTTGCCGTCATATCCACGGTAGAGAACGCCCTCGTGAAGGGAGGTGCCCACAGAGATGGAGGCGGCAGTTTCAGGGGTCCAGAAGGTATTGACACCGGCACCAGGACCCTGGTTCTGGGTTCCGTAGTAGTTGGGGACAGCCTCGTAATTCTGGATATCATAGCCGAACCAGCAACTGGAGGAGCCTACGACACCCGTGATAACGGCCTTCTCGGCCAGGTTACCACGTACACGGAGGCCGCCCACAGTTCCGTAGTCCAGGTTGGGAACCTTGATGGACTTGGTCATCTCGTTGGGATCGGCGCTGTAGTAGATGGTGAGTTCCTGTCCACTCAGAAGTTCGCCGCTTTCCCAGTCAATATCGGCCTGGACATCGGGCATCACGATCACGTTGCCGGCGTCATCGCTGCAGATGGAGGTGGGGGTGATGCCGGGATAGGTGATGGCCTTCCAGTAGGTTCCGTCGGCAGGGCTCACGGCATGGACCTTTTCACCGTCGGAAATCAGGAGAGCTCCGGTGGCGGTATAGGCCAGGCGGTTGTAAGCGGCCGGGATGGAAAGATCGGCCAGGGCCTTGCCCCATACAAACTCTGCCACGGCGCCCTCTACCGGGATACCGGCCTGCTGGAACCAGCCAAGACCGCCGAAGTTGCCGTCTTCTTCACCGTCGATAATACCCACGGTATACAGGTAATCCTCGCGGGAGAAGTAGGCGTCGTTGGGCTCCATGGTAAGGGTGATGGTACCGGCCTCGGTGTCAAAGGCAAGCTTGCACCATTCGTTCTCCATGACATCTACACCGGCATCGATGGAGGCGTCGTAAACGGAGAAGTAGGCGCGCCAGTCGATATTGGTATTCACGTTGATGACAAAGGTGCCGCCTTCCTGCGGAAATACCACCGGTACTCCATCATAGAAACTCCATTGCAGGCCGGCCCAGTCTCCTTCATAACTGAAGACAGGCACGAAAGCCTTCTGGCTCACCTCAACGGCCTTTTCAATGCCGCCGGCAGAGATGACCACCTTCGCGGAACGGACAACAGCATCGTCCAGGATGGCCCAGGTTTCCGGATCCTGTACGTATTCATGCGTTTCGGCAACGTTTAGGACCACCTTGCTGTCCACCAGGCCCTTGGTCTGGGTAATCCAATCGGCAGCCTCGGGAATCTTCACCTGATAATCCACATTGGCCGATACGGGAATCTCCACGACACCACCTTCTGCGGGGACTTCGAATTCCGTCACCTTAACGTCCATGGCATCCAACTGGGTCTGGGTCACGGTGACTTTGGCACTCTTGGTACCGGCGGTGATGGTTACATCGGCCGTACGGTCATCATAGGTGTCATTCTTCAAGGCCGATGCCTTGACGGTGATCTTTTCACCGGCCTCACCGCTGGCGGGAGTGACGGTGAGCCAGGACTGGGAAGATTTAGCAGTCCAGGCAACATTGGAGGAGAAAGTGATGGATGTGACATCTCCCTCTACGGGCACGGTAACCTGCGTGGGCGTGCTCAGGACGAGAGAGTCTTCCACCGGAGCCTTTTTGCAGGAGACCGCAACGGCGGCTACCAGCACAGAAGCAATCAGAAAGAACTTTTTCATACGATCAGTGTTTTTATGGGTTAAGAGTTTTGAGATATTCGTCGATGCCCTTCTCAAAGGCATCCCAGTAGTCAAACATACGGATGTGGCAGAGGTCGAAGATGAACAGCCCGTCGGCGTTGGCCAACATGGTTTTCACAATGTCCGGAATCAAGGCTTCCTGGTGGCCGTTCTCGAATCCGGTTCCGTTCCCTATGTCGGGGCCTGCGGCAAAGGGAACCGCGCCATTCAAGCGCTTCGCGCCCAGTTTGGCAAAGCCTTCCATGGTCCATTCCGTGGATCCGTGGATGCCGCCGGTACCGGCATAAGCGCCCAGGAAGATGAAGTCCAGAAGGTCTGCGATGCCGGTTTTCTGGTAATTGGCCGATACCCATTTGTAGGAGGATTCGTTCTTTTTGAGGTCGTACCCGGTGCTGGTCCAGTTGACGCCGCTACAGTAGTATTCGCTGAACCAGGCGCCCACATAGACCCCGAAGCGTACGTCCTTGTTCACTTCGTGCACCTTTGCCGCCGCTTTTTCAATGAAATCGTGAATCACTTTGCAGCGGAAGGTGAGCCAGTTTTTCTCCAGTTCGGAAGGATTGTTGCCAATATAGGTCTGTCCCTTTTTCATGACCGGCCATTTGGAAGGCGCATCCCCGCAGTACTTGGTGAAAGCGGCCTTGGCGGCGTCCGTATAACCGGCATCCAGGTTGTTGTCGTCGTAGCGGCAGCGGTCCAGGACAATGCCGTCCAGTCCCTTGTAAGCGGCCAGCTCTCCCAGCAGCGTGAGGAGGAATTCCTGCACCTCGGGGTTGGCCGGGTCCAGGAAGCGCGGACCGGTTTCCGGGTCTTCCATGGCGTTGGTGAGCCCTCCGGAGAGGTTGTCCACAGAGCACCATTTCTTCAGCTCCGGTTTGTCGTAGAGCATGCCCAGCGTACCCAGGGACGATTTGTAGCCGCCCACCATGGTGTTGATGGCGGCATTCACGCGAAGCCCGGCGTTGTGCCCCGCCTGGATAAAGGTCCCCAGGTAGTCGAAGGTGGCGGTGCGTTCCACGTATTTGTATCGGCCGTTCACCCAGGTCGCTTCTTTTTTGCAGGCCGGGGCGACGGATGAGGCGAACAACACATCCCCGGTGGTGGGGCGCACGTCCACGATGATATCCGTAAAGCCCATTTTGGCTATACGCTTGCAGTCCTCGGCAATATAATTGGCATCATTGGCATAAAAGGGGAAGTTGGCGGCGGCATCCACCCAGATGTAACGCGGTTTCCCGGCAATCCCGGGCGTATCCGGTGTATCGGGTGTGTCCGGGGTGGCCTCATCCCAGGAATCCCGCCATTTAAAATTTTCCGCCTGACTGGGTGTACAAGCGCTGGCCAGGGGAAGCAGGAAAGCAAGAAGCAGGCTGATTCTTAAGGCTCTCATTTCTTTTTCAATATAATGACAGAACCTACGGCACGCTGGTGTCCGTCCGAACATTTGATGGTTTCTGCACCCTGAACCAGGAGGCAGGAAGATCCGCCTCCATCCAGGTTCAGTGCCTCGGTGCAGCCCAGGTCCTTCAAGGCCCGGGCCTCTTCTTCAAAGGTCATTCCGGCCACCCCCTGGGTCATTCCGCGTCCTTCGCATACAAACAGGAGCAGCTGGCCGTCCTTGGTGAGGCCGATAGCGGTGCGGGGATGCCGTGCGAGGGGCATCTTGTCATCGGCCCCGTCTCCGTACAGGAGCTCTTCTTTCCAGGAATTCACGATTTCCCCACCCTTCAGCAGCACGGGGCCTCCGCCTATGGCCGTCTTCGGGGCAAAGGCAAGGGCCTCGGCCGGGAAGGCCGCATCCGGTACGGGCAGCGGTTTGGCCTCCCAAGCGTTGGCAGAAGGTTTTTCATAGAGAAAGTGTTTGGCTCCGCCGGACCAATAAGTCCAGCCGGTGGCCAGTTTATTGTCTTTTTCGTAGAAGACGCCCCGGGTGGGATAATACATGGTAACCCAGTCCTCAGAGGCGTAATTGATGTTGACGCCCAGGGTCTCCCCTGCCGATACCGCTACGCTGGCGTTATACTGCTTTCCCCCTTCGGAGAAGAAATAACCGCCGTTGAGCACCACCGGAGCCGCTGTTTCCGTGAAATAGGCCGATGGCGTCTTAAGGGCTTCGCTGGTACCCTGCAAGGTGGGATCCTTGATGCTGCGGACATCCCAGGTAATCATGGAAAGATCGGCCAGAGCAATATAGGCTATCACTTTCTGGCCACCCAGCTGCTCAGGGCTGCGGTAAATGGCAATGCCATCGGGTACGGCCGTGTAGTCGTCGGTAACATGCGTCCATCCCGCCTGGGTATACGCCGGATAGGGGTCTTTCTTCTCCGGCTCCACGGGTGTTTCGGGGTCATCCCAGCGCCATTCAGGCATGTCTGCGGTGGCGGTGCCGTTACACGACACCACCACACAGAGCATGGACAGTATCAACTTTATCTTCATCGCTTAATGCAATCCAGGCTGTAACCGCCAATCATTCCGGAAAGGTGGTCGTAATAGTACAGGTACAACATATAGCCGTCGGCCGAAGGAGCCAGAATAGCGTCTCCGCATGCTCCGAATCCGTCATTGCTGCCGGTCTGGTACTGTTCGTTGTACATGAAAGGGACGGAGAATGCCAGTTGCGGGCTGTTGTAAATGCGGTCGCTCAGGGAGCCGTTCGTAATGTCGAACAGGTACAACTGCGGACCAGGCCACCACTTGGGGAAGTGGTTGGAGACAAACAGCAGCAGATAACGGGCATTGTTGAAACACTTGCTGTCCAGGTTGTTGGGGTCTACGTTGCCGTTTACATAGTAGCCGCCGCCAGGTGCGTCATCATCTTCTCCGGTTCCTTCTCCAGGCAAGGCACTGCCGATGGACAGGTCCGGTTTGAACCACTTGAGTGTATTTTCAGAATAGGCGCAGCTATACCAGCCTGCATCCATGGCCGGGGAGCCGGACACCACACAGGTGCTGCCGGCAGGGCCGGAACCCCAGCAGAATCCGTTGGCGGCAAACAGGTCCACAACCTGGCTGGACACAACCTGTCCGCCCTGGATATGGATGGTGTGGAAACGGCCGGAGGTGGTGACACCTTCCAGTCCGGGATACGTAACCGTAATGACGGCTTCTTCCTGAATATTTCCTATTACCTTCATCTCCAGTCCCAGTTGCAGGTCCTGGTCATTCACGAAGGAAGTGAGCAGGACAGGAGCCTCCTTCACGGAAGACGTGGTCCAGATGGAGAAGGTCTCCCCGGGAGCGGCCAGGTTGCAAAGGAGCAGGTGGTCCTGTTCGTCGGAAGCGATGGCTCCTGTGGGCACGGCCTCTCCCAACTTGATGGTGCCGCCGTAGGTAGCCATGATCTTGTTGTAGTACCGCGGGGCGGATCCATCACCAATGTTCACGATGAGATCGCTGTCCAGCACGCCCATGGAGACGTTGGCCTGGGTACTGAATGCCGGGAGTCCAAGTCCCGAGGACGGATCCAGGTTGAACAGTTTCTCTGCGCTGGTGGTATTGACACCGTAGTCAATCTTTTGGGGGACATTTTTCACCACCACATACTTGGCGGTAGTCTTGCCGTCGTGGGCCGTAACCGTGAAGGTAAAGCCTTCGTTATAATTGTGCACCTCGGCCGGGTCCGGAGAAATGGTGGCGTGGGCCGACAAGGTCACGCTGGCCTCACCCCGGGAAAGATCGTTGGCGGTAATGAGGGATACCGTATTGTTGGCCTTGTCAATGACGCCGTTCAGGTTGGGCCGCTTGAGGGTGAAGCTGATGAGCTCGCACTTGTTGGACTTGACCCGTTCTCCCGTAATCACAATGTCGCGGGTAGTACCGGTGGCATCCGTATAGCGGAACTGGTTTTCTTCGGTGAGATCCAGCACGGTCAGCGCCGGCTCAATCTTGCAGTTGGCCTGCAGGGAAGCGCGAACGCGCACCTTGGTCATATAAGGCGTGGTAATGTCGTCGGAAGTTTCCGGGAAGTACCAGGGAATGGGTATCACGTACCGGTCTACATCGGGATCGGCAATTTCCAGACGGCCCATCTCCTGCCCTTCATACGGGCCGAAGGCAAAGTAGGCTGCCAGGGAAGTGATGCCCTGGCGGTCGGCAGTGGGAGCCACATGTTCGGGTTTATGGCAGGCCCAGGCCCCCGAAAGGGTCGCAATCAGTAACAAGATAAGTGACTTTTTCATAACTAGTTCCATTCGGGGTATTGGTCTACACTGGCATTTGAATTCAGTTCTCCGTCGGGGATGGGGAAGCGGTTGAGCATCTTGGCCGGGAAGTTGCGGTCCTTGTCGTCCACCGCCACGTACGTGTACAGGAACTGACCGGCCACGGCGGTGGTCTCAATCTTGAGTCCGTGCACCTGATAATTGTTCAGGCCAGCGGGCCAGTTCTCCACGGCATCTCCCCAACGACGGAGATCCCAGTACCATTGGCCCTCATAGGCCAGCTCCACGCGACGCTCCTGGCGGATAGCCTGCCATAAGGCATCGCCGCTCTTGGAGGAGTAAGGCAGGCCCACACGCTGGCGGATGGCCTTGACGGCTGCGTTGGCTCCTTCCATGTCCTTGCTGCGATAGCAGGCTTCGGCCTTGTTCAGGAGCACTTCGCCATAGCGGAGCAAAACAAAATGCTGCGTACTCTGGGAGCGCTGGGCCAGGTCGTGCGTTTCATCCACACCTTTGCGCAGATAGTATCCGGTGGTAGTGCGGCCCTGGGGCTGCGGCTCCCTGTTCCACTGGCACCAGCCGTCCGTTCCGCCCACAAAGGGCTCTATATTGCGGCCTTTCCAGGAGGCTCCGTTATAGAGGATGGTGGCCTGGAAACGAGGCTCCAACTGCTTATAAGGAGGTTCTGCGGTGGTGGAGCCGTGCCAGGCGCTCCAATCCGGGAAGCCTCCCTGAGCCAGTTCGTAACTTTCCACCATTTCCTGGGTGGGCGTGCCGTAGCCGCCGCCCTGCTGTCCCACCAGCTTGTAGTCTCCGCCGGGGGCGTAATAGTAGTCGAACTCGTGGGTTACGTTGTCTGCATAGGAGAAACTGTACTGGAGGATGGTTTCCTTGTTCCCTTCCTGTACGGGAACGGTGAAGACATCGGCATAGTTGCCCATGAGCCCGTATCCGAGACTGGCGAGTGCGTCGGCGGCTTCTATCACTTTGTCATACTCTCCGGCATATAGCATGGAGCGGGTAATCAGGGCCAGGGCCACACCTTTGTCCAGCCGTCCCTTGGCGTTCGCCTTCTCCGGAAGATTCCGAGAAGCGAATGCCAGGTCTTCCCAGATGAAGTCCCAGGCCTCGGCCTCGGTGTTCAGGGCTTTGTTCACGGCAATCTGGGTAAGGTCTTCGTCGTACAGGATTACGTCTTTGTAACGCTTTACCAGCTCAAAATAGAGCCAGCCGCGCATCAGGCGCAGTTCTCCCTCCAGACGCACCTGGTCCTCTTCGGGAAGGCCGGTGCCCAGCGAGTGCAGGTTGGAGATAGCCTCGTTGGTACGGCGGATGGCATTGTACAGGGAACCCCAGCAGCCCAGGTACACGTCTACGAAACTGTTGGTCAGGTTAGTGCCTCCGTAAGCCACCTGGCTGGGAATGAGGCAGTAGGCGAAGTTTACGTACGAGCCGTACTTGAATTCGTCCGTGAAGGCTTCCGTCATGCCAACGGCGCTGGGCCAGCTGGCATAGATGTCATAAGCATAGGAATAGATGCCGTTGACGGCATATTCGGCGCTTTCCGTGGTGGCCCACATCACCTTGTCGGAGATGCTGTCCTTGGGGGTCATGTCCAGGAACTTGTTGCAGGCGGTGAGGGCGCCGATGAGGGAAAGGGCAATGATGGTCTTTTTCATAAGGCGTCCGGATTAAAGGGTTATGGTAATACCGCCCAGAATGTTACGCTGCTGGGGATAATATCCGTTGTTCACACCCGGGGATTCCGGGTCTATGCCTGCCGGCAGGCCGTCCAGGGTGAAGAGGTTGTTACCCTCCACAAAAATACGCAGGCTCTCTACGCCAAAGCGGCGGGTAAAGCTCTGGGGAAGCGTATATCCCAACTGGGCCGATTTGAGGCGGACATACTTGCCGTCCCTCCACCAGAAGCTGGAGGACAGGCCGTTGTCTCCACCATGGCCCGCCGTGCCCAGGGTCAGGCGCGGGAACGTACCGTCCGGGTTGTCCAGGCTGTAGGCGTTTTCCACCAGGAACAGCGGGGAATTGCCCCCCTCCTTGAAGGTCTTGGTCCAGATGGTATCATCATCATTTTCATTGAAGTAAGTACCGGTCATGGACACCTGGAAGAGGGCGCCGCCCGTAAACTGGAGGTTCATGTCAAAGCCGTTCCAGCCCACGTTCACATTAAGGCCGAAGGTAAGTTCCGGACGGTTGCTCTTGCCGAAGATACCGCGGTCCTGCCAGTCAATCTGGCCGTCGCCGTTCAGGTCTTTGTATTTGATGTCGCCAATATTGGGACGGGTGCCGTACCAGGCACTGTTGTCAATCTCCTCTTCGGAACGGTACAGGCCTTCGGCCAGCCAGCCCCAGTGGGAACCGTAGGTTGTGCCGGTCACTTTCTGCCATTCCGGGACATTGGGCTCGTCCAGATACTTGAGCCAGCGCGTCTTGGAATAGGTAAGCGTTGCTCCCAACTCATAGTAAAACGGCTTTCCGCCCAGCTGGAAATGGTTTTTGTGCGAGATTAAGACATCGATACCCTTGCTGTCAATGGCGTTGCCGTTCACATAGGTAGGATAATAACCGCCCATGGAACTGGGATGTCCGCCACCGTTCCAGGTAAGGATGTCGTAGGTATAGTTGTAGAAAGCGTCAATCTCACCGCCCAGCAGGCCGCCCCAGAGGGAGAAGTCCGTACCCACGTTGTAGGAAAGAGTCTTTTCCCAGGTGAGGTCTTTGTTGGGGATGCCGGAGGTGTAGTAAGCGGGCGTAGCGGCCGAGCCAGGGTAAACCACTTTGCCGCCCAGAGCATATTTGCTCAGGAACATGAAAGCGCTCACCCCATCGTTGCCCAGCAGGCCCACGGAAGCGCGGAGTTTCAGGTTATCCAGGAAATGCAGACCCTGCATGAAGGATTCCTTGGACACATTCCATCCCAGGGAGGCCGAAGGGAAGAAGCCCCAGCGGGTCTTGGTCATACCGGCAAACTTGTAAGAGCCGTCATACCGGCCTGTAAACTCGGCCAGGTACCGTTCATCGTAATTGTAACGCACCCTGCCTACGTAACCGGCACTGCGGGAAGCATTGCTGGAACCCATGACCGGGCTGGCGGTAGGGGTACCGTTATCCAGTTCCGGAAGCATGGCAAAAGGTACGTTCTTCACGTAGGCGCTCAGGTTGTTGGTTTGGAAATCACGGAGTTCGGCCAGTACCAGGGCGTCAATGTTATGCTTCCCGAAACTGCCCATATAGGATATGCTGGCCTGGGCGGTCATGGTTTGCTGATAGTAGGTACCTTCACCCACCTTGTTTCCGTCGGAAGCTCCGTTCACGTCCACCATGGGCTGAGTCCAGCCCCAGGTGCCGTCCTCGTTGCGCCGTCGTACCACCACATAGTAAGGGGTGTCCACATTCTTGCTGTAGGAGTCCAGATAGTCGTAGGATCCGCTTACCTTGGCCTGAAGGCCCTCCACCCACGGAATCTCCCAGGTGAGGCTGGCGTTCACGATACCCTCGAAACTGCGATGGTTCTTGGTGCCGGACTGGTACAGGGCAGCCAGCGGGCTGTTCGGGAAGGCCTGGTTGTCGGCAATGGATCCGGTATAGTAACCATTATAAGTTTCCGGAAGGAAAGGATACATGCCTATCACCTGGTGGGAGATGGAGAACCAGCCCACCTCGTAACCGGAATCACTGTCGGAACCGCCGGAAAGGAACCGCGGGGTTTGCCTGCGTCCCACTACTCCGCTCAGACCGGCATTGAAAATGAGATGTTTTGCTATGCGGGATTCCAGGTTGGTGCGCACGTTGTAGCGGCGGTAATTGTATCCGTCAATGTTACCTTTCTGTCCCATATAACCACCTGATACAAAGTAACGGGTTTTCTCATTACCGCCCTGGACCGTGATGTTGTGCTTCTGGGTGATACCCGTTCCAAAGACACGCTTGGTATAGTCCACGTTGTCCCATCCGTCCGAAGGATCTCCGTTGAGCATGGCTTCTACGTTCTCGCGGGTATAATAAGGAACGTATTCCTCTTCGGATGCGATGGCTCCGCTGGAGAGCTGGTCCATCATCTGGGCCAGATTGTAGTAATACGCAAACTGGGGACCGTTCATGAAACGGGGGAAGTTGGCGTTCATAGAGGCACCTACGGAGCCGTTGTAGTTGATGCGGGTTTCTCCCCGGTCACCTTTCTTGGTGGTGATGATAATCACGCCACCGGCGGCCTTCAGGCCATAGACAGCGGCCGAAGCACCATCTTTCAGGACCGAGATGCTCTCAATGTCGGCCGGGTCTATATCGTTGATGTTTTCCACCGGGAAACCGTCCACTACGTAGGCGACGCCGTAAACGGAGCCACGGATACGGAGACTTGCCTGGTCCAGGCCCGGTTCACCGGACTCCTGCACGGAGGATATACCGGAGAGTTTACCGGCCAGCACCTGTGACACATTGGTGGAAGGAGCCTTGAGGAGTTCATCGCCCTTGATGGCGCTCACCGCGGCCGTCAAGGTCTCCTTCTTGGCGGTACCGTAGCCCACCACCACCACATCTTCCAGATAAAGGGCGTCTTCAAGAAGTACTACGTTAATGGCACTTCTGCCGTCGAAGGTTCTTTCTTCAGTGGCCAGGCCCAGGCAGGAGAATTCAAGAATATCCCCTTTGGAGGCACGGAGGGAGTATGC
>Ga0310786_10008681_pt1 | contig 13008 bp, 7 predicted proteins | sample AusTroGonzalo_MG_FD_203881 | JGI IMG/M metagenome (GOLD analysis project Ga0310786, IMG submission 203881) | Bovine rumen microbial communities from tropical cattle in Woodstock, Queensland, Australia - Gonzalo_03 (v2) (version 2) | ecosystem: Host-associated > Mammals > Digestive system >... | reverse complement strand
CCTGAGAGCGCACTTGAGTTCGTAAAGAACGAGCCTTATGTCTACAAGAAGGCCGATGACGGCACCTACACAATGACTAAGGTAACCACCGGTCTGAGCGACGGCGTGAACATTGAGATCAAGGAGGGTCTGAGCGAAGGCGATACCGTTCGCGGACCGCGCATCATCGAGGATGAGACAACTGAGGAAACAACTGAGACAACTGAGACTGAGACAGCTCAGACTGAGACTGAAACTGAAGAGACAAACCCCGAAGCATAAACGACTATGAAAGCAATAACAATAACTCTGGCAGCACTTGCACTTGCAGGAACCGTCCGCGCCAATCAGGGCTGGACACTTGACCAGTGCATAGACTACGCCATCGAGAACAACATACAGATACGTCAGAGTGACATATCGGCCCAGAGCCGCGATGTCGATCTGAACTCCGCACGCAGCAACCGCCTGCCGGGTCTGTCAGCCGGTGCATCACAGAGCTGGTCATTCGGCCGCAGTATCACCGCCGACAACACATATGCCAACACCAACACCGCCAGCACATCATTCAGCATCGGCACCGATGTAACCCTGTTTGCAGGACGTCGTCTCTCAAACAACATACAGGTGGCCGAGTTGAGCCTTGAGGCCGCCAAGAGTGATCTGGAGCGCATAAAGGACGATGTCCGCGTGCAGGTAGCACAGGCATTCATACAGATTGTCTATAACCAGAGCATTCTGGATGTTGCCCGCAATCAGGTAAGCATAGACTCAATGCAGGTGGAGCGTCTCACTGCCCTTGCCCAGATAGGCAAGGCCAGCAGCGCCGAGGTCTCATCACAGAAAGCCACTCTTGCACAAAGCCGTCTGTCAGTGACACAGGCTGAGAACAACCTGAACATGAGCATCCTTACGCTCACCCAGCTGCTGGAACTCCCCTCACCCGAAGGCTTTGAGGTTGTAGCCCCCGAGACCGGATCAATGGAATTCAACATCCCCGACAGTCCCGAATCAATCTATGCCGATGCACTGGAGATCAAGCCCTCCATCAAGACTGAGGAGATCCGTCTGGAGCAGGCAAGCAAGAATATCGATGTAGCCAAGGGAGGTTTCTACCCCACTCTTTCGCTCAGTGCCGGTGCAGGAACCAACTACTACACAAGTTCCAAGTTCCCGTCAGATCCATTCGGCGACCAGCTCAAGAACAACTTCGGCCCTCATGTAGGCCTCAACCTAAGCATACCCATATTCTCACGTAACAGCAACCGCAACAACGTGCGTTCGGCCCAGCTCAACCAGATGAACCAGGAGATGCAGCTCGACAACGTCAAGAAGCAGCTCTACAAGGAGATCCAGCAGGCATACTACAACGCCGTCGCATCCAAGACCCGTTACGAGAGCAGTCAGGAAGTCGAGACCAGCGCACAGGAGTCATTTGAGCTTGTGCAGGCTAAATATGAAGGCGGAAAAGCCAGCATAACCGAGTTCAACGAGTCAAAGAACCGACTCGTCACCGCTCAGGCCGATGTAATCAAGTACCGCTACGAGTACCTCTTCAACACCGCCCTGCTGGAATTCTACCGCAACAGCAACTTCGAGCTGTAACAACAACCCGATCCCAATTCAATTTGAGATAATTCAAGACAATAGTTTAGTAATTCATGGAACGGTGCTGCCTGCAGAAGGTCGCACCGTTTGTCTCATTGGGGACGGTCCCCTTTGTGCGCATTTTTCAAAAAAAAAACAGGAAAACAAATCCGCATAGAATAAAATAATTATATCTTTGTCATTGCATAAATAACGGATTATCCGATTATTTTCAGGACTAACCGATTAGTTGATTGGGATATTTATAAAAAGTGACTCTTCAAATTCGTAAAAGAGCAATAACGCTCATTGCATCTGCAATGATCGCGTTGTTTTCATTTGCACAGAAACCTGAACTGGTTGTCTCATCTGACACTATTGGCAGTAACGGAATCATTCAGATTCCGATAATACTAAAGGGAGCATCAGGATTTTGCGCATTTCAGTTTTCCATACGGATGCCGGACGGCATCAGACCGGTCACAGCAACTGATGACATCAGTCCGGTGATAAAGGGAAATCTCACAACAAATCACGAGATTGATTATAATCAGAAAGAAAACTCCGGTACGAATGGCTACCTCCTGAATGTAGCCTGTATATCTATGGACAATGCCGTTTTCACGGCCGATTCCGGATTGATATGCACAGTCAACCTGCAAGCCGATAATCCCATACAGGAGAACAAGACAATAACAATAGGCAATATTGAGCTGTCGACTCCCGATGTAAGAAAGATTCGTATCGGCAACTCTTCCATTACCGTCTATCCCCTGAAATCCCAGGAAACACCTGGCACAAATCCTGTCGTCAATCCAGACACAATTCCTACTGTCAATCCCGATACAGTTCCTACAATTATTCCCCCTATAACTGATCCGGAATTCAATCTGACGATATCGCCTTTTACTTTCAGCGGCTCATTCCAGAGTTCAATTATCATTACGTCCGATGCCGACATCAAGTCAATTTCATTTTTAGTTTCCGTACCAGAGCAATTCACCACGAACAAACTGATCGACATATTAAATCGGATGACCGCAACCGACTATCGCACTGAAATAAAGCCCATAAATAAATGTACCTACAGTATTGCCATATCTGCTTTGAATAACAACGTGATACCTTCAGGTTCATTTGAAATAGCCGGAGTCAATATAAATTATGTTATTGGACTTATACCCCCTGACATTTATTTAATCTCATTGGATATGATTACCATCACCACAACCGATGGCAAGGTATACAATCCGAAATCATTCACATACAATATAGACTTTACATTCACAAATGTAGAGTCAACAATTGCAAGACCGGACGACACAGTCACCTATTACACTTTAGACGGCCAGCAAGTGTCCGCCCCCGTCAAGGGCATAACCCTTGTACGTTATTCAAACGGCCGTGTATCTAAACTCATTAACCGATAATTAATAAATAAAAACGACTGATATGAAAACGAGAAATCTGTTTATTGCATTGGTACTTCTCTCTGTGGGGACACCCACAATCGCCCAGTACGCACCGGAACGCAATCCACAAACCGATCCAAAAGAGGTTTATGTTCAGGATTTTGAGGATGACTGGGATGACTGGACAAACACCCCGATTGACACCATTAATGGACTCGACTATTTTCTCATTGACAGGAACTATCCTGGCTACAGCGTCAAAATTTGGGATAATCCTGCATGGCAGAAAGGTTTTCTACATAGAGATACCATAATCTATCTTTACAACAATGTCATTTTGTCTGATGCAGAAACTGATTTTTTAAATGATGCCTTTCATGATGACTTATTCACTATTACTGCTGATGCTTCCGCAAAATACTTCCGCTATATATCAGGCGATGGATCCAGAGTAAGAAACTACAGCGGTGGGTCCGTTCCTGAATACCGCCGCAACCTTTATCTAAGGCTTACTCCCGGAGCCATAGAGGAGAATTCATCTTATCGTGTAACGATGTATGTCAAGACCAGCAAGATGACTAATGAGATGGGTGAAAAGAATTTGGTGAATGCCAAATTCCGAGCAGAATTAATGCGTGGCTATTATGAGTCGGACAAGGGCATTTCGATGGGACGGGATGTTTCATCTTCAAAAACATTCTACTACGAAAAAAATGATTTCAAAGACGGAGAGTGGGAGAAGATAACTTTTATGACCTATTATCTCGATGCAGATATAGCAAACGGATTTTGCTACTATAACCAGTATTATGATGAATGGTGTGATTATTGGAAGTGGAAAGGTGATAAAGTAACCAATGCCGGCTATGACAGTCTATGTATCATACGCCAGCCCGACAAGTTCTTCCTGCGTATGTCATTCCGCTCAGACAGCACCATATTTGACGTTGATAATGTATCCGTTACTAGGTCGAGCATTGGAGGTATTGAGCACGCCGGAAATATGCTTAGAGTTGATTTTGGTTATCAGACCAACCTGAAAGATCTGGCTTTGGCTGCTAAAGAACAAACTAATGTTCCGATTGTAGAAATCCCCAGTACGTTCTTCACTGTAAAAGGTTATAAAGCTTCAACAGACAGATGGCAGAATATAGGTATCAGCACAGCTGAGTATCACGATGACGGTTACCTGTACATGTGGGCAAAGCCGGGTGCCGGCGGCACTCAGATCAAGTTCGAGAACTATGATTCAGTGCTTGTTTCCTTCACTAACCCGACAGGTGAAGGGTATGAGAACCTTTCTCTTAAATATACCGGAACCTTGTATCCTAACGCTCTTGATGAGGCATGGGTAAATGCCGGTATGAAGGTGTTTGACTTTACCAATGAGGTATCAACTCCTAACCCCAATATTGCAGATGGTGTTTATCAAATGAAAAACTATCCTCCTGTACTCCGTCCTAACGGCGTTCCTTATGAGGATGGCGCATTTGGCCTTAATCCAGGTTTGGGCAGTATTAAACTCATAATGTCAAGGAAACTTGATATCGATCCTGATGATGTCAATGGAACAGGTGACAAGGCATTATGTCTGGTCTTCAAGGATGGTGTTAAAGTAGAAACATGGCCTGCAACCGAGTCGACCGATACCTATACAACATTCACACGTCAGACATACTCTCCTATTGTTAGTGGCGACTATACCTTCAAGTTCGTTCAGATAAGAGGCGTAGGTGATTCAAATTATTCGGATGACATCGTTCTGAATTATCACTTCGGCGTATTCGAAAATAACCAATCTTATTATTTTAAATCAAATTGGAGAAGCGAAATAACCCTTTCAGATGAAGAGGTATGGGATCGCCCGACACCCACCAGTTTGTACACATGGAACGTCCAAGACGGTTTTTATCAAGGAACCGGAACCAACTTTAGTCCTTACAGAAAGAATGGTCTTTACAAGATGATTGATGATGGGGTGCATGGAGATTGTTTCTTCTCTTTGTCTAGCCGCCGGAAAGGAGAACTTGGAACTCTTTACACTGTTGCAAGTTTTGACGCCGGAAGATATAATATTTCTTTCCCTGCTTTCTGTAACGGAAAGGCTGGCATGAAAACTACGGTTTATGTGTATCCTAAACCTGACGAAATGGAATACGATGCATTGACTATGGCTGACAAGACAGCGATAGGCTCATTTGAACCTGATTATCAGAAGACTATCAATGGAAATAATGTAGAACTGAATTGGACCAGCGATATTACCGGCGCCAAATTTTACGATTTTAATTTTGAGGTTCCAGCCAACGGGCAATATGTGATTGAATGGTCTTTTGAACTTAGTAGTACTACTAATTATTATAGTGTTTGTATCGGCAATTACACTCTTTTACATGTTTCAGATTTATCATCAAAGTATGTATCAATGGTTAATTATGCATTGAGTAAAGCCGATACCAAGATATTTGAAATTGATAATAACTACCGTAAATACAAAGGCTCAGATTACAACGCATTTGTTACATATATAGCCGACATGAAGGCTAATGCATTCAATGAGAATGAACCAAGCGTTTATATTGCCAACACCCAAGCAATATATGCAGCCACCGAAGCCATGCAGAATAGGATGGATACAGTTGATATGTTTTATACTGCATTGGACAACGTAAATGATGAATTAAATACAAACATCTCTTTTACCGGAATTGATGCATATGATAAATTGGCATATCTCCGGAATACATATAATTCTTACGACTGCTCTTTATACAGCGGCGAACAGATATTAAATACTGTCAATCTACTATGTAATGGAATTGACAACCTCAATACACGTATAGCTAAGATGAACGGCTATGATGAACTTCTTTATGACACAAGACATTTGCTGGATTCTTCATTGGTTCTGTATGATGATCCGTATCTTAGTGGTAGGGATTTCAAAGAATACCGTGACCTACAGGCTACTTATCTGAATGCTTTTGACCTGAGATACAATATTGGGACCATGAGTGACGATGAATTCTATGAGTTGTATGACGGAATTTTACTGTCAACTAAAGCTTTACTATATGCCATGGACGAAGTTGCAGCCAGGACAAGGCAAGCACGCGAACTATATTCTACTGCCATTGATTTAGGATGTTACTTTGGGACAATGTCTGATGAGATCTACAATAGGATTGCGTCTCTCAGAACTCGTGACCTGCAATTGGAAGATGTACTAAGAAAGGCCGTCATCCTTCAGATTTACAGAAAATATTCTGATTGTACTTATTATGGATGGGATTTTTACGATGTAGGCTACGATGTAAGTTGTCTTATCCCCAACTACTATCTGTACAATGAAGGCGTAGTGGATGAGAATATGGAGGAAAAGAACGGCGTCTGGTGCGTCAAGGACATAGTCCAAGGCAATACTACAGTCATTCCGGATTGGACAATCAGTGATATTAGCACAGAAAGCTGGAGTGGTTCCCGTGGTTACTGGTTGCCCACCACCGTGAAGGTAGGCGATGGTAAGGGCTATATTGATTGGCCTACGGACGGACATGCCTTTGCTGGAGGTTTGAGATGTGCTCCTCAGACAAAAGGTAAAGTTGAGATGACCAATCCTGTAGAAATTCCTGCCGGTCTGTACTTTATTGGTATGTATGGTTATAATCAGACATCAAACGTACAGATGATTGTAGAGTCAGATTATGGAATTCTTGGTGACAATGACGAAAAATCTTTGAACAACGTATTCAATCCCTATCATGGCAAGTTCCAATATAGGGAAGTTGGCGTGGACAGTGTTATGATTGGTGGAGAAACGAAAATCATGATTTATCAACATTCAAGTTCATCGTCTGAGTTTGACATGAGGAATTTCATTCTGCACTTGAGTGGTCCGATGCCTAACTTTGATTATTATTCAGCTGCGATAGAAGCAGAGAATGATCTCAACCTTGCGTTAAGTCAGCTGGAACCCACATACACACCAGATCCGGTTGTTACCGAAACTCACCGTATGTATATGGACAATGTTTCAGGCATGGCGGGTAACGAAATAGTAATTCCCATCAATATGGAGAACACGCGTTACATCACCGCATTCTCGCTTGATGTTAAACTGCCGTCAGGTATGACATTCGTGAATGCTTCTCTGAATAGCGGACGCAATAATGGACACAGTCTGTACCGTAATGTCACTACTGTCACGGATGGATCTGTGGTATCTCTGGCATGCCTGTCACTCAACAACAATTGCCTCTATGGAAATGACGGCACAGTTGTTAACCTCACTGTACGTCTGTCAAATGACATGGAGGGAGATTATAATATACAACTTGGAAACATCGAGATGACCGCTGAGCCTACACAGAAATATACGCCCGCCACATATACCGGATGCGTCTCTGTTCAGGCAAGATTTGAACCGGGTGACGTCAATGAGGATGGCAGTATTTCAATTACTGATGCTGTAGGCGTTGTGGCATTTATCATAAATTCCCAGACTCAAGGATTGAACCGCAGTGCGGCAGATGCCAATCAGGATGGAACAATAGATGTGGCTGATGCAGTTTGGATTGTCAACAAGATAATACGCAAGAGCTACTCATTTGCTCCCGCCAGATTCTCTGTCTCAGGAGAAATAAGCTCTGTATTGACAATGGATGATATAATGGTTGCCGATAAAATGTCAATTCCAGTGCGTATCGAAGGAATGCCGAATGAAATTACCGCACTTCAGTTCAACCTGACTTTACCCGAGAATCTGAGTATAAAGGAGGTTGTGACAGATCAAGACCATATGATTGCCACACAAAAACAGCAGGATGGAAGCTATATGGTTATATGTCTGTCAATGAACAATGCCACTTTCATCGGCAACGGCAACGCGGCACTGGAACTCAAGCTTGTGTCAGACAAGTTAAAGGCAAAAGGAGATGTAGTACTTGACAACATCATAATGGTTACTCCCGATGGACGCAAGAAGGAGTGTGGAGCCGTTACAGGTAGACTTACCAGTGGAGGAGAGACCGGAATTCCTGATATTGATGCAGACAGCAACTATGACATGTATGATATTCAGGGCCGTACAATCGACCGCGCAAACGGAATATACATCCGCAACGGCAAGAAACTGATGCAAATCAAGTAATGCTTGACATACTTTCAAAAAATAGGGCGACTCAATCGAGCCGCCCTGTATTTATAATTGTCCCCAAGGGAACAGTCCCCGTTGGGTCAATAGTACCGGTAGAACAGAGCGATGCTCTCCATGCCGCCAAAGAACTGGCGCAGGAGGTAGCTCTCGTTGGGGCTGTGGATGGTGTCGCGCTCAAGGCCGAATCCCATGAGCAGCGGATCAAGGCCCAGAACTTTCTGGAACTCTGCCAGGATGGGTATGCTGCCGCCGCCGCGACTGGGAACGGGTTCGATGCCATAGACCTCGCCTATGGCGCGTGATGCAGCCTTGTAGGCATCGGATGATATGGGGATAAGGAATCCGTCACCGCTTTCAAACGGGGTAACCTCAACCTTTACGTAAGGCGGAGCTATGCGCAGGAAATGGTCCATGAAGAGTTTTGAGATCTCGGCGCTGGTCTGCTTGGGGACAAGACGCATGGAGATCTTGGCGTGAGCTTCGCTTGGCAGAACGGTCTTGGCTCCCTGGCCGGTGTAACCACCCCAGATGCCGCAGACATCGAGCGAAGGACGTATGCCCGTACGCTCAAGAGTGGTGTACCCCTTCTCTCCCTTGACCTCATTGATATCCAAGAACGCCTTGTACTCATCGATGTCAAACGGCGCGCGTGCCAGCATTTTACGTTCATCAGGGGTAAGTTCAACCACCTTGTCGTAGAATCCGGGCACTGTTATGCGGCCGTCCTTGTCGATGAGCGATGAAATCATGTCGCACAGCACGTTGATGGGGTTAGCCACCGCACCGCCGTAGTGGCCTGAGTGCAGGTCCTTGTTGGGACCGGTAACCTTGACCTCGAGATATGCCAAACCGCGCATTCCACAGTTGATTGACGGCACTTTGTCCGATATCATCGTGGTGTCCGATACTAAGCAGATATCAGCTTTGAGCAACTCTTTGTTAGCCTTGATGAACTCAGGCAGCGAAGGGCTTCCTATCTCCTCCTCACCCTCGAAAATAAACTTTACATTATGCTTGAGCTGGCCGGTGCGGACCATATACTCAAACGCCTTGATATGCATAAAGAGCTGACCCTTGTCATCATTGGCGCCACGGCACCAGATGGCATCGTCGTGGATTACCGGCTCAAACGGATCGGTCTTCCACTTTTCCAGAGGTTCGGGCGGCTGCACGTCATAGTGTCCATAAACCAGGACAGTCTTGTATGACGGATCCACCATCTTGCGACCAAACACCACGGGATTTCCGCTTGTAGGCATTACATCGGCCATATCGGCCCCGGCCTCAAGAAGCAACTCCTTAAGGCGCTCAGCACACCTCACCATATCAGGTTTGTTCTCCTGTTTGGCACTGATTGAAGGGATTCTCAATATGGAGAAAAGCTCATCAAAGAACCTCTCCTTATTCTGCTCTATATACTGTTTCATTTTATCGAGTAAAGTATTTCTGAAGTATCAAGTTTGCCATCAATGTAGCTGTCGTGGCGTACAAAGCCGATGCCCTTGCAATACCATGTGTGAATTATCACGTCACGGTTGTGGCCGGGTCCGGACTCCAGCTTGTGCTCCTCCACCACTATGCAGTCAAACGTTCCGGCGGGAACCGATATAGTCTCGTGGCGCAGCACTTTTCTATCCCAGATGCGGTAGCTGAATGTAAGCAGGCTCACTTTTGCCTTGCCCGAAACCCGCGGCAGAGTATCGCCCGGCGCCATTTCCGCAGGGAGTACTGTCGGATCAGCTTCGGCGGTGGCGTTCAGCCCGGCACGCCCCTTGATGTACTCAACCGTCACCTTTTCCATATCGACCCACACATCGTTGTTTGGCTTTAGTACCACCTGCTCAATGATATCCCCTTTGTAATAGGGTTTGCCGTTGGCTTTCAGGAATGTAGAGACCGATGTAATCACACTGCCGTCGGCGCTCTTGCTGACATCCTTCACTTTTATGATATGACGCCACTGAGTCTCGCCGGACTTTGAATATTTTCTTACATATTCAAGCGTTGCGCCCTGACGGTCACAGTAATATCCCTGAGCTTTGATGCCAAGAGAAAGAATCAGGAACAGAAAGAATATGTAAAAAGCCCTTGCAGTCATCCGTGAGTCATGTTTTTGCAAAAATAAACCTTTTGCCAAATAAATGCTAAAAAATATAACTACTTTTGTCGCTACTAACTATTGTTTCACAAGCTATGAAGAAATCATTCCTTCTGTTATTTGTAGCAGCATTGTTTACAGTACCTTCCAATGCGCAGTTACTTAACCGTTTGGCCGATAAGGCCGCCAAGGCCGCCGAGAAAGGCGTAACCAAAGCCGTAGAGAAATCAGTAGAAAAGACAACTGAGAAGGCGACTGAGAAAGCCCTTAATTCAGCAGAGAAAGCCGTTGAGGCCCAGGTTGACCGCCAGGTAAACGAACTTAACGCAACCACCAACGAGCTTAACCGTTATAATGACTCATTAGCCGCAGCCAATGCCGAATATGCCAGACAGAACGGCGGATCAGCCGGTGCAGGCATGCAGGGACTGATGGGTTCATACATGACACTCATGGGTGTAGCAGCCCCCACATATGAGGACAAGGGCGATGAGGTCCTGCTCTCATGGGACTACATATCATTCAAGATGGAATGGCTTGCCAAGTTCAAGGGTGACGCCTGCAATGACTCCAAGATGATGTACACTTTCCAGACCCCTGAGCTTGCAACACAATACTACCGCGAGCAGATAGCAGACTTGGACAAGGACGAGGCCAAGCTGTGGTCTGTTGACGACAAGACCGTAACCCAGGACAACACAGCCGATTACAAAGGCCAGGACAAGGTTTCAGTCAAGGCCGCAATGCAGCAGATTGTGCTCTCCATGGGTGGAAAACTTGAATAATACAATCAAACCGTTATAAAAAGGAAAAATGAAAAAGTTTATGTTCTTAGGCTTTATAGCCGCAACAGTTATCTCTTTTGCTTCATGTGACCTGCTTAATGAGGTAAATGATGCAATTGATGACATTCAGGATGACCAGGCTCCCACATATGCAGAGTCAAACGGAGGTCTGACAGTTACAGTATCACAGAAAAAGAACGGATTAGGTTCAATACACGAAGTCAATTTCAAGGTTGAATCAACCGACAGCAAAAACGATACGATTTGCGAGACCGCCCAGACCAAGCTGACATTCTTCAGTGAGACACTGGCCGATGAGTTCCTCAAGAACATAAAGAAAGATTCCACATTGGTTGCCAAGTGGAACATCGAGAAAGACAAACAAAACGCCAAAGCCATCAATATTGATCAGACCAAGGCAATGGCCGGCTTAAAGAAGCCTCTTGTCATTCCCGTTTACAAAGGCATCAAGAAGGCCTACGATGAGGGTGGCCAGATCATTGACATCATGAAGAAGTTCAGCGAACTGAACCAGGCAGAATGATACAATTGGGGTCTGTCCCCAATTGTACTATTTTATCAGAATACAGGCTCCGCCTCCGGGTGCGAGCCTGATTTTTATTGTCGATTTGCGGGTGACGCTGATGCCGCCGATGGTCTCAAAGGTCTCGCGGTTGGTGCGGTAGTGGGTATCATCAGCATCGGTATTCACGGTTGCCGTGAACTTGCCCTTACCAAGGAAACTCAGCGGAATCTCTATCTCACGCTCATCCTCATTGGTTGCGGCGCCGATAAGCCACTCCCCGTCCCTATTCTGGCGGGCCATCACGATATACTCACCTATCTCGCCTGCAAGCGTGATACTCTCCTGCCAAGGCTGCTTCTCGGCACTCAGGAACTCCAGCAGTGACGGATACTTCTTGTAATACTCGGGGATATCGGGAATAACCGTTGCGCCCGACCAGGTAATCAGCGTGCGTGCAATCTCACCCGTTACGGTCGACGGCACCTCCTGATTGTTGTCCTTACGGGTTGTGCGGCCCTGATGCAGCTCAAGGAAACCGTTGTTCTGATCAATGGGACCAGCCACCATATTGACAAAGGCCGATGTCACAAACGTCTTGGGCTGGAATATCTGACGGCCGTCAAGCTGTGCCTTGCAGTACTCGCGCGTAACTGCGTTGGGATATGTACGCATCTGACCGAAGGGATGCACCGGATAGTCGTGATAATCAACCATCAGATGATGCTTGGCGCAAAGACGGGTAATCTCCTGCGTCTTGCGGTTTTTCTCCTGCGGATTGCCGTTCATGAAACCGTATTTGACGCCGCTTGCACCCCACTCCTCATACTGAGCCAGAGTCTCCTCAATGGGATAGTTGGTGCCGGCCACATCATTCAGGTAGAGCCACACGCCCACACCCTTATCCTTTCCGTACTGGATTATACGCTGAACATCACGTGCCTTGTCACCCTTGGTTGGGTCCGAATCCTTCTCAAACTCGGGGCCGTACCAGTTGGCATCCAGCATCAGTCCCTGGAAACCCTCTTCGGCAGCAAAATCAATCATCTTGACCCAAGACTCATAATTCATACCGTAGCGGTAACCCTCCCAGACTGCACCGTCAATGCGCCAGTCCCACAGATATACGCCGGGCTTAACCCAACTGTAATCACCCATCGGTTCCGGATTAAGAAGCTCTATCAGATGTGAATCCACCAGATCACCAGGAGTGCGGCCTACCATCAGTACACGCCAGGCACCCACATACTCACCCTTAAAGTCCGATATCTTTTCAGGAATGACGCTCATCCTTGTCTGACCGGCCTCAGAGCGCAGACGCATGGGCCATCCGTCAGGACTCAGACTTGCCTCATGCAAAGCAAGGTACAGGTCATCGGCCGCCTTTATCGTCATAAGGGGCAGACGCTCTCCGTTTGCATCGGACAACTTCTCAGGGCCGATGTTATGGCGCTCGCCGTTGTAGTACC
>Ga0310786_10008678_pt1 | contig 13010 bp, 13 predicted proteins | sample AusTroGonzalo_MG_FD_203881 | JGI IMG/M metagenome (GOLD analysis project Ga0310786, IMG submission 203881) | Bovine rumen microbial communities from tropical cattle in Woodstock, Queensland, Australia - Gonzalo_03 (v2) (version 2) | ecosystem: Host-associated > Mammals > Digestive system >... | reverse complement strand
TCTGTCAAAGTCTCCTTGATATGATAGTGCATAGATCTCGGTAATCTCTGATGAATGAATGGCGACAACAAATTCCCTATCTTCGTAGAAAGAATCATGAGTCCAGTTAACAGAAGCTAGAATCACCAGATCATCGCAAACGATCCCCTTATTATGCAAATAAGGGTCCTTCATCTGAGCGGTTTTTATCTTAGATTTCGAGTTGATCTCGTTGATTAGTGAAATATCTACTCTGTCACTCAGTATGAGTCTTACATCAACACCGTCGGAGGCCTTTTGAGATAGGTGTTTGAGCGGTGATTCTTTACTTAGGTCGACATATGAGCTCGTTATGCTTTGATTCTCTGCATATATCCTATTCTTAGCATTATCGATGTAATATGTCTCGGCATCATATGAGCAGTCCGGTGATAGGCCGGGCGTTACCGTTGTTGAGTACTGGCGTGTATGGTATTCGTCTGTAGGCGATGAATAGGATAGAGATATGGGCTTTAGCCCAGGGGTTATCAAAGAGAAATCTTCAACATCACCGTAGCGTATATCGGAATCGTTCAGAAACACATTCTTCATGAAGGAAACATATTCGTCACTCTCGATTATCGCTCCCCATCCGCGGTTTCCATCTCCTTTTGTGGGGTCTGTGACTGTCTTGCCGTTCATATTTCCGGTAGTCCAGTTCTCGGAAGTTACGATGACTTTCTTGTTATCAACGATACAGTATTTGGCATGATCATAGGAGTATCTATCCCCTTTTTTATCTCCGATAAGCATAATGGTGGCGCCCGCGTCGGAGAGGGTCTTGAGTCTGCCGTCAGTGACAGGTTTATCTAACCCTAGAGGAGCAGCCTCTAGGAGTAGGGTTACTTGCACACCATCTTTTTGCAGTTTTTCTAACAGACTGATTGTGTTGAATGAGGATATTGAATAAATGTTAAGGTAAACGGAACTCTGTGCATTTTCTAGAGTTTCATATATTGGTATTCCGCCCGATTCTGGGAATAGGAATGGTGTAACTTCAGCATTGAACTTGAGATTAGGGTCGAATTGAATGTTTGTACCACCAATCAGGTAGTTATACCAAGAAGAAGCACTGAACTCATCATTTGATTTTTTAGCAGCGAAGTGACCATTGGTTATCTTGAAGGTGTCCCCAACCCATTTGCTGTCTGAAGGGACCTTGGCAGAACCATAGATGAATACGTCGAGCAATGTACTGGATTTGATGTCCTGTTCATGTTTTCCTTTGAAGAGGTATACGTCATCACCGCTGTCATTTAAGGCAAAGTCATCGAATGTTACTTTGCCGTCTCCATTGACGTAAGTAGTGTTACGATATGCAAAACCAGACCCCTCGGATTTGTTGACAAATGTTATGGTTTCATTAGGGGCGATTACAAGTGAATTGTCAAAGTAAACCACTCCTTCGGAGGAACCTTTGGAGGGATTATCGGTTAAGAAGTAATCTCCCAGGTTTATTTCGGAAGATCCGTAGTTATGCAGAGATACGCCCTCATCAGAATTGTATGGGTTAATTTCGAATAGCATCAATCCCTGAGTTGATGCATCAGAAGAATCAGATGCAACACATACAAAGGAACATGCTACAATCAACAGTGTAACGACGAATGCGGACCTCATGTCCAGACGATACGTTTGCCCATTAAAGATAGTATCTCTTAGATGAAGCGAACAAGATCGCGAATTACAGCCTCAGGGTCCGCTGCTTTTACGACTCCAGAAGCTAAAAGAACACCTTCAGCACCGAGATCCACGGCCGCCTTGACGTCCTCACCGTTCTTCACACCGGCCCCGCAGAGGACCTTGATGTTCTCATCCACAGATTTGACAGTGTCTACGGTGTTTCTGACGATATCGGGATTGGCCTTGGTGACAGAGATGTCCCCGCCGATGAGCTCAGGGGGTTCGACGGCGATGTAATAAGGATAGAATCTTGCAAGGTCCTTGGCAATCTCAACAGTGTCCGCACAGACACATGTGGTCAGTCCAAGGTCCTTGCACATCTGAACACAAGTACCCACGTCCTCCGCGGGCTGCTTGTGTTCTGAATGGTTTATTAGGGTGCCTACGGCGCCTGCCGCTTTAACGAGTGAGGGTGTGGTGAATCCCGTTCCGGAACCAGGTTTGCGGGGGTCGACGTTCTGAGAGTATACCGGAAGCTCCACCTGGTCGGCCACATACGATAGTTCGACCATCGGGGGGCAGACTATGATGTTAGCACCGGTCTCTTCGGCCACATTCTGACATTTCTCTGCCAGATTGAGGCTCTTTACGCTCTCGACCTCTGAGTAGACCTTGAAGTTCACTATGACGACGGGATCGTTCACACTCATCTGATTCACTCGACTTCGACTTTCTTCTTCTTCGAAGCGGTCTTCTTTGCGGGAGCCTTCTTGCAAGCTGCCTTCTTGGGCTTCTCATCGAGGGAGACGAACCTGTCTGTGAGCGCCTTAAGGACTTCGGGCCTCGAGGTGTACTCCATCTCCTCTGCTCCGAGGATCGAGGGGACGAAGGGTCCCTGGGATCTCATGAACTTGCTTGCCCTGATGGCGTTCCTGCGGGCCTCGTCAAAGGTAGAGGTTCCGAAGAAGTCGACGGGGATGTGCTCTCCGTTCTTTGCTCCGTAGGGTTCGAGTCCCTGAAGCTTTCCGTTGTTGAGCTGGAATCCGAGGCAGCAGACTCTTGGGGGTCCGTCGTAGTATGTGGGATCGGAGTCCTCGGGGGAGCAGGGGTAGAACGCACCGATGTGCGATCCCCTCATCCATCCTGCAACGAGCATGGTGCTGTTGAGGAAGGGCTGGGTGTACTCTCCTACGGAGGGGAGACCGCTCTGGCATCTGCAGATGCAGACGGGGTCGTCCTTTCCGACATACCTTCCGGCGGTCATGTTGAGCTTGTCAGTGGAGACGACGGCTGCGGGACCGATTCCGGATCTGGAGTTGATTCTCTTGATTGCGTATCTGGAGGTGTCTCCGAGAAGGGAGAGGATGCTCCAGGATTCCTCGGGTGCGGACATGACGACCTTCTTGTTGGCCATGACGTCCTGGATCTCGAAATCGAATCCCTGCTTGGCCCTCTTGTCGATGACAAGACCGGTCGTTGTGAAGGGGTCCATGAAGATCCTTGTGAGGGGGAGGGTGTATGCGGAGGGCTCCGTCTTGTCTGCCATGAAGAACAGCAGAGGCTCGGATCCCCTCTCCTCGAAGGTCATCTCAGCGGAACCGGGTCCGGCTCCCTTGACATTTCCGGAGAACGCATCAGTGAGGATGTCCTGACCAGCTGCGTAGAGCTTCATCTTCTTAGCGATCTTGGTGGCCTGCTGGAAGCATTCCCATGCGGCTCCGTGGACATCTCTGTTGTTCTCTCCCTTGTAGTGTGTCATGTAGAGGTTGATGTCGTCACCGACACGTGTGACGTAGAAATCCTCTATGGTACCTGCTTTCTGGGCGTCCTTAAGGACGTTCCTTGCAGCATCGAGCATCGAGGGGTGGGGTCTTGCGTGTCCTACGACTGATCCCACATCGGCCTTGATGATGGAAACTGTGACTTTTTCTGCAGACATGATAAACAACCTGTATTGGAGTCTTGATGCGCTGACTCCTATTAAAATTATATTAGAGTTGGGACGGGCAGTGTAAGTACCATGTCTGCTCCAAAGCATCCTTTGAACCGAAAAAGGGTTATAACGGATACGAGAGATGGACCATCATATGACAGGAAACATGACCCTGGTCCTCCTCCGCCATGGAGAGAGTGACTGGAATAAGAAGAACCTATTCACCGGGTGGACCGATGTGGACCTTTCCGATACAGGAAGAGAGGAAGCAAAATCGGCAGGAAAGCTTCTCAAGGACGAGGGATTCGATTTCGATGTTTGCTACACCTCCTATCTCAAGCGGGCCATCCACACTCTTAACATTACACTGGACCAGATGGATCGCGAGTGGCTTCCTGTGATCAAGTCATGGAAGCTCAACGAGAGGCATTACGGTGCTCTCCAGGGCCTCAACAAAGCCGAGACGGCTGAGAAGTATGGGGAGGATCAGGTCAAGAAATGGCGCAGATCGTACGATATACCCCCTCCAACCCTTGCCGATGATGATGAGAGGAACCCTGCCCTTCAGGAGCAGTACAGAGGTGTCCCCAAGGACAGTCTCCCTCTTACCGAGAGCCTCAAGGACACCGTGGCCAGGGCCGTACCGTTCTTCAACGACGTCATAAGGCCAAGGATGCTCGCAGGGGACAGGATCATCATTGCAGCCCACGGTAACTCTCTCCGTGCTCTGGTGAAGTATTTCGAAAACATCTCCGACGAGGAGATAGTGGGAGTAAACATCCCCACTGGAGTACCTCTCGTGTACGAGTTCGACAAGGATTTCAATGTCATCTCCAAGAGATATCTCGGGGACCAGGATGCGGTCAACGCAAAGATGAACGCGGTCGCTAACCAGGCGAAGAAGAAGTGAATACCATTTAAACAAGGAAACAATCGGGTTGAACATCATGACAGCATTCAAGGATTCCAGTAACATCGCCGTAGGCGACGGGATCGTGACCATCAGCGGATGGGTCCAGGATATCAGGAACATGGGCGGAATCGCCTTCCTGCAGCTCCGTGACAGGTACGGGGTCATCCAGGTCACCATGCCCAAGAAGAAGATAGACCCTGAGCTTTTCGAAAAACTCACATCCCTCTCCAGGGAATCGGTCGTCTCCATAACCGGAGAGGTCAAGGAAAGCAACCAGACCGCTCTCGGTCTCGAGGTCATACCTTCAACATACGAGCTCCACAGCGAGGCAGGTGTGCCTCTCCCCATGGGAGTCATCGACAAGGTCAATGTCGAGATGGATACACGTCTCAACAACAGATTCATGGACCTCAGGAAGCCTGAGATCAAGGCCATATTCGAGCTCAAGTCCATGATGGTCGCTCTCATTGAGGAGGCCGTCCGCGAGAACGGGTTCACACAGGTCTACACCCCTAAGATCTCAGCAGCAGGTGCAGAGGGCGGTGCCGAGCTCTTCAAGATAAAGTACTTCGACAAGGACGCCTTCCTTTCCCAGTCACCCCAGCTCTATAAACAGGTGCTCATGTCCACAGGACTGGACAGGGTCTTCGAGATCGCTCCCGCATTCCGTGCAGAGCAGTCTAATACCAACCGTCATGTCACCGAGTTCATCTCCTTCGACGGAGAGATGTCCTGGATCCAGAGCATGGATGATGTCCTTGCTATGATCGAGACCATCATCGACCATGTGATCACCGGACTCAAGGAGAAGGGAAAGAAGCAGCTGGAGATCATCGGAAAGGACATCGTGGTCCCATCCAGACCCTACCCAAAACTCACTTACAGCGAATGCCTCAAGATCGTCAACGACGGCGGGCTCCCGCTAAAGAACGGCGACGATTTGGGAACCGAAGGAGAGAAGATCGTCGGAGAGTACATGGCCAAACAAGGCAAGGAGATGTACTTCATCGTCGAATATCCTGAGGAGGCCAAACCCTTCTACATCATGGAGAAGGACGGCACCGAGTTCTCCTACGCTTTCGATCTGGATTACAAGGGACAGGAGATCTCATCCGGAGGTCAGAGAGAGCACAGGTACAACAGGCTAGTTGCAAGGATGGAGAAGAAGGGACTCAACCCTGACGACTTCGGATTCTATTTGGACGCCTTCAGATACGGCATGCCTCCCCATGGCGGATGGGGTATCGGTATCGAAAGGCTACTCGTCAAGATGCTGGACCTCCCCAACATCAGGGAAGCGATCCTCTTCCCCAGGGACCCCAGCAGACTATCGCCTTGAACTATAACAGGGGGTATATCCCCCTTTTTCCACTTTCGGGTACTTTCGGCCACCCCCTTCTTAACTTTATATACTCTGCAATCGTCCTATTAACTGGGATGTAACGATGGCAGCACCAGGCGAGCCTTACGAGAGAGAACTGAAAGGACTCCTTTCCGGAGATGAGAAGGTCATAGCTAAGATGATCAAGACATGCAACCCCCGCGAAAAGGAAGCATACATGAGCATGCTTGAGAATCCGTTCCTCGTCACGCGTGCCGCAGGTTCTCTGGGGATAGATCTCGTTGCATTGAGATGGGATTTCTCATTCCCCATCGAGGTCAAGAGTTCAAGTGAGGACGTCATGCATTTCAGTAAGAACGCTCGTCTCATCGAGCAGGCCAATGATATGCTCGATGAATGTACCCAATCCCATCTGGTGCCTATCTATGCATACAGGCTCAAAGCCTTCAGAGGCGACCCGTGGAGGATATTCACCATTCCTACTGAGCACAATTTCAAGGGTCGGAACGCGATTCTCTTCAGAAGGATACCGAAATTCGAGACATCCTCCAATGGGAATTACATAATGCGTTGGGAGAACGGGATGAAGCTCTCCGATCTGATAAGTTACGTGAGCATGTCGGATTATTCGTCGGAATAAGTGGAACACCGTCAGAACTCATAGGGCTCATCACGGATCAGCCAAGGTCTTTCATCATCCGGTCTGTTCCGAATATGGTATTCTCTAACCAGTCCATAATGTTTATTGCGGACAACAGACAGCAAGGGACCCGTTGATGATCAGATCAGGAAAGGTATCGGAGTAGAGCATCAATTGATAGTCCAACTGTGATACCCCAGCTCGATAGATATTATAACTGCGGATTCCATGCGAATTCTAAGGGAATTGAGATGTCAGTAGATTCGATACGCTGTCCTGCCTGCGGTGCTCCTGCAAGGATGGCATATGGAAAGATGACCACTTTTTGCGAATACTGCGGTACGCAAATCAAGGCGAGACTGACCGATGCTGAGTTCAACCATATGGAGAAGAACAGCCAATTCACAGATGCAATCTCCGCAGCCATACAATGCATCAGGAACAGGGATTACAAGACGGCCATGGAGTTCGCTGAGAAGGCCGCGCAGCTGGTGCATGACGATCCCGCTCCGATGTTCATCAAATATGTTTCCAGTCTTTCTACGGATTTCAGGAAGGCAGTTTCCTTCCGTAACATCGCAATCACACTCAAAGGAAGCAAAGGCGATGAATCCATCTCAGAGGATGCATACAAGGAACTCCTCGAGGCTTTTGCGTGCAACTATTTTTCCGACAGGGAAGCGGATCTCAAAAGGATGTTCTCGACCATGAGAAAGGTCAAGCCAGAGGATATAAACAACGTCCGCAGGTATGAGTATAACAAGAGGATGAGTGACTACTTTACCGATTCTGAGCTCAAAGAGGCCTTCGAATCCGCGGCATCCAAAGAACTTGACTCTTTTGACAACAGGGTAGGGCGGATCACCCAGATGGATGGAGCCAACTGGAACGCGTTAAAGGATCTTAGGGACAAAGGTTTATTCAGATTGGGAGGAGTCGTCATGGCCAACCCGTCATATTCCGGTCGTGTCATGCAGAGCATAAAGAAATATGAGTCCGTCTTGAATTACAAGTGGGAATCGGTTTTCAAACAAGGTTCTGTCGATGGTTCCAAGGACCAGATCAAGTCTTATCGTTACGAGTGTAGTGCGATGACCGATTGGCTCAGGACAGTCAGATGAGAGAAAACGGTGCCTAGGCACCTTATTTCAGAAAAAATCAATTCTTATTGATGTTGTCGCCCTGATAGTTGTTGGACTTGTAACTCTGCATGCGGGACAGCGGTGAAGAGCCCTCATCGGATGATTGCTGAGGTGCAGGCTCAGATGCTTTGGGTTGTTCTGCTTGTTGAGATTGGGCCTGTTCAGGTTCATCCTCCAAGAATTTGTCGTCGGAGACTTCCACCCAGTCAGAATAGTCATCCTCTTTAGACTCTGCTGGAGCTTCGATCTTTTCTTCTTCTTTCGGCGCTTCGACCGCAGGTTGAGGTTCGGGCTCAGGCTCAGGTTTGGGTACAGGCTTGGGGGCCTCGCTGTTGCTGGCAGGCATCACATAGTTGTCAGTGATCATGTATTTCTCGTAGTTGGACGAGGGTTCCGTCCTTTGTTTGTTGTAATCTGTGATGGCCTGCATGGATTCGATAGCTTTGGAGTATTGTGAAGATACCATGGAGACATCGAACTCCTGTCCAGACATCATGCATTTGACAACAATCTCACCGATTTCCTGATAGGCACTGTCGACTTTGCGTTTTTCCTCTCTCATTTTGGAATCGACTTTCTCGTTATCGATCGTTTTCGATACCGAATCGGTTACATCCTGGACTGTTGATTTGACCTTATCCATGAATCCCATTCAATACACCTGGATACGGATGTATTCCCAACAATATAAACCGTGATGGGGCAATATTATCCAAATTGTTGCCAATCAGTAGTCTTTTTAGTAACTATTGTTATTATGCCCCGGTGAATAATTGACTGCTTATTCTATCGAGGTATCACACCTTGTGAAGACATACGGTTCTTTCACAGCGGTTTCTGATATCAGTTTCAATATCGCTCGGGGGCAATTCATGGGGCTGCTTGGGCCCAACGGTGCCGGAAAGAGCACAACTCTCAAAGCGGTAACGGGTCTTCTGAAGCCTACATCGGGAGAGATCCGTATACAAGGAGTTGACATCAGGGACCATCGTCTAGCACTCCAACACGTTGGTTCCGTCATCGAGACACCGATGCCATACGGGGAATTCACACCTGCTGACCTCCTTTACCATGTCGGTCGCATGTATGGTTTGGATAAAAGAGAGACATCGATCCGTTCTCGTGATGTTCTCGAGGAAATGAAATTGTGGGATTGGAGATACAAGAAAATCGATGGTTTTTCCAAAGGAATGAAGCAAAGGGTTGTATTGGCCCAAGCTCTTCTACCCAATCCCGAGATCATAATATTGGACGAACCAACATCTGGTCTGGATCCCAGAGGAATGGTCGAGATCAGAGAGATTCTTAGGGGTCTAAAGAAGAGAGATTGTTCCCTTCTCATCAGCACCCATATCCTAAGTGAGGTATCAGAGCTCTGCGGATCCGTTACGATGATCCGTGATGGAAGAGCCATTCTCTCCGGAGATGTATCTGAGTTGTTGAATGGTATTGGCAGAGGTGTTACCCTAGAGATTAAAATGCTGAGGGATGTAGATGAGAGATTGATCAGAAACCTCTCTGGATGTGAAGGTGTGACTGAAGTCGATTCGATGGGTAGCCATGTCATCAAGGTAGTGTTCAACGGTACTCCCGAGCAGCAGTCCCATCTGATAACTGTTGCTTACAACTCTGGACTCGGACTCATGAGCGTCAATGAGACTGGAAGGAATCTGGAGAGCTTGTACATGGAACTTACTGAAGGGGGTAGTGTCGCATGAGTCTTCTTAGGAGGGACCCTCAGAACGGACCGATCAACGGAGCATATGGTCCTCAGAACAATCAGTTTGGTCCGCCCCCAGCAGCGCCCCAACAACCTATTAGGTCGTGGCAAACCAATGATTCCTACAGAAGGCCTCCAGCACCTCCGCCATCAACGCCGCAGCAGCCTCCAACGGGAATGTGGCAACCTAATGGACAATATGGACAGCCTCCAGCACCTCCAACTCAGATGCCACCGCAGCAGCCTCCAACAGGAATGTGGCAACCTAATGGACAATATGGACAGCCTCCAGCACCACCGACCCAGATGCCACAGCAGCGTCCGAGGGGAACATGGCAATCCAATGGATCTATGACTGATGCACAGGCTCATCGTGATGCCAAGTATCAGATCCCGAGCATGTTTATGCAGATCCTACTGATGTTCAGAACACAGATGGCGTTATACTCTAAGAGGAAGGCCATCTATGTGACGTTAGTGATGGCTATTATGATACCTCTTATCTATATGGGTCTGAAAGGTCTGTTACCTGCAGCCGCATGGCAGACTTTTGCAGAAGACAGCGGGAGCGGTATGATCGGACTGCTATTGTCGATGATGCCATTTATCATGGCTCTTTTTACCGCATTTGTTTGTGGATCTCTAATACCGAGTGAGTTCACCGAACGCAGCGCATATATGAACATGGCCTTACCCATGTCCAGATTGTCATTCTGTCTAGGGAAGTATTTAGCAGGTCTTGTCATAACCATAGGTGTTTTCATATTCGCATATGGTATGGCGATGATAGGGTCTCTTACAGCATATGATTACTTCGACGAGGAGGCACTCGGAATGTCATTCGTCATAACTCTGTTGGCGACGCTATTCTACTCATCCTTCTCCTTCATGATGGGTTGTTTCATGAAACGCGGAGCATCATTGGTCTCTATGGTGACGCTGGTGTTCATTTTCCCGCTGATCGAGCTTTATCTGTATGCCAATGATTACATGGATAAGGATGCTTTGATGTTGCTGCCAAATCTTTTGCCCGATATGGCCTGTCTGGTCCTAGGGAGTCATTTTGCTGCATCGCCGGTAGGCGCCGCCAATACATTTGTAGGTCTCATAGACCCATCGCAGTTCCCGATATTGTCATGTCTGGTGATCACCATAGTTTGTGTGGTGCTATTCCTAACAATTGGGGTATTTGCAGTTAATAGGAGGGAGATGTGATGCGTAGAGCATTCGCAGTACTGGCCGTGTTGATACTGGCTGTTGTACCGATATCCATAGCGGAATCGGATGGTTCTGACCCCGAGATACAGAAGATCAGATGGAGTGAGAATACCCTGTATCACTTCGTTGGGACTGCAAGGCATTCCGGAGAACTAAATGGCTGGTTGTACGATGAAATGGGGTTATTTGTATACCCGCTTGGACAGGACAGCTCTATGGAGGCCTATATAACCAATCCACAGAAAAACACTCCTGAGCGTGGTTTAAACAGGATTGTAGAAGGTGTACAATACGATGTTTACTCGACCTCAACTGATCTTTGGGATTTCAATTACAGCGGATACGATGTTGTGAAGAGTAAATATGAATACACGATTCATGTCCGGGAGAAAACAGTTGATAATCTCAATGTAGTTAAATTAAAGGTCGGAGGAAAGGACACCGATTATTATCGTTTAGTTTATAACGGAACCGAAAAAACCACTAAGTATGCGGATACTGGGGTTTGGTACACTCTCAACCACCAAGAGGATTCAGGATACTATTCACTTTTCTGCTATGATAGCACCGGAGTGTATATCGAAGCGGAGATTCAGCTTGTAGTAAAGGAATTCCAAGGTTCGCCTTACCTGTACATCGGGCTATGTATTGTGATAACCGCTTTGGTGGCGATATCGATCGCCATTTGTGGAAGAAAACCAAACCTTTGAAAACATCTGGGGGAGACCCCAGATCCTTTTTCATAACTCATCAATCATCTTCGACCATCCCACGAGGACGTCGAATTCTGGAATATCGGAGTAATCCGAGGAAAGTAGTACATTGTCGCAGTATCTGGACACTTTAAGAAGCTCATCCATTGTGGACTCATCGTAGAATCCCTCATCATAAGCACGGATGATATAGGGGTCAAGGGGACCGACTATCCTCTGTTCCTTCAGCTTTGTCCTGAGTTTTTGATCCAATTTGGACCTGATCTGACTAGCTGTGCATATGGCCTTAGGGCTGTTGAATGGGATGTCCGCCATGGTCCTGCTCCAAGTATGAACTGTCCTCCAACTACTTAGTCGTAGCATACGACCAGTTCATTCCTTTCCATATGTGAAGTAAAAAAGGAACTCAAAGAGGCTCTTGATTTATCTTATGGATGCTCCAAGGTCATAAGCTTCCTTCAAGGCCTTGTTTCCCATTATATCTCCCTCATCCTTCACTCCATTGACCAGGATCCTTCCAGCATCCTCGAGGTTGAAGAACTTCAGAATGGATTCGTATTGGACTACGATGGAATCGAACAGGTTGGGGACTTCTGTTGCCCCCACAAGAAGCAAGACCAATCTCTTGATTGGGAAGGTATTCCTCAATGGTGTATGCAGTCTATCCACGATGGCTTTCAGTTCGGCGCTGATGCCATAGAAGTATACCGGGGAGGCTATCACGAGTACGTCAGCCTTACTCAACTCTGAGTAAATCTTCTCCATGTCATCCTTCTAGAAGCATTTGTTCCCTTCTCTAGTAAAGCATGTATTGCATCCTATGCATGGATTGACTTTATGATCCGCCACAGAAATGATGCTGACATCATTGTGGATACGGGCCCCTTCGGCGAAACTGTTTGCAAGAATTTGTGTATTTCCACCTTTACGCATACTACCGATGAGGATTACGATCTTGCTCAATGATATCTCCCAGCAATAAGCGGATTGCAAATAGAGTATAATACCGCTTTAGTTCGATACAGTTTTCAGCATCCTTGTCAACATATCGATGGGAGTTACCAGATGGCTACAGATCTCAAGACCACGTTGGATTCAGGAGAATGGATCGGTCCGGAGCATAGAGAGGAATACGATTCGCTGTTGCTAGAATGCTATCTGAAGATTCAGAAATACAACACTCAACCGGTACCTCCAGATAAGATCGGGGCAGCTATAGAAGACATCACTGGAAAGGAACAGGATCCAAGGACAGTGGTGATCTTCCCCTTCAGATGCGACCTGGGGATAAATATCGACCTGGGGAAGGACGTCATCGTCAATTACAACTGCACATTCCTTGATACTGCCAGGATTACGATAGGCGACCATACCAAGATCGGCCCTGGTTGCAATTTTGTGACTGCAGTCCATCCAAAGGATTACATGGAAAGGAGGACGCATATTGTCCGTGGCGATCCGATCACTGTCGGAGAGGATTGTTGGCTGGGAGCCAATGTGACCGTTTTTCCTGGTGTGAAGATCGGAGACAGAAGCATCATAGGGGCTGGTTCGGTAGTGACCAAGGATGTTCCTGCAGATTCAATATATGCAGGAAATCCGGCCAAATCCATCAAAAACGCTCAGAACGAGTTATAAGTGGCGCGGAGGAAGGGATTTGAACCCTCGAGGAGATGCTCCACCGGTTTTCAAGACCGGCGCCGTAGGCCGCTTGGCTACCTCCGCTTAAGATGACGATAATCAAAGTC
>Ga0310786_10008677_pt1 | contig 13012 bp, 9 predicted proteins | sample AusTroGonzalo_MG_FD_203881 | JGI IMG/M metagenome (GOLD analysis project Ga0310786, IMG submission 203881) | Bovine rumen microbial communities from tropical cattle in Woodstock, Queensland, Australia - Gonzalo_03 (v2) (version 2) | ecosystem: Host-associated > Mammals > Digestive system >... | reverse complement strand
GAGAGATTCGAGTTCGAGACGAGAATGCTTATCGCTACTAAGGATAAGTATCCTATCGTCGAGGTCCCGATCAAGACGATCTACGATTCTAAAGAGAACCATAAGACTCACTTCAATCCGGTCAAGGATTCGATTAGGATCTATAAGATCTTCGGAGCCATCATACTGAAATATCTGTTCTCATCGCTGTCGTCTTTTGTTATCGACATCGGATTATTCCAGTTGTTCTGTATATTCTTCGCAGGACTTCCTTCATATATCATTATGGCTACGGCTTCGTCCAGAATCCTGTCAGCATCTTATAACTACCTCATCAATCACAGACTTGTATTCAAGAGCGAGAAGAGTCATATGTCCTCGCTTCCGAAGTACGCGACACTTGCTTTCATTCAGATGGGACTGTCCGCTCTTCTTGTTAACGGATTCTTCACTTTGCTGCCGGGTGCGCCGGAGCTTATGTATAAGATCCCCATCGATATTTGTCTGTTCTTCTTAAGCTATTACGTGCAGAGGCACTTCATTTACTGATGAGCATGAAGGATCATAAGAATTGGGCATATATCGCGGCGGCCGTACTTATCGTGGTCATTACCGCTTTCTCTATCAGGTGGCCTAATAAGAATAAGCTTATGGGCGACGAGTATACAGGTCCCGTGTTTAATTACGACACTTATAAGCTCTTAAGCGGAGCTATGGTTGACGGCGTGGAACCCCGCGTCAGCTTCAATCCGAGCAATCGCTTCAGCGATGAATTCACTTTCACATATGACGAGAGTACCGGTTCCTACATGCTGTCCGAGAACATCCTTAGCCGTGATATGTATCTTTACATAACACCGGATATGGAGTTGTCTTTATCATCATCTCCTGATGAAGACGGAAGCAGATGGAATGTCATAAAGATCGGCAACACGATGTACTACATGATAGTCAGCGCAGACGGTGAATATGCCATTGCTTTGGAGAATTCACTTGATGCCGTTCTCGTCCCTTACGATGAGAACAACACTGCAGCTTACGTGAGGTTCGAATGAGTACCGCGGGTCTAAAAGAGAAGTTCGCTGAAGCCCCTGCGTACCTTTTCGCGCCGGCGCTTATACTTATGCTCACGGCCTTCTTCGCACAGCAGACGCCTGTGTTTGATACGCTTCCGCCTGAGTTCGGAGGTATCGCGAGACTCGTTGCTGTCGCTGTCGGCGTGCTCGGCATCGTGCTTATAGAGCGCAGGGACACGGTTGATCTTACAGTCATCATCGCAGTCTTCACTGCAGTGGGAGCTACGGTAATGCTCGAGAGCGGTATCACTTATGTATTCGATATCGCCGTCATGATACTGCTGTTCTCCCTGGCTGACGTCAAAGGCATCGCGGTAACGGTATTCTCCTTCTTCGCCTGCGTTACGGGAGCTACGGTAATCTGCGCTTACAAGGGTTACATAAGAAGCTTTATGCTCTACGGACAGAATACTTACGGCTTCAGGTCTCTTGCAGGCCTGTATTTGTCGATTGCAGTTCTTATCATATCGTTCGTGCTCATTCTTCTGGAGTGGGTTAAGGAGAAGCAGACGCTGAAGATGGTATTAAGATTCGCATTTAGCGCAGTGCTGACTGCAGGTCTCGTCGTATTCTGCCTCAAGGCTCTTAACCTCGCAGCTGCAGTCGAGCCCGGTACGTATCCTATCTATGCCGGTGACAGCAACCTCGCTCTCGAAGTCAGAATGAAGGGATTCGAAGATTACCAGATCGGATTCGGTACGGATGAGGCGACGGAATTCACCATAACTCCGGACGGAGACAACTATCTGATCACACTTGATTCTTACGGAGTGACGAAGACGCTCTGCGTGATTGACGAGAGAATATTCGCAGGCAACTACACTCAGTCTGAGAGTGCTCACGAATGGAATATCAGTGCCGTAGCAGGGACACCTTACTTCACGATCAATAACGTAGAGACAGGTCTTTATCTCACGATGGATGAAGAGGGAATGCCGGTCCTCGTATCTGCACCTCAGGACGAGTCGGTTTATCTTCGTATCGGTTCGGAGAACTTGAGGTATTACGATGAGCTCTCATATGAGGGCATCGCATCGAATGATATAAGGCTCGCACAGATCGAGGTGACACCTTCGGCGAACTACACCGGCACAGCCGTAAAGCCTGATGAGGTCACGGTAACGATGAACGGTGAACAGTTAGTCGAGGGCAGAGACTATACGGTCAGCTGCTGGAATAATCTTATCCCGGGTACTGCATGGGTCGATATAACAGGTGTCGGAGATTATACGGGCGTAAACGGAGCTTCTTATGAGCTGATTTACGGGGATGACCTGTGCGACGATCCGTTCTACAGAGATACCGTGGATTATGTGGTCAGAACATACCGAATGGGTTACCTTAGGATGCCTTCGCCTGATGAGCTTAAGCATTATTCCCTGGTCCTGATAGGATCTAACAAGACTCCGGACTCGGTAATCTGGGATGTGTATGCAGGCGGAGGATTCGAGGCGGATAATGCCCAGTTTATGGAAGCCATCTACAGACTGATGCTTCTTAGGAACGGAAGCCGAGCTGAGCTTGCCAATTGGATTGCCGAGCTTAACAGCGGAGCGACCAGGGAAGATGTGATAAATGCTATAGCAGAGTCTCCTGATTACCAGAATATTTGGCATTCTTTTGGTATCGGGTTCAGGTGATTTTTATGGGTGTTCTCTGTATAATGTTACCTTTGGAAGGAGTGCGTTATGTTTAATCTTTATATCGATCCCGGAACGGGAAGTATGCTGTTCTCGGTGCTGATAGGTATTATCGGCGTCGTTGTTTTTGTTTTACGTACAGCCCTTATCAAGATCAGATTCATTCTTTCCGGCGGTAAGAAGGCGAAGATCGATAAGAATAAGCTCCCGATAGTTATCTTTGCTGATCACAAGCGTTATTGGAACGTATTCCGTCCTATATGCGAAGAGCTTGAGAGAAGAGGCCAGAGGGCATGGTACTATACTGCTTCCCCCGATGACCCGGCTCTCGACAGAGATGATTTTAAGAACATTACATGTGAGTTCATCGGTGAGGGTAACAAGGCATTCTCCAGATTAAACTTCCTTAATGCATATATCTTACTTACGACAACTCCCGGTCTTGATGTCTATCAGTGGAAGAGATCCAAGACTGTTAACTGCTATGTACACACACTTCATGCTCCTGCCAGCATCTTCTACAGAATGTTCGGTATAGATTACTTCGATACTCTCCTGTTGTCTGCCGAGCATCAGCGTAAGGAGATCAGACAGTTGGAGGAATTAAGAAAGCTTCCCGAGAAGGATATCAGACTTACAGGTCTTACATATCTTGATGAGATGAAGAAGCGCTTTGACAGTGCTCCGGCTCTTGAGAAGAAGTCGGATAAGCCTGTTGTTATCCTTGCTCCTTCATGGGGTCCTTCCGCCATCTTAAGTAAGTACGGAGCTCCGTTTATCGAGGAGCTTATCAAGACTGGTTATCATGTAGTAATCAGACCTCACCCGCAGTCATTCTCTTCGGAAGCTGATCTACTCGATAAGCTGATGAAGCAGTTCCCCGACAGCGATGATCTCGAGTGGAACAGCGATAACGATAACTTCGACGTATTGAGAAGAGCAGATATCATGATCTCTGACTTCTCCGGTGTTATCTTCGACTTCCTGCTCGTATTCGATAAGCCCATCCTGTATGCCAACGCAGGCTTCTCCAAGGACCTGTATGACTGGTGGTGGCTTGAGGAAGAGCCCTGGACATTCCAGGTTCTGCCTGAACTCGGTAAAGAGATCAACGATGATTACAAGGGTAACCTTAAGGCGATGATCGACGAGTGTATCAACGATCCCAAGTATGAGCAGGCCAGACAGAAAGCCAGAGCCGCTACATGGGAGAATATCGGTAATGCCGCTTCTTCGGTTTGTGATTATCTCGAAGAGAAGCTTAAAGAGTTAACTTCTGAGGAAAGCAGCAACAAATGAGTTTTCTGTACGCTTTGTTCATATATCCTCTTGAGCTGCTGTTCGAAGTAGTATTCTCGATAGCCAACAGAATCGTCGGCCATCCCGGCTTCGCGATAATTATCTTGAGCCTCGCAGTAAACTTCCTGGTATTGCCTCTGTATAAGAGAGCAGATGAAGTTCAGAAGGAAGAGCGCGATCTCGAGGCATCTCTTGCCAGAGGCATAGCTCATATCAAGAAGACATTTAAGGGTGATGAGCGAATGATGATCCTCAACACCTACTATGCCCAGAATAACTATTCGCCTCTCTATGTTCTGAAGGGATCTGTATCTATCCTTCTTCAGATTCCGTTCTTCATGGCGGCGTACAGATTCTTATCTAACCTGAGACTTCTGAGAGGAGTATCATTCGGACCTATAAGTGATCTCGGAGCTCCCGATCACATGATCGTATTGGCCGGAATCAGCATCAATCTGCTTCCCATACTGATGACATTGATCAATCTTGTATCAGGATATATCTATTCGAAGGGACTTCCTCTTAAGAGCAAGGTACAGATGTACGGATTGACACTGGTATTCCTGGTGCTTCTGTATAACTCCCCTTCGGGACTTGTATTCTACTGGACGTTGAACAACGTATTCTCGATGTTCAAGAACATCTACTATAAGTTCAAGCGCCCGGGCTTCGCACTTGCAGTAACAGTAGCAGCTGCAGGTTCACTTCTGATGCTGTATGTAAACACGATCTATGATGCTCCTTATCCTGCCAGACAGATCAAGCTTACCCTGGCTGGTGCGGTATTGTTGCTGCCCCTTGCAGCAGTCATCATTAAGGACAAATTGCCTGCAGGGAAGTTCAATTTTGCTTCGAAGATCAATTACACTTCTCACAACAGGAATATCTTCATTCTGTCGGGAACATTCTTATCAATATTTATTGGTTTCCTGATCCCCTCAGCACTGCTGAAATCATCTCCAACGGAGTTTATGGATTTCACGCGTCTGGTATCTCCTAATTCTTATGTCATTCATGCTGGACTCATCGCTATTGGTTATTTCCTCGTGTGGGGAGGAGTATTCTTCTATCTTGCAGGTAAGATCGGCAGAGTTGTGTTAAGCAAGCTTTGGTGGGTACTTTGTCCTACTACGATAATTACTTATATGTTCTATGGCACTAATCTCGGTAATATGACTATTACTCTGATGTTCAGTTCTCCGTTAAGGTATTCATCTTTTGAGATCATCATTAACCTGATGCTGATCCTGGGATTCGCCGAAGTTGTTATATATTTGTTTAACAAGAAAGCAGTAATAGCCGAGGGCATGGCACTTGTTCTTGCCATTGTCTGCACCATCATGTGTGCAGGTAACATGAGTGTTATCAGAAGGGCTTATATAGAGAACAAAGACAGAGTCATCATGGAGAATCCTGTGTTCAGTCTCTCAACTGAGGGCAGAAATGTTATGGTCATTATGGTGGACCGCGCTCCCGGATTCCTCGTGCCTATCATATTTGACGAGATACCTGAACTCCAGACACAGTTTGACGGCTTCACATATTATCCTAATACGATCTCCTTCGGAGCACATACTAAGCATGCTTCTCCTGCTATGTTCGGCGGATATGACTATACTCCCGGTGCCATCTGTGAAGATCCGGATAAGACACTTGGACAGTCTCAGAATGAAGCTTTGTCCGTTATGCCGGTACTCTTCAGAGATGAAGGATTTGATGTATCCATCTTTGATCCGCCGTTTGCAGGTTATATGACCCCGCCTGATCTCAGTGTATTCGATACGCCTGAGTATGAAGGCATTAATGCTTACATAACAGAAGGAAATCCCTATATCAGTTCGTATGATTTCTGTGGCTATAAGGAAGATATATGGAACAGAAACTTCTTCTGCTACGCGCTTCTTAAGGTAAGTCCGCTGTTCCTTCAGAGTACGGTTTACGACCGCGGTAATTACAATATGGCAGATCCCTGCTTAGTAGAGGGCTCTGAGTATTCAATCCCGCAGATCGTATACAGTCCTAATTATTCAACCGGAGTTACGGAGAACTTTATGGAGGCGTATGACGTTCTTGTTAATCTGCCGGCCATCACGAGGATCGAAGAAGGAACGCAAGATACGTTCATGTACTTGGCCAATGAGACAGCTCACAGCCCGATGCTTCTTTCCGAACCCGGATATGCGCCTTCTCAGATTGTTGATAATTCTGAATACGACATAAGCCATGAAGACAGATTCGATGTGACTGTGAACGGATATGTTCTGGACATGAGTCGGTACAGAAGCATGAGTCACTATCAGAGTAATGTTGCCGCATATACTATGCTCGGACAGTACTTTGATTATCTGCGCGAGCAGGGAGTATGGGATAACACGAGGATCATCATTGTTGCTGACCACGGAACGATGAACTACGACGTTGCATTCTTCGGTGAACAGACGAGCACTGTAGTAAGAAGCGGTATGGAGGCTTATAACCCCGTCCTGATGATCAAGGACTTCGGTTCCACAGGCTTCACGACATCAGAGGACTTCATGACAAATGCTGATGTTCCTTATATCGCTACACAGGGAATCATCGATAACCCCGTCAATCCTTTCACAGGCAATCCGCTGATCACGAATGCCGAGTACGGAAGACCTATCTGCGTTTACGATTCTCAGGACAGTAACGTAATGTATACTGAGGCTGATACCGACGCTGTGAGATTTATAGTGGATGAATGGTATGCTTTTGACGGATTACAGATCATAGATGAGAATGCATGGGAGAGTATAGGCCGCGGATGATCAAGTTCTCAGTAATAGTGCCTGCATATAACGAAGGCGAATCGATCAGAGAGAACCTCCTTACGATAGGTAAGGCTCTTGAGTCGCACGTTGATTCCTATGAGATCCTTGCAGTCGATGACGGAAGTCCCGACAACACGAAGCAGGAGATAATGGAGGCGGCTAAGCTTAATCCTAATATCAAGTACGCAGGTTATGAGAAGAACCGCGGTAAGGGCGGAGCGATCAAGCACGGTGTAGAGCTCGCCGAAGGTGAGATCACCGGATTCATCGATGCGGATCTTGATATCTCTCCCGACCATCTCGTTAAGTATCTCGATCACATGGAACAGACCGGCTGCGATGTAGTCATCGGTTCCAAGATGCATAAGGATTCCAAGCTCGACTATCCCCCTATGAGAAAGTTCGTATCGTGGGGTTATTACATCATCCTTAAGGTTCTGTTCGGTATGAACATTAAGGACACGCAGACGGGTGTCAAACTGTATAAGACAGCTCTTATTAAGAAGATCGCACCTAAGCTTCGGGTCAAGGGTTATGCATTCGATATCGAGGTTCTCGCACTATGTGCCAATGAAGGTGCAGTAATCGAGCAGATGCCTGTCGAGATAGTTTTTAAAAGAAATGCTTCATTTGGTAGAATAAGAATCGGAGATATCTTCGGTATGTTCTTCGACACCGTTGGTATCTGGTGGAATCTGCGAATACGAAGGAGCTATTCTAAGTGAAGTGTCTGATACTAGCCGGTGGTTTGGGTGAACGACTTTGGCCTCTGTCGAGGCGTAATTATCCCAAGCAGTTCATCGAGCTGACTCAGCATCATTCCGTCTTCCAGGATACGATTGCCCGTAACATGCCGTACTGCGATGAGTTCCTCATTGTAGCGGGAACCGAGCATAAGTACGTTATCGAGAATCAGCTCAAGTCATTCCAGGGCCTGCTTTACAGATCTTTCTACGAAGACGTTCCCAGAAGAACAACTGCATCCGTAACACTCGCTCTCATGGCACTCGAGCCGTCCGAGTATGTTCTCGTTGTTCCTTCAGATGTCATGATCGATGCATCGGAAGGTTATGCGCATGCGATCCTTAAGGCCAAGAATCTGGCATCTCAGGGCAAGATCGTTGTCTTCGGTAAGGAAGAGGATACGATCAATCCCCGTTACGGTTATATCTACGGCGATCTTGTTAAGTTTAAGGAGAAGCCGAAGGATGCATCCCTCATCACGAGTCCGTTCTACAGGAACCTCGGCATGATGCTTGTGCGTGCAGGCGACTACCTCAACGAATTGCGAAATATAGATTCCGGCATCGCCGAGGGCTGCCGTAAGGCTTTCTCCATGCGCCTCGAAAAGGACGGCGACCTCGAGTTTACTAAGGAAGCTCTCGAGAACGTAGAGCGCATCTCCGTAGAGCGTTTGATCCTCGAGAAGTCATCGCAGCTTTCCGTGGTTATTTCCGACTTCGCCTGGAACGAGCTTACTTCCATCGAAGACCTCGAGAAGTTCTCTTACGGTAACAAGGGCCCTGCGGTAACTTTCAACAGCGAGGGCACTTTCGTAGTAAACAAGGATGCAAGAAGCGCAGTCGTAGTAAGCGGAATCGAGGATGCTGTTGTAGTTAATACGGGCGACGCAGTCTTCGTAGGAAGGCGCGGACAGAGCAGTGAAGACGATCTTAAGAAGTTTTTCGGTGAGGACGGAGAGGACGCACAGCGTATAGAGAAGTTCATCGACGGAAGTGACGTGCACTACCGTCAGTGGGGTTACTATGTAGAGCTCGAGAGCTCCAAGAACCACTATGTAAGACATAACTATATAAGTCCCGGCAAGACTATCTACGAGCATGAGCACGATAAGAGGACCGAGAACTGGATCATCATCTCGGGTACCGCGAGAGTTATGCTCGACCAGAACGGACAGACTTATGAAGGCTCCGGCAATATCGAAGTTAAGCCCGGCGTAAGACATCAGATCTCCAACATCGGAGACACGGTTCTCGAGTTCATCGATACCGCTTACGGCGAGGACATCTTCTTCGACGACAGACAGGCAAGATATACAGACGACATCGGTGAGATCGACCTTGGTGTTAAGATCGAGCCTCTCATCAAGTTGCAGCCCGCTTTGAAGGAATATATCTGGGGCGGTACGCGTCTTAAGGACGAGTTCGGCATCAAGACTGATATGGACCGTATCGCTGAAGCGTGGGTTCTCTCGACTCACCCCGACGGCCAGTCCCGTGTAGTTAACGGAAGACATCAGGGTATGTATCTCGGTAAGTATATCGAGACTGTCGGTAAGGCTTCCCTCGGCTGGAAGTGTGCGCCTCTCAGATCATTCCCGCTTCTTCTGAAGCTCATCGATGCGAAGGATGATCTGTCTATTCAGGTTCACCCCGACGACGATTACGCTCTAGAGAATGAGTCTTCCTACGGTAAGAACGAGATGTGGTATGTTCTCGATTCGAAGCCCGGTGCAGGATTATATGTCGGCTTCAAGCATGACGTAACAAGAGAAGAGGTCGAGGCTGCTGTCGCTGACGGTACGGTAACTGAGCTTCTGAACTTCGTTCCCACGAAGCCCGGCGATGTATTCTTCATCCCTGCAGGAACGGTGCATGCGATCGGAGCAGGCAATCTGATCTGCGAGGTACAGCAGTCAAGCAACTGTACATACAGACTCTACGACTATAACCGTACCGACAGATACGGCAACAAGCGTGAGCTTCACCTTGAGAAGGGTCTTGAAGTTATCGACTACAGTAAGTACGAGCCTCAGAGGTTCGACGGTGACGGAGACCTTATCTGCAGATGTAAGTATTTCGAAGTTATGGTTCACGATGTTGAAGGCACACTCACGGTCGCAGCTGACGACAGTAAGTTCGATGCAGTTGTCTGTCTCGAGGGAGAAGGAACTATCTCGTGTGCAGATTCCGAAGTATCACTCGTAAGAGGCGACTCAGTATTCGTTCCCGCGTCGAAGGATCCCATCATGTTTAACGGCACCATGAAGGTGCTCATGTGTCACGTCTGATTAAGGGCAGCCTTCTGACTTAATTTCTTAGTTCTCGAAGAGAATACGATAATAATGAATATCGCGCAGATAACCCATGTTATCGGCTCGCACATCGCTATGCCCAGATACCCGAGTCTTACTGCGAGCCACTTGGCAGTGATTACCTTGAATGCCAATTCCATTACGCTCGCTATGATCGGTACGAACTTAGCGCCCATTCCCTGAAGTGTCGTTCTGGTGATCAGAAGGATCGCAAGAACGAAGTAAAAGGGCAGATCGAATCTTAAGTAGAAGACTGCGTTGTCGATAAGCTCGGGTGTGTTGGAACCTGAGATTGCTATTACGATCCTCTCGCCGAACAGATAGATCATGGCGATGAGTACCGTCGCGATACCGAATGTGCAGAACATAACGCTTCTGTGTCCCTGACGGATCCTGTCATATCTTCCCGCACCGTGATTCTGTCCTGCGAAAGTAGCCATCGCGTTCGCGAGCGTGGACAAGGTCATCATGCAAAGCTCGGAGATCTTACGAGCTGTGGTGTGAGCGGCGATGATAGTCTTGCCGAGGCCGTTGATCGCGTACTGCAGGATCATGGATCCCAAGTTAACTACAGTAAACATCAGTGCGAAGGCGATACCGGATGTGAAGATATCAATGAGCATTATCTTATCAAGCTTCAGGTCCTTCTTACCGATATGAACCTCGGGAACCTTAAAGACGATATATAAGAAAGTAATTACCGAAGACAGCAGCTGTGCGATAGCCGTGGCATAAGCCGCGCCGGGAAGACCCCAGCCGAACTTACGGACGAACAGCAGGTCGAGCACGATATTGGTAGATACCGATACCGCGAGGAAATACAGAGGCGCTCTCGAGTTGCCGATAGCCTGAAGTATGCTTCTTAATACGTTATAAAGAAACATAAATCCTATAAGAGATATAACGACAGATGCGTAGCTGTAAGCGGTATCGAAGATATCATCGGGTGTCTTAAGAACTCTCATGAGAGGCTTTAATGACAGGAATCCGATGATCGGAACCGTAATGCCCCAGATGAGTGCGATAAACAGCGTGTTGGCGATAGCCTTCTTGAGGCCTTTCTCATCCTTGCTGCCGAAGTACTTCGAGATGACGACAGCAAATCCGCTCGCCATTCCGAACATCAGCGAATTGAAGAAATTATATATGGTGGATACCGTTCCGATCGCAGTAAGAGCATCGTCACCGAGTGAGTGTCCGATGATCGCGATATCGGTAAGGTTATATAACTGCATAAGGATATTGCTTAAGAAAATAGGGATGGCAAACATCACCGTCATCTTAAGCGGATTACCTTTAGTAAGATCAGTTGTAGCTCTGTTCGTTGCCATATAGATAATTATATTGGGTGTGATTTTGTCTTATATCACATTTCGTTGTAATTTGTCAGATTCGTTATAAAATAAAACTCATGAGCAAGGAGATTACGGAATACAAGATTGCCAAGGAGATCTTCAGCTTAAGCCGCGATCTTATCATGTCCGATGAGGCGCAGCAGATGAAGAAATTCACCCAGCACGGCTCGACTTCCGTGTTCGAGCATACTCTTGCCGTGGCCAAATTCAGCCTCATCTTTGCCATCAATCTCGAGAATGTCTTAGGCGTCAAGGTAGACCGTAAGGCACTCGTAAGGGGCGCGTTCCTTCACGACTACTTCCTTTACGACTGGCACAAGCCGAGCGAAAAGCGCCGCGGCCTGCACGGCTTCACGCATCCTGCCATAGCATGCGAGAATGCCATCAGGGACTTCGATATATCTCCCATCGAGCAGGACATCATCAAGCATCACATGTTCCCGTTAACTCTTATCTGGCCTCACTCCTGGGAAGGCTGGCTCGTATGCCTTGCAGATAAGTGGTGCGCATTGTGCGAGACATTTGGTGTAGATGTATCGTCTTATATTATTTATAGAGTTAATCTTCATAGTGAGCTTCTTAAGGGTAACATCACGCTCGGTAAGCCTCATGCACCGCATCTTCTTCACAGAACGAAGCATAGTCAGGAAGAGGCGGTTTAAGTGACTGACTATAAGCTTACGACCCTTTGCTATCTTACGAAGGGAGATCAGGTCCTGTTTATGGTTAAGGGCGCGACTCCCAAGAACGTATCCAATATGAATGTAGGCAAGTACTTAGGCGTAGGAGGACACATCGAACAGGATGAGTCTTCTTACGAGTGCGTTATCCGCGAGATATATGAGGAGACAGGCATCGAAGCTTCTGATATAGAAGACTTGGGACTTAAGGGTGTCGCTACATTCATCAACGACTCATGCGACAACGAAGTAATGTATATATATAAAGGCGAGTACACAGGTTCGTCTGATCCCTGTCCCGGAAGCTGTGATGAAGGCATGCTTTGCTGGGTGCCCGTATCAGGCATCTGGGACATACCTGTATGGGAAGGCGACAAGGAGATATTCAAGCTTTTATTCGGACAGGAATACAGTTCGATATTCGAGATAAAACTTAACTACCACGGAGACGATCTGATCAGCGTTTCCACACACGTTTAAGCCTTTAATTTGAAGGCTCAAAAAACTTTTTTAAAAAAGGTAAAAAATCTGCTTGACAATGAGGTAAGTGCGTTGTATTCTTTGTAGGCACTTCGCGAGAGGGAAACACAAAAAACGAACTCTTCCGAAGGGGCGCGGATCTTGAAAATTGAATAGAATGCAGAACTTAAAACAACGAGCCTTAAGTTGATTCGTAAAGAATTGAGTTTAATTTAAGTAATTGAGCCAAAATGGCTTTCAAATTTTTATTTGAGAGTTTGATCCTGGCTCAGGATGAACGCTGGCGGCGTGCTTAACACATGCAAGTCGAACGGAGCCAAAAGGAAGCTTGCTTTCTTTGAAGCTTAGTGGCGGACGGGTGAGTAACGCGTGAGCAACCTGCCCTTCAGTGGGGAATAACACCGAGAAATCGGTGCTAATACCGCATAATGTCGGAGGACCGCATGATCTTCCGACCAAAGGATTTATTCGCTGAAGGATGGGCTCGCGTCCGATTAGGCAGTTGGCGGGGTAACGGCCCACCAAACCGACGATCGGTAGCCGAACTGAGAGGTTGATCGGCCACATTGGGACTGAGACACGGCCCAGACTCCTACGGGAGGCAGCAGTGGGGAATATTGGGCAATGGGCGAAAGCCTGACCCAGCAACGCCGCGT
>Ga0310786_10008676_pt1 | contig 13012 bp, 10 predicted proteins | sample AusTroGonzalo_MG_FD_203881 | JGI IMG/M metagenome (GOLD analysis project Ga0310786, IMG submission 203881) | Bovine rumen microbial communities from tropical cattle in Woodstock, Queensland, Australia - Gonzalo_03 (v2) (version 2) | ecosystem: Host-associated > Mammals > Digestive system >... | reverse complement strand
GATTCCGCCTCGCGGCGGACACCCTTGCCTTCGGCTATATCCTTCCCACTACCGGGCGGATTCGGGACTTTAACCCGTTAGAAACGTGCGCCGCTAGGCGCACACTATAAAAGTCCATTTCCAAAGCATATCTAAATGCTTTGGAAATGGACTTTCTTTATCAAGTTCATTCTATCATACCTACTGTTCTTCTATCACTGGCAAAAAAACTTCAAATTTATCACCTAAAAATCGCCTTTGATAACCATGCTTTTCCATAAATTCAGTTATCAAACTCCATTTCGAATTCAGTCGCTGCCACTTTGTGCCCGGTTCTTCACTCTGCATCTCCCTTTGGATTTCATTTACCATCTCACAACCAGCGATCACCACCGGTAGCGTTCTGTGCCCGCTTTCAATCTCGTTTTCCAACTTTTCCATCGTCTCTTTCATGGTCTCATATCCAAAGCTTTCCAGATCACACCACGCATGGAAAGCAGGCGGCATCTCCAAGTAAAACGACAACGCCGGTATCTGGCCGAATAAGATAACTTCTTTCCCTTTCAGCTCCTTCTGGTTCGCAAATTCCGAAATAGTACCCAAAATCTGTTCCCTTTCACTACTCATTGATATTCCTGAAAGTACCTCATTGTTGTGAATGAAGGATCCTGTCTCCTTTATTCCGGTCGCTTCGCAAAAGCTGAATTTTAGTCCAAAGATCAATATCTGTACGCTGCAAACTGCCAAAAAAGCCCATAAACAAATCGCTGACGGTCTGAAATCAAATCGGAAATCTCCAAACGATTCGACCTTTTTTTTCCCTCCATCCCACGCAAAACGCGTAAACCGATATCCCTGCCATATTACATAAGGAGCTGTTAAGAACAAATTATTCATGCTCGGCATAATATCATTATTGCTCCCCAATGATACCAATAGGATTGCAGGTGCAACCAATATGCCCAATAATCTGTCTTTTCTGTCAGCCTTGGGGCGTAAAAAGTTCACACACGCCATAAAAAGCGCCAAACTAAGAAGCATGGTTCCCGGCCAGCGAATGGGATCATAACTTGTATAATTAAAAGAAGTAAATCTTGGCTCTGTCTTTTTCAGATATAGCCAACATACCAGAACCGCTGAAATCAATACGCTGCCCACAATGCTCAACGCCGAAAAAAAGCGGCTCCATTCTTCTTGCTTTTTCTTACAGCAAAGATGCGCATACCCGGCTGAAAACCCAAGCAGGCTGGACGCAACCACAAAGAATCCCACATGTTTTACCCAGAAAAGCCCTTCCTTAAAATAATAATACACTCCGTACAACATCTGGGTTGGTTTATAGTCTGCCGCATTTTCTGTCATCCCAAACAGGAGCCGAATCCCTTCCACATATGCCCCAATTCCATATCGCAATTGTATCCATGTAAACATGACCGCCAACGCCGCGAGATATCCGGCTAGGCACCATAATGTATATCCCCCTGCTGATGCCAATGCTTTTTTCAACCTATTCTTTTGTCCGTCCTTCTGCCCGTCCTTCTGCCCATTTTTTCTCTCGTCAAAAGATTTCAAGAACGCATAAGCCCATACGGCAAAGATCAGCCCCATCTCCGGAAGATTTGAAAAACGCACAAAGATATTCAGTCCTAAACATACTCCGGCCCAAAACAGATTCCACGTTTTCTCCCGAATCAGTCCAAGATACAATAGGATCATACAAACTAACAAGAGCAGATAAGTCAGGTAATTGTACAACAGCGCCGTAGGGCACCAGCAAAAACTTTCTGCAAGCAGCTCACCTGCAAATACAACTGGTTTCGGCATTCCAATCTTATCGGTACAAAACCAATAACCGATCACAGCCAACGCGCTGACAAGGAATCCTGTATATAAATTCAACCCGAGCACAGTATGTCCCATCGGAAGGAATGTCAAAAGATGACCCAATTTGTTGGAGAGGAAAGTGGAAAAAAACCACATTTCTCCAATATTCCCTATCCCCGCATATCTGAAATTTGCATAATTATATCCGATATCCCATAAATCCCCGCCCCAACATACATGGCGCATCGGGAAAAGGATTAAAACGGTTACAAAAAATACCGTCATAATACTTAATTTTTTTTCTTTCATCCCTTCTCTACTCTCTTCTCAGAAAAATATGAATCTGCTTTTGTAATCATTTGCGTCAACCGCTGGTATGGTATCAAATGTTGCAAGCCAACATGAAGTATGCTCATCAGGCGACTGCGAAGACATTCCACCAATATTCCAACTATAAAAACAACGCACACAGCCATCATCAGACGAAAAAGCATCATCAATGTTGCGTTCCCATTTGAAAAGGCCGCCGTCCCCATATTGCCAATATTGATACCAACCTGTCCGTTTCCGAACCATTCCGGCCACTTGTTTCGAATGGTAATATTTTCATGCAACAAGTACACTCCCAGAGTATATTTTCCGATCCTACAAGCCCATCTTCCCACAATCCCCGCGCATTCCTTTTGTCGTATGAATACCGTAAACAATCCCAAAGATGCAGCAAATGTAAACAAATGATTATATTCATATGCCACACACAAAATTGTTTTTAGTATATCCTTTCGCAAATAAATCTCACGGATCAGAAATGTCAATCCAAAAACAGCAAGACTTGCGGTTCCATAAAGCAAAATACCCTTCCAGCTCTTTTTCAGAAAATCCGTTCCGAATCTTCTGAAATAAGCCGCAGTAAGGAACATACACAGATACCAAAGGCAATCCATGCCCAGCCCGTCCGTTTCCAATCGTATCGGCAATATCGATTTCATCACACAGAATGTGCCTAAAAAAAGAACCATTACGATCCGGAAAGTTCTCTGTTCCATCTTTCTTACGGTTCCACCGATGATCGGCAGCAAAAGATAGAGATAAAAGTATGCTGTCAAAAACCAATAATGCTCCTGCGAGATTGGAAATAAAATGACAAGAATATCATGCAGCGTTACAGATTCTATCGGGTAAAAACCAAGAAGGATCCCTGCCGCTCCGACAAGCACCGAATAAGTCCACACTTGGATCAAAAGGGTGATAATACGCGAAAGTTTGAAAGAGGTTTCACACAAAAAATAACCGCTGATCAGCATATAAAGATTCACAGCCGAAATCGCAAATGCTTCCAAAAGCCATGCGATCGTCCCTGTATTTGTCATTACCGTTCCTTCAAGCGGCTCAAGATACTTACCTTTATCAAGAAAATGAAGAATGATTACCATCATCATGGCAATACATCGCAATACTTCCGGGCCTTGCATTCTCCCTGTTCCAACTATTTTTTTCTGTTCAAGATCAGATACTCCCATCCCTTAAACACCTCCGGTTTGTCAATACAGACATATACATTATGCCATACAACCCCTCCATGTTCAACACAAAACTGAAGGTTCTTACCTATAAACTGATGCCCACACAAAATAGGATCATAAGCTCTTTTCTCCTTTTTTGCCTTGCTTTCTTCGACTACTTGTTATAAACTAATATTAGTGGGTTCAGGTTTTCGGACTCACATACAAATCAAAAGCGAGGTAATTGAAATGGCACAGGAAAGAAGACCACTTGTAACCCATATTTTCACTGCAGACCCTTCTGCACATGTCTTTAATGACAAGATTTATATTTATCCTTCTCATGATCTTCCGCACGATGGTGAAGACAACGACGAAGGCGACGAGTACCAGATGGAGGACTACCATGTTCTCTCATTGGACAATCTTGATGCTGACTGTGTTGACAATGGCGAAGCACTGCATATGAAGGATGTTCCTTGGGTAAGCAAACAGATGTGGGCTCCGGATGTTGCATATAAGAACGGAAAATATTATCTCTATTTCCCTGCACGCGACAAAGATGGAATCTTCCATATCGGCGTAGCTGTAGGTGATGATCCAGCAGGTCCTTTCAAACCGGAAGACAGCTATATTCCCGGAAGTTTCAGCATTGATCCGGCATCCTTTGTAGATGATGACGGCAGAGCATACCTGTACTATGGCGGACTTTGGGGCGGCCAACTTGAAAAGTGGAAGACCGGCACCTTTGATCCAAACGGTGGAGAAAATGCTGTTGATGAACCCGAGGTCGGGCCAATGTTCTGTGAACTTGCAGAAAACATGAAGGAATTTAAGGGGCAGCCCAAACACCTGACAATCCTTGACGAAAATGGGAAAGAGCTTCGTGCAGGCGACGAAGAACGCAGATATTTTGAAGGTCCCTGGATGCACAAGTACAATGGCACCTACTATCTGTCTTATTCCACCGGAACAACGCATTTCCTTGTATATGCTACCAGCGACAAACCGGACGGACCTTTCACCTATCGCGGGAAAATTATGGAACCCGTTCTCGGTTGGACCACACATCATTCCATCGTTGAATATCACGGAAAATGGTATCTCTTCTATCATGACTGTGAGCTCTCAAATGGCATCAATCACAGAAGATGCGTGAAATACACTGAGCTGCACTATCGGGAAGATGGTTCCATTGTAACCATCGAGCCATACAAATAAGTGCATGGGATATGCCGGATATATCAGTAAAACTTTGAAAAGCACAACCACCGGCTAAGCCGGTGGTTCTTTCTACAGTAGGCTATTCCTACTGTAAGAGGACTTTCCTATGATACAAACGAAAGCGCCTTTCCTAACAGGAAGGCGCTTTCGTCACATTTTCATACATCTTCACATTTTTTAGCATAAATTCTCTCGTATTTTCAAGATCGATGAGCAAACTCCTCTGCCAAATAACCTAATCCGGTGAAAATGACACTCTTCTTCGGATTTCCGACCGCATAAATACCTGTCGTACAGCCAACAAAACCACCGGCAACCTCCGTTGAAAGATTGCGCACGTCAGCAGTTGCCAAAATATCCTTTCTTCCTTCAGCATCACGAATATAGGCCTTTGCACAAAGATCCTTCACCGAAAGACATAGTTTCACTGATTCACCTGCGACGTCAATGTCTCCCAAAACGTTATCCTTACCATCCTCACAAAGAATCAACGCTACTTTTTTGCCGTCAAATTCGACCTTCAAATGGTACCCTTCATTCTGAAATAATACAAGACCTGCGACGCCATAATCTCTGATCCCTTGTGTCTGCAACGTAGCATTTACCGTAAAGGTATGATGCTGCTGCCTGATACAAACATAAGAAGGGGCTCCGTCACTTGTCAAGGCATCCATACCAAATTTGAGTTCCAGACCTTCCCCGGGAATCAGCTTTACACGATCATTCAAGGGTTCACGAAGTGTCATGAACTCGTCTCCTAATTCCTTCATGAATGCAAAATCATAGTTTCGACTGCTACCCGGAATACATGTCTTAGCATGAGTCCTGCTCGTGTATGAGGTCACGTCTTCCTCCGGTACCCACTCCGTTAGATTCACATCAACCACATCTGTCAAAATGCCGACTCCTGCGTTGACAACTGGCCAATCGTTCTCCCATGTCACCTTCGCTAAGAAAGTCTCACGCCCCATCGTTGTAAAACATTCCCTTGGGCGTACCGCTAACATAGTCATATACCACTCTCCTGCCGGCGTTTCAATCAAATCAGCATGTCCGACATACTTGATGGGATACTGCGCTCCCAAATGGCGATGAGTTAAAATAGGATTACAGAAATGATTTTCATATGGTCCGAAGATCATCCTGCTTCTGACCACACTTACCGCATGTTCAGGGCCTGTACCGCCCTCAGCATGAATAATATAATAATATTCTCCAATCTTATACAGGTGCGGACCTTCAGGCCAGTGAACACCCTTCATTGCGCCATTCCAGACGTTGTGCTGTTCCCCCACCATTTTCCAATTGTCTGTATCCAACTCCTGAATATAAATATACCAATCTCCGTCATATGCACAGCCATTCGGATTTGGATGTGTACCGATGTAATAACATTTTCCATCATGGTCAAAAAATAAGGACGGATCAATACCATCTGCCCCCTCCAGATAATGCGGTTCAGACCAAGGACCTTCCGGATTTTCTGCAGTTACAACAAAATTACCGCCAAAGCTGACATTCGTACAGATCACATAAAAAATACCCTGATGGTAACGAATGGTTGGTGCAAACAAACCTCTTGAAACACCGGCTTTCGGCAACGGCAATTGTGAAGCCCGATCCAACACATTACCGATCTGTTCAAAATGTACAAGATCCTTCGAGTGCATGATGGGCAGTCCCGGAAAATATGCAAATGATGAATTCACCAAATAATAATCCTCGCCTACCGCACAAATGGAAGGATCCGGATAAAACCCAGGCATAATAGGATTATTCGACCGAATCATCATATTGTACCTCTTCCACCGAGCGTTTCACATATTTAATTTGAACCATATAATAGATCTTATCCTCACATACAAAAAAGAGATCATAAAGGCCTTCTTCTAAATGCATTGCATCTATCCCATGATCAAATCCTCCAATCAATCCACACCGTTCCTTATCTGGTATAGCTTCATTCAAACAATGGCATCCGGCTGTACCTGCTAGGTCTTTTAAATCATTAAAACTGATCTCCGTTTTATCTTCCAAAACTTTTTCCGGGCACGCATAAACACTCACATATTCAGCCTTATCCATATCAACAAAAATCGATATGTACTCATCCGTGTAATACTCATTATACTTATTTTGGCGCGTCAAATCCTGTTCCTTTACAGACCAAACATCCGGATACCCATCTCTGCCTTCACCAGAAGTAATAAGAATTCCTTTGATTTCTATTACATTTGATTTTGTAAGCTCCTGAAGTTCTCCCAACTTACTTCCGTCCCGCACAAAAGTTGATATTTTAGCCTTACTATCCGCTTTCGTCTTCCCCGGAGTAGCTTCATCATAATCTTCCTCCGTACTGCTTTCCTCAACAGCTATACTTTCTTTGTCCTTATCCTTGCCTTCACATGCCGTTAGAGAAAGACCAAAAGCAAGCGCAAGCAATAAAACGCCCAATCTTCTTCTCATAATCTCATCCTCCGTTCTCTAAAATAGCAATGATCTACATGATGCAATATAGAGACCGTGATATTTCCGACGGTCTCTATATTTATATTACCATATTCTGTTGTCCGGGTCAAAATGTTTTTCCAATCAAAGATTCATGCTCTCCGTCTTCTTATCGATCAGGAATTTCATGAATTCTGTCTCACCATGTTGCGGAGTTGCACCTGTAGAAGCGAAGCTCATACCGTCGCGACCTTCCCTGGTGTACGGAACCCACTTCGGCAATTCATTTCCGTCCGTTCCCATTCCGTTCGGATCTCCTGTCTTTATGAAATTACACCAATAATCACACATCTGGCGGGCAAGATCATAATGCCTTCCTACAAAAGGCCTCCAACATTTTGCAAGTGTCTCAAAGAAGAACCACAGCTCCACGGAATGGAATGTACCAGGATTATCCCAGCCGGGGATATCAGGCTCAAAACGATAATAGTACACAGGACCCTTGCCGTTTTCATTCGATTTTAGTGCTACACACTTAACCGCACATTCAATGCCATTGACAGGGGCATAGCCCTTGTCACCCATTTTCCTTTTGCTCTCGGGGAATGCAAAGAACTCATCTGCTGCATCTCCAAATCTTTCCTTTACTTTCTTTCTGAATTCCTCTTCACTATCTGCGAAGAATGCATTCGGGAATTCATCTCCCGTATTACCGGCCATCATATTCACCGTCACATGCTTGCCCTGCATATACAAATCCAACCATGGGCCAAAACAGAATTTATTATCGGCAACGGGGAACATTCTGTGCGGACCGTCGCTTTCCCCAAGCATCAGTCCGGGCACGTATTCTTTATATTTCTTCACAAGTTCTTGTGCGTCTATCTTTCTCGCCTCATCAATAGAAGCAACACCTAAGAATTTCAGGAATTCCGCTCCGTTTTTCTCAGCTTTTTCAAGCGGCTCCGTACCAAATCCAAAATTGTCATAAGGGCTACTGATCAGGCCGCTCTGTACGATCGCATTTCGGAACAAGCCTTCATTTGCAGGATTCGTCACCTGCGCCATAACGCTTCCGGCTCCTGCGGACTGCCCTGCAATCGTAACCTTGGAAGGATCACCTCCGAATGCAGCAATATTGCGTTGCACCCATTTAAGCCCTGCTTGCTGATCCAAAAGACCGAAGTTTGTTGGTGTCTCCGGTTCCTTTGCCGTCAACTCCGGATGTGCCAAAAATCCAAACACATTCAAGCGATAATTCACGGTAACAACGATAACTCCTCTTCTTGCAACTCTCTCGCCATCGAATTCCATCTCCGCCGGATAACCCCACTGGAAACCGCCTCCGAAAAACCATACAACTACCGGAAGTTTTTCATCCACTGATTTCGCGCCGGTCCATACATTTAGGTACAGACAGTCTTCGTTCATTGCTATTTCAGGATCCACATGCCACTCTCTGCAGTATATATCCGTCCCAACCCCCGGTGTATCCTGCATGGAGATCGGCGCAAAGCGATAACACTCTTTGATACCGTCCCAATTTGCGCACGGTTGTGGAGCACGCCACCTGTTCTCGCCCACAGGCGGAGCTGCAAACGGAATTCCTTTAAAAGCAGTAATTCTGGGATCAGCAGCCTCGATCCCCCTTACCATACCATTTTCAGTTTTTGCAATACGCAACATAAGTAACACACCTCCGTATCATTTTAGATGATCATTTCGCACCAACAATCGCAATTGCCGAAGCCTATGCAAATTCTATATCCGAGCTTTATTCTCCGATATCTGTTCATCCATATGCATTTATTCTATCTCATTTTGATGCATATGAACATGATACATAGCAACACAAAATTGATCTATCCTCATATTTTCGCCTTTTGAGAACTCAAAAGGCGAAACACTTCTTCCCGGGATGCAAGTCCATTCGCAAAGGCAGTCGCACTTCCTGCGCAAATACTCTTGCGTAAAGCAAAATCATATGATTCCGTTTCCAAAAAACCTGAAATAAATCCTGCGACCATAGAATCACCCGCACCTACAGCATTAAGAACCTCACCCTTGGGAGCAGATGATTCATAAATTCTTCCGTTCTGAGCCGCTAATACGGCCCCATCCCCTCCCAGCGAAACCAATACGTTCTGTGCGCCCATATCACGCAGACGCCGCGCATAGAAACACGCCTGTTCCTTACCCGTAATATTGGTTTGAAAAATCTCAGCGAGTTCATGATGATTCGGTTTAATCAAAAACGGATGCATCGGAAGAACGCTCTGCAACAATTCCCCCGCAGCATCCACCACGGTTTTAACACCGCTATCCGATATTCTCTCCATGATCAGTCTATATATATCCCTCGGAAGCGAAGACGGAACGGAACCTGCCAATATCAGGAAGTCTCCCTCTTTCAGTCCGTCCAGTTTCTCATATAGTTTTTGTACTTCATCTGATGGAATGTCGGGACCTGCTCCATTAATTTCCGTCTCCGGCAACATCCTCATTTTCACGTTAATCCGACTCAATCCGTTTGACAGATGAATAAAATCCGTCGCGACGTTCCTCTTGCGCAAAAGCTCCTCGATCCTATCCCCCGTAAAACCCGCCAGAAAACCGAGTGCTATGCTCTTATGCCCCAGATTTCCCAGCATCATGGAGACATTCAGCCCTTTACCGCCTGGATAAATCTCCTCCTGTACGGTCCGGTTCACCTTCCCGAGCGTAAAATCATTTACTTTTACCACATAATCCAATGCAGGATTAAAAGTTACCGTATAGATCATCTTCTCCTCATCTCCGGTATAGCTTACCAATCAGCATATTATAAACTGCAGCAAATCTTTTGCTCTCCGATAACCTGCGCCGCAGTGGTGCAAGCGTGACCACGAGGATCAAACGGTACAGGAACAATTCGCCTAGACTCATATAGACTGCTGTGATCTGCTTATGTTCATCATCTGAGCGTTTCAGATTCTCCCGGGTCTCCGAAAAACCGCCACCCTCATATTCGGCAACAGGTAGATCCATATACTGCATAGCTGCTCCGGCTCGATACCAGCACCATAGAAAGTGTTCATAATCACCCCGGATTTTATAGCGTGTTTCAAAAGGCTTTTCCTTGCACAGATTCAATGCATAAAAGCATGCCTGGTGACACGGCACATTTCTGTAGCAAGTAAAACCCGTGATCTTCGGCGGTGGTATGATCCACGCAGCAGTACGTTTATTATACACTTTTCCGTAAAAGACTCCATGACTGCCTGCAACACCAGATTTTCTCATTGCCTCCGCAGTCTTTTCCAAAACCTGTTCATTATACAGGCGATCTCCGCAATTCAGGAAAAAAACATACTCGCCATTTGCGTGAGCGACTGCCTGATTCATCGCATCATAAATACCGGTATCGCTTTGCGAAAAAATGCGAATTCTCGGATCAGCGGTAAGATCTGACACACTTTCCAGCGATCCGTCATTACTGCCTCCGTCCTTGATGATCAACTCAAAATCATGAAAAGTCTGACAAAGCGCGCTTTCAAGAGAGATGCGCAATTTCTTACCCGGATTCAGGCATACTGTGATCAATGAAAACTTGCACATTTTATCATTCTTTCCTTTCCGTACACTTACCATCTTCTATCTCAGGTCATAACACTAAAATCCATTCCTGATCCGCCTTGCAAAATGTTTCACGCTTTCCGTCACATGATCCGCTTCTTTCTGGCAAGCAGAACCATCGGTACCATGCCGATCAGAAGCAGTCCCCCACATAGCGGCCATCCGTAAAGAGATGTTTTTTCCACACCCGTAAAATCAACAAAAAGACTTAACAGATTAAATCCGATATGCATGCACAAAGGCACCTTGAAAGATCCGAAATATTCATATGCATATGCTATCATATATCCCATGATCGTGGCATACAAAGTCTGTACCATATTTCCATGATACATACCAAACAGGATTGCTGAAGCTACAATTGCTGTCCTTACATCAAAAAGCTTCCTCAAATAACCATATATGATACCACGAAACAACAATTCTTCTGCTACAGGACTTATCAAACCATAGCTTATAATTGCAATCGGCCAAAACACATTTCTTTGAATTGTCAATACCTCTTGGGATTTCACTGACATCTCCGCGATTCCCGCCAATCCGAGGAACATCGATATCCCCTGTGACAAACCGACTCCAGCGATTACAAGCAACCAATAATTCACCTTCGGCTCGCTTTTTAAGTGTGTAAGATACATATCATGTAACGTTCTTTTAATACATCCCTTCGCAGGCTTAAAGATCACTGCACCTGCAGCAAAAAAACCGACCATATTCAACACTGCATTTGCATTTTGATTCTTCGTAAGACTCTCCGTACCCAGGTATGCCAGAAGAAGAATGAGAAGATTATACACAAATCCTTTGGTTGCTGCAAAAATCACATAATGACTAAGAAGTATCCATACCTTCTGAAATCCGGTTAAATCCGTACGCATATCCTCGTAGCCACGCAATAAAAAGCGTCTCAATTCTTCCACGGATCTGACAATATATTCCGCATGTGCTCCCATCAGTTCAGCCACAGTTTGCTGTCCGTAACTCACACCTACCGATTCAAGCCCCATCAGCTTCGCGCCTTCTATATCACAAACAGTATCACCAATTACATAAATCTTATCTTTCTCAACTTTTCCCTCCGGGAAAAACTTGTGAAGCGATTCAAGGATCTGATTTGCTTTTTCACTCCCGATCGGCTTCGCCTTTTCACTCCCAACCACAAACTCAAAATACTTTCGTAGCTTTAATTCCACAAGAAGTTCTTCTGTCCGGCTCGCAGGCAAATCGGAAATCACCCCCATGTGCAGTCCCCTCGCGTTTAGCTTTTCAAGCATTTCCGGCATGCCACGATAAAGACCGATTTGTGCCTCACTCTTTCCGTTCTCCTCTATACCGATCAAAGTGCCTTCCAGATCAAACAGAAGATATTCCTTTCTTTGCCAAGGAATATCTTCCTTTTGTTTTCCGATTGAAATGGCAGAATTCTCCTTATCCTTTTCCCCGTCATTTTTGGGGAGCTGTGGATCTCCTGCATTTCTCATGGCATAATATTGTATCTTTCCCACTGGTCCAACTCCTTAAAAGCTTCTGATCTTATCGCTCCCATCATCCACCGTATTTTCAATCTTGACAATCCTGACATCATATTCTACCGAAGGGTTCACCTGTACATGTACAATCTCACCCTCTTTTTTCCCCAATAATGCTTTTCCGAGCGGGGACTCATTACTGATCAAACCCTCCAGCGAATTCCCGCGTACAGTTGTGACAATCTTGTACGTCTCAATACTTCCATCATCCACAAATTCTACTGTCACTGTGTTGTTGATTCCAACTTCATCCTCAGCAGAATCCTCCGAGATCACCTTTGCCGTCTTGATCATCCTCTCAAGATACCGGATTCGGCTTTCATTCTGATTCTTGACTTTCTTAGCAGCATGATATTCAAAATTCTCGCTCAGATCCCCATGCGCTCTTGCCTCTTTAACATCCGCCAATGCCTGCTGCCGCACAGTAATCTTCCGATATTCAATCTCTTCCTGCATTTTTTTGATATCACTCGGTGTCAATTCATCATACAAGGTAACTCACCCTCCTCTTTCCATTTATAAAACGATTCCATAGATCGTCATAACACTCAGAATAATCTGTATGATCGCGAATCTGTAAACTGTCTGTGTATTTGACCAGTTCCACACTTTACGGACCTGATCATGTAAAGGTGTACGGATATTCTTCATAATATGAATCTTAAAGAAACGGATCAGTGTAACTTTTATAAGTCCCAATCCGCCATCCAGGATCAGCACAAGTGCAACCGGAATATAAAGAACCGGTGCTCCTGTCTTTAAAATGGCAAGGCTGATAAAAAATCCCATTGCACGCGAACCTGCATCCCCCATCATCAAAACGCTTGGCGTTGCATTAAACCATAGATAGCCCAAAATACATGCAACAAATAAAAGATTCAAAAGTGTAAA
>Ga0310786_10008675_pt1 | contig 13013 bp, 9 predicted proteins | sample AusTroGonzalo_MG_FD_203881 | JGI IMG/M metagenome (GOLD analysis project Ga0310786, IMG submission 203881) | Bovine rumen microbial communities from tropical cattle in Woodstock, Queensland, Australia - Gonzalo_03 (v2) (version 2) | ecosystem: Host-associated > Mammals > Digestive system >... | reverse complement strand
TCTGGTCCTTCGACAACTGGTTGTAGTAGGTGAAGTCGAGGCCGAGGCGTCCGTTGAAGAACTTCATCTCGAGACCGAGTTCGAAGCTGTTGGTGCGTGTGGGCTTGAGGTCCTTGTTAGGCGTGGTGGTATTGTTGATCATACCTATAACAAAACCACCATACGAGTATTTCGCCGTCGAGTAGTTGAGGGCGAGCTGGTAGGGATCGGTATCGCTACCCACCTGTGCCCAAGAGGCACGGATCTTACCGTAGTTGATCAGCTGCTTGTTCTTGATGAACTCCGAGAAGACGATGCTAGCCGAGAACGAGGGATATACATATACATTATTGTCGGGGGGCAGCGTCGACGACTTATCGCCGCGCAGCGTAGCCTCCAGATAGTAGGTATGCTGATAGCCCACGCTGGCGCTGCCATAGATGGAGTTGATCTGCTTTTTGTAGGTATTCTGCTGGATGCTCTGCTCGGCGTAGTTCATGATGGCTACGATGTCCTTCATCTGCTGTTCCTTGCCAGTGAGCACATCGGTTTTGTTGGATACCTTGAAGATGTTGCCGCCGAGTGTGGCGTTGACGTCAAAGTCGCCGAACGACTGGTTGTAGAGGGCGAGCAGCTCGGCGTTGAGGGTACGGTTGTTGAACTTCTGCTGCTTGAGTTCTCCGGCAAGCGTACCGGGCGTGGTAAGTGCAATGTATTCCTGGAAGTCCATGAAGTTCATGTCGGTACCGATGGTACCCTGCAGCTTCAGGTGGTCGGTGATGTTCCAGATGGCCTTACCAGTAAGGCGGAACACGTCCTTGGCCGAGGTATTCTCGTTCTTGTAGAGGTCCCAGTAGGGGTTCTTGTTGTACTGGTCGTTACCGTTCCAGTTGGCATATTCGCCGTCCTGGGTCTGATAGCTCTCGAGCCACGCCTGGTTGTAGGTGCCGGCCAGCGTCATGAGGTTCTTGCCGATGTTGCTCGGTGAGTCACCCAGTGCGGGACGGTTCTTGACGTCCTCGCGGGTGTAGTTGGCCGTGAAGTCGAGATCCACAGGGCCGGCGGCGGTCGTCACGCGCAGGTTGAAGTTGTCACGGCTCATGTGGGTGTTGGGCAGGATGTCCTTGTTACGCATGTCGGTGACGGAGAAGCGGACGCCGGTTTTCCCAGAGTTAACCGACAGAACTGCGGTGTTCTGTGCGGTGAGACCGGTGCGGAAGAGGCCGGAGGTATTGTTGGGATACATGAGGAAGGGCCGCTTCTCGCCGTCGAAGTATTCCACAGGGAAATCGTCGGCCTTGGCACCCCAGCTGGAGTTGGTGCCCGACGTAGCTTCACGGCTGTAGGCACCGCTGTAGCCCATACCATAGACCTGCTGGATGTCGTCCCATTGGGTGTTCTGCGTATCAAAGGTGAGCGAGCCGTTGTACTCCACGCTGACCTTGTCCTTCTCAGCCTTCTTCGTGGTAATGAGGATGACACCGTGAGAGGCGCGGCTACCATAAAGAGCGGAAGCTGCAGGGCCTTTCAGCACGGTCATGTTCTCGATGTCATCGGGGTTGATGGCCGAGATACCGTCGCCCAAGTCGTAGCCTCCCTCAAGGCCGGCGCTGCCGAAGTTGGTGTTGTCGAGGGGCACACCGTCGATGACGTAGAGGGGCTGGTTATTACCGGTCATCTCGGTGTTACCGCGCAGCAGTACGCGAGTAGAGCCGCTTGCACCGCCCGCCGTATTCTGGACGACGAGACCGGCTACCTTACCCGACAGCGAGTTGATGACGTTGGTCTCCTTGGCCTTCGTCAGCTCCTCGCCCTTTACCTCTGACACACCGTAGCCCAGTGCCTTGCGCTCACGCTTGATGCCGAGGGCGGTCACCACCACCTCGCTCAGGGCGGTGTTCTCCTCCTCGAGCACGACCTTCATGGTGGCGGCGGCCTTCACCGTCACCTCCTTGTAGCCTACATAGCTGATGATGAGCTCTGTGCCCACGGTCGTCTCCAGGCTGAACCGTCCGTTGAGGTCGGTCACCGTGCCCTTGTTTGTTCCCTTCACTCGCACACTGGCTCCGATAATCGGTTCTGAACCGTCGGTGACGACGCCCGAAACCTTCGTTGCCTGCTGCACTTCTGTTACACCTGCCACACCTGCGGCCAGTGACGATTGTAGGCCGACCGTCAGCGTCAGCGCACCGACTGCGGCCATACATGCAATTTTCCGATGGATTTGCTTCATGTACATTATTATTTTATAGTTAATTATTGGTTTCATTTCACAGCCGCAATACCCTGCAGTATCCAGGGAGCCTTCACCTTCATACCGGCACCGCGGTCGAAGATGCCGAAATACTCGGAACCGCTGCCAAAACGATTGTTGTCCCAGATGAAGGTGGAGAATCCGCGCCTCTTGGCCTCCGTGACCAGCATATGGCAGTAGTAGGTCATGTTCTCGTGGATGATGTCGGTCTGACCGGCTTTCTGACGGTCGGTGACGCCCCACTCGCCGATGACAATGCCCAAGCCCTGATTACTCCACGTCTTTACTACGCGGTCGAAGAAGTCGGTCATCGTCTTCTCGTCGCTCTCGGGGATGTCGCCGTGCTGCTGGTAGGCCTGTCCCCAGAAGTTGTTCTTGCACAGTCCGGCATAGTCCCACGGGGTGTAGTAGTGGAACTCCACACTCAGGTAGTCGTTGCCGTTGCCCTCGACGTCCTTGGGCACGATGAAACCACCGTCGTCGAGACCGAAGTCGGGGTTACAGACGTAGGTCTGCACGATGAGATGACGCTTCTGGTTGTTGCCGCCCGTGGCTCGTACCACGTCGACAAACGTCTGGTTATAGGAGTTCTGCACCTCCAGGTTCTCCTTCTCGGGCTTTCCCCAGTTGTCGCGTATGTGTACCTCATTGGTTCCCGCAAAAGCCACGCGGTAGTCGTACTGCGAAAACTCGCTGGCTATGTTCAACCAGAGCAGCGCGAGCTTCTGGTTGTTCTCCTCCTTGTACTGATAAGTGGGTCGTCCCTCCAGCCACTTCTCGTGGTGGGTGTTGATGATGACCTTCAGGTCGTTGTCCAGACACCAGCCCACCACTTCCTTGATACGTGCGAGCCAGGCTTTGTCGATGCTCATAGCCTGGGCGTTGGTGATGTGGCACTGCCAGCGGACGGGAATGCGGACGGCGTTGAAGCCGGCCTCCTTCACGGCCTTGATGACCTTCTTCGTCACCACCGGGTTGCCCCAGGCAGTCTCGGCCTTGATGGCACCGTCGGGACAACTGATGGCCATCGACTCGCCGTCCTGACCCGGAGCCGAGCACTCAAACTGGTTACCCAGGTTCCAGCCCACCACCTTCGCGTTCCACTCCTTGGCCGTAGGTTGAGCCGTCAAACCGGTCGGCAGCAGCAAACCCGCAATGAGCAGCGCTGACGACATTGAAATAGCGATTCGTTTCTTCATGTTGCTTGTAGTTTTAGATTTCATGCCACAAAATTACAATATCTCCTGCACATAAGGGTTTGATGGCGTACAAAAAAGGTTTCAAATCCGTGATATAACAGTTTTGAAACCTTTTATGATAGTTTTTGAACCCCTTTTTACTGGTATTTCGAGGGCGACACTCCGAAATATTTCTTGAACACCGTACTGAAGTATTTGGAATTCTCGAAGCCCGTCAGCGCGGCAGTTTCGTTGACGGAGTGCCCGCTGCGCAGCATGGCGGCCGCCCGTTCTAAGCGGATGACGCGGATGAAGTCCTGCGGCGAGTTGCCGGTGTACGACTTCAGCTTGATGTAGAAGAGTGTGCGGCTCATGGCCATCTCGCGGCAGAGGCGGTCGATGTTGAAGTCGCTCTCCGACAGATGATCCATCACCAGTTTTGTCACCTTGTCGATGAAGAACGAGCCTTCCTCGGTCTTCGGCTCCTCCTGAGGCTCCTCCCCTACCCGCTCTTCGGGCTTGATGGCAGCAACCTCGGCCGTCTCGGGATGCAGGTTGCTGATAACCAGTCGCATGTACTTGGAGTGCAGCTGATAGACGCGCCAGGCCACGTAGAAGGCAACGACCAGCAGGGCGGCATAGATGAGCCACATCCACCACGAGTTCCACCACGGCTGGGCGACGTTTACCGTCAGGCGCACCTCGTCGATGACGACTCCGCACGTACGGCTGACGCTGCGCAGCAGCAGCTGGTGACTGCCGGGCTCGAGGTTGGCGAAGCGGATGTACTGCTGGTCGGTGGGCTGGCTCCAGTCGCCCTTGCCCACCTTGTACTGGTAGGCGATGTCGTACTGGTTGCGCAGGTTGATGCATTCGTAGTAGAGTTCGAAGGTACGCTGACCGTAACCCAGCCGCAACGCACCGCCGTTGTTGAGCGTCTGGTGTACGGCCTTCTTGAAGTCCTCGTCGTCAGAGCCGGCACACCTGATGCCCCGCAGCCGCAGGTTGGCGCTATAGTTCAGGGCCTGTATGTTGTTGGGATTGACTATCAGCGCTCCCTCCGTCGTACCATAGAGGATGTGGCCGTTACGCAGGACGGCAACGGCACGGGCAGAGTACTCGCGGTTGACACCGTAGCAGTAGTTCACGTCGGCCACCTGTCCCGGATACTGGGGACTGACGAACGACAGGCCGTGCTCCGTCGAGATGAACAGGCGCCCGCGATTATCCTTGCCGATGCTGCAGACGACGTTCGAGGGCAGCCCGTTGGCAGTCGTCAGCTGGCGGCATTGCTTCTTGGCCAGATCATAGACGTAGACGCCGCCACCGTCGGTACCTATCCACAGCTCGCCGTTGTCGTTCACGAAGAGCGTGTGGATGTATTTGTTGAAATTGTCGGGACTGATGGTGGCACCGTAGTCCAGTTCACTCACCTTGCCCGTCTTCGTATCTATCAGCCAGATGCCGTTGGCCGTACCGATGGCGATGCTACCGTCGGGCAGCTGCACGATGTCCTGTACATTATTAATAGGGTAATAGCGGTTGCCCGAAGGTGTCTTCTGCACCAGGTCGCCGTCCAGACAGCCCATCCAGAGGTTGCCGTCGCGGTCGTAGAACAGCTTGTAGACGTGATCGTCCTTCAGCACCCCGCTGCCGAGGGTGTAGAGCTGGCGCTCGCTGCCGTCGCTGCCTATTTCATAGACACCCTTGCCCCAGGTGGCGGCCAGCAACGTTCCCGCCGGAGTGGTACACAGGCTGAGCACCACCGCACCGCGACAGACATGCTGCCAGTGCTGGGTGTAAGGGTTATGCAGGCTTACGCCGTTGTCGGTACCCATCGCCAGCAGGCCGCTGGGCAACTGCGCCACGCAGTTCACGCGGTCGTTCAGCAGCGACTGTTGGTTGTTGCGCCCGTGCTGGAACACCGCCGGCGTACTGCCCACAGGCCGCGCTATGTCGATGCCGCCCGAGTAGGAACCGATGACAACGTTCCCCCACTTGTCAAGCATCACGGCATAGATGCCGTTTCCATGCAGCACACCGTTGGGACCGTCGTTGGCGTCGAACAGCAGCTCACTCCTATATGTTCTCGAGGGCGACGGCAGACGGGGCACCTTGTAGACGCCCTGACCGTCGATGCCCACTAGCATGATGCTGTCATTATAGGGACAGACGCTGCGCACGGGGTTGACAATAGGATCACCCGTTATCGGATACTCCTCGGACGTCCCCGCCTGCGACTGGGTGAGGATGTGCAGGCCGCTCTGGAAACCGCCCAGCCACACCCTGTCGTACAGGGCGTCGTAGTAACCGCTCTCCACGTGGATGGGCAGCAGCTTCTCCAGTTTCGCACCCTCCTGAGGCGCCGTCTCCCCTCCCTTATAGCGCAGCACACCGTCCTTCGTACACAGCAGCATGCCGTCGCGGGTGCTGACGACCGTGCTCGTATAGACATCCTTCAGCACGGGCACTAACTGCCGACCTTCCAGGTAGTAGACACCCTCGCGCATAGCCAGCCACAAGCCCTTCTCCGTGAACAGCACGTCGTTCAGCAGCACGTCCGTCTTGAACAGCGTCGCGAGATCGGTACGCAGCACGAAACCGTCCTGCACCTCGTCGTAGGCGTAGATGCCGCCCTTGTTGTCAAACGCCATCAGCGCCTTGCCGGCAGCCTCGGCCAGCTTCGTGATGCGGCCCGCATAGTTGCCGAACACCGCCGTGTTGCCTATCGCGTAGTGACAGATGCTGACACCGTTGTAACGGTCCACACCGTCCTTCGTCGACCACCACAGGACACCGTCAGTCGTCTGACGCACCGTGTAGACGCGCTGGTTGCTCAGCCCCTCGGCGCGTCCTAAGTGTGCAAACGTGAAGTCACGCGCCTGCTGCGCCGCAGCCTGCACCGCCAGCAGCACCCCCATATAATATAAGGTGAATAATCTCTTTCTCATACGCTATTCTTCATTGGTTAGTATTTCCACGGGCCTACAGCTCCAGCGTCCGCACCTCACAGTTCGTCATCCGCTCCACCTCACGCATCTGCCTGCCGTAGTACACCGCCTGTATCGCCTTGTTGATGATGCCGTGACCCACAGCCACCACCGTCCGTCCCTCATACCTCTCCCTGATAAACTGCAGGAAGCGGCCGGCCCTCGCCGTCAGGTCGTCCAGCGACTCAATGTCGTCGGGCCACACCTCGTCTTTCAGGTCAGGGATATAGCGCCCCGTGAACGAGCCCCAGTCACGCTCCCTGAGCAGCGGCGTCGTCTCCACCTCCAGCCCGTGCGGCTCACTCAGTATGCGCGCCGTCTGCACCGAGCGCCACAGGTCGCTGGCCACAAACGCGTCAACCGCCGTCGATGCCAGGCAGTCACGCAGTTCACGCGCCTGCCGAACCCCCTCGTCGTTGAGCTCGCCCTGCGTCTGTCCCTGCATGATCTGGTTGGCATTATCCACGGTCTCGCCGTGCCTGACCAAAAATAATCTTGTCTTCATTGGTGCAAAGTTACAAAAAAATTATTATCTTTGCACCAAAAATCACGAAAAAGATGATAAAAATACTGCAAAGCTCCGTTTTCCGTGCCCTCTGCGCCATCGTTATTGGCGTACTGCTCATCAAGTTCCCCGACAACACCGTCAAGGGCATCACCGTCGCCATCGGCGCGCTGTTCCTCATATCGGGCACCATTTCGTGCGTCACCTACTTCTGGTCGCGCCGACATGTCAGCGAGTATAAGATTTACGACACCGAGGGCCACCTCGTGGCTGGCGAGCAGCCCGCCTTCCCCATCGTGGGCATCGGCAGCGCCATCCTCGGACTCATCCTTGTGCTCACCCCCACCGCCTTCGTCTCCGCCCTGATGTATATCATCGGCATCATCCTCATCCTCGGCGCCATCAACCAGTACATGTCGATTTTCAGCGGCCGCCGTTACGGGCACATCAGCTTCTGGTACCTGCTCCTGCCCTCGCTCATCCTCCTGACCGGCCTCTACGTCATGCTGAAACCCATGAAGCCGCTGGAGATGGCTATGCTCATCCTCGGCTGGTGCATGCTCCTCTACGGTACTGCCGAGCTCATCTACGCCCTGAAGTTCTACCGCAACAAGAAGCTGTGGCAGCAGTCGCAGCAGCAGCCGCAGCTCGACACCTACGAGGAAATCAAGGAAGACATCACCGAGGGGTGATGGAGATACCTGTGGTTTACTGAGGTCTTTGGTACGTCCTGAGTTAATCGTTGCTACCTATCATATAGCAAAGACCATACTACTTGTTGATAAATTCTCTCGAGAATTGGCCGCTTAGGTGCCTCCTAAGCAACCGAAAGGTGCCACCTAACGCTTAAATTCTCTCGAGAATTCATTCGCATCATCATACCTCTTTTTTACTCGAAGCCACCACACGTCTGGGTTTAGTCGGTGGTAAAAGCCGTAGTCGTGGAAGTCCAGATGGTCAGACACCGGTGACGATGCCCTGTATGTAGGTCTTCAGGATATGGATGCCGGTGCGGTTGTCACCGCCCCAGGGCACGATGAGGTCGGCAAACTTCTTGGTGGGCTCGATGAACTGCTCGTGCATGGGCTTGAGGACTTTCTCGTAGCGGTCGAGCACCATGTCGACGGTGCGGCCACGCTCGACGACGTCGCGGCGGATATTGCGAATCAGTCGCACGTCGTCGTCAGTATCGACGAAGATCTTGAGGTCCATCATGTCGCGCAGCTTCTTGTGGTGGAGGGCCATGATGCCCTCAATGATGATGACGGGCTTGGGCTCGACGTGGATGGTCTCCTTCTGGCGGTTGCTCTCTATATAAGAATAGGTGGGCTGCTCGACGGCCTTACCCTCCTTCAGCATACGGATGTGCTCTGTGAGCAACTTCCAGTCGAAGGCGTCAGGGTGGTCGAAGTTGATGGCCTTGCGCTCCTCGGGCGTCATGCCGGTGGTGTCGTTGTAGTACGAGTCAAGGGGTATGACGGCGGCACAATGAGGGGGGAGTGCCTTGGCGATACGCTTGACGACGGTGGTCTTTCCCGAGCCGGTTCCTCCGGCGATTCCGATGATAGTCATAATAGTTTTAGGTATGTTTCTGGGCGCAAAGATAGGAAATTATTTTGAAACTGTGGCAGTTTTCGTCACAAAAAGTAAAATAATTGGCAGAAAATTTGGCTAACTGCGGAATTCTTTGTAATTTTGCACCCCGAAATTATCATTAACATATAAGAATTAACAAAAATGAAAAAAGGAATTCATCCAGAAAACTATCGCCCCGTCGTGTTCCGTGACATGTCCAACGGCGATATGTTCCTTACGAAGTCTACAGCAAAGACGAATGACACAGTAGAATTCGAAGGCGAAACTTACCCAGTGGTAAAAGTCGAAATCTCAAGCACCTCTCACCCGTTCTATACTGGTAAGAGCAAGCTCGTTGACACGGCCGGTCGCGTCGATAAGTTCATGAGCCGCTACGGTAAGGCTGCGAAGAAATAAGATATTTCACACACTGAAAGATGATACACAAGAGAGTGCGTCAAGGTAGTTGCATATGCCTCGGCGCACTCTTTTTTTAATAATAACCAAACCAAACAACATGAAAACAATTTATGATTTCTCTGTCAAGGACAGAAAAGGCAAGGACGTGTCGCTCAAGGAGTATGCCAACGAGGTGTTGCTGATTGTCAACACCGCCACGAAGTGTGGCTTCACACCGCAGTACGAGGAGCTGGAGAGCCTCTACGAGAAGTATCACGCCCAGGGCTTTGAGATCCTGGACTTCCCCTGCAACCAGTTTGGCCAGCAGGCACCCGGCACCGACGACAGCATCCACGAGTTCTGCAAGCTGAACTTCGGCACGGAGTTCCCCCGCTTCAAGAAGGTGAAGGTGAACGGCGACGACGCCGACCCGCTCTTCAAGTTCCTGCAGGAGCAGAAGGGCTTCGCCGGATGGGACATGGAGCATCCTATTGCCCACATCCTGGACGATATGCTGTCGAAAGTAGACCCCGACTATAAGGAGAAAAACGACATCAAGTGGAACTTCACCAAGTTCCTGATCAACAAGAAGGGACAGGTGGTCGCCCGCTTCGAGCCGACGGAGAAGATGGAGAACATCGCAGCACAGATAGAAGAGCTCCTGAAATAATGATGAAGACGAAATGCTTGATTATAGGCAGCGGTCCCGCAGGGTACACCGCTGCCATTTATGCTTCCAGGGCTAACCTCGGCCCGGTGGAGTACTGCGGCATGCAGCCCGGCGGACAGCTGACGCAGACAACGGAGGTGGAGAACTTCCCCGGCTACCCGCAGGGCGTGGACGGCAACCAGATGATGATGGACCTGCGGGAGCAGGCTGAGCGCTTCGGCACCGACATCCGCGACGGCGAGATTGTCAAGGTGGACTTCTCGAAGGCTCCCTACGTCTGCACCGCCGACGACGGTACGGAGATTGAGGCCGACACGGTCATCATAGCCACCGGTGCCTCAGCCAAGTACTTAGGACTGGACGACGAGCGCAAATACAACGGGCAGGGTGTATCGGCCTGTGCCACCTGCGACGGTTTCTTCTACCGCAAGAAGACGGTGGCCGTCGTCGGAGGCGGCGACACCGCCTGCGAGGACGCCCTCTACCTGTCAGGGCTGGCCAAGAAGGTGTATATGATTGTACGCAAGCCTTTCCTCCGCGCCTCGAAGGTGATGCAGCAGCGCGTCCAAGAACGCGAGAACATCGAAATCCTGTTCGAGCACAACACCTTAGGACTGTTCGGCGAGAACGGCGTGGAGGGTGCCCATCTGGTGAAACGCAAGGGTGAGCCCGATGAGGAGCTGGTGGACATCCAGATCGACGGTTTCTTCCTGGCCATCGGCCATAAGCCCAATACCGACATCTTCCGTGAGTGGTTAGAGACCGACGAGGTGGGCTACCTGAAGAAGATTGACGGAACGCCCAAGACGAAGATTCCCGGCGTCTTCGTGGCCGGCGACTGTGCCGACCCCGTCTACCGCCAAGCCATCAGCGCCGCCGGTAGCGGATGTCAGGCCGCCATCGAGGCGGAGCGCTACCTGCTGAATGCATGAGGCTCATGGGGCCTATAAGGCTCATGGGACCCATAATCAATAATCAATAGAAAAAGCCCCGCTTCACAGCGAGGCTTTTCTACTTTAAAAACTAAATTAATCAACCATAAACCTTAACCATTAAAAATCTTTTCGTGATGCAAAGATAATGCAACTTTTCAAAAAGGAGGTCGACTATTTATTATTTTAGGTCGAAAATTTATTAAATCACATTTTTTCGACCTAAAATCACAAATTTTCTACCTAAAATCACATTTTTTCGACTTTTTTTGGGTAATTCCTTGCTTTTTTCGACATAAAAATGATAGTTTTTGAGATAAATATTGTAACTTCGCAGCGTCAACTGTAAACCCTATGAACCTGCAAACAGTCATTATTATACTCATCATCGTCGCTGTTGTGGCACTTTTCTTCTTGGGAAGAGAGGTGATTCAACGGGGTATACGCGTGAGACACCGTTTGCAGATGAGTGCCATCTATACCAACATCACCCACGAACTGCTCACCCCGCTGACCGTCATCTCGGCCTCGGTAGACAGACTGCGCGAGAAAGCACCGTCGAACGAGCAGGACTACGACCTGATGCAGCTGAACATCGAGCGAATGGTAAGACTGCTGCAGCAGATCCTGGAGACCAGCAAGTCGCAGTCGGGCGAGCTGAAACTATTGGTGGCACAGGGCGACGTCATGCAATACATACGGCAGACGGCCGTCTGCATAGAGCCGCTGATGGCCAAGAAGGGGCTGGACTTCAAGATAGAGTGCGAACCTGAGACCATGATGGGCTGGATAGACACCGACAAACTGGACAAAATCATCTACAACCTGCTGTCGAACGCGGCGAAATACACGGATGGCGAGAACGGAAAGGTGCTGCTGCAGGTACATACCAACAAACGCTACGACCATATTATTATTAAGGTGAGCGACAACGGCATCGGCATCCCCCCGGACAAGATGAAAAAGCTGTTCCGCCGCTTCTACGACGGCGAATACCGGCAGCAGAAGACCATCGGCACGGGACTGGGACTGGCGCTGACGCGCGAACTGGTCTACCTGCACGGCGGAACCATCGAGTGCGACAGCGAGGAGGGTGTCGGAACGACGTTCACCGTCACGCTGCCCATCAACAAGGAGTCGTTCTCGGCCTCACAGATAGACGAACAGCACAGGATAGACATCAATATGGCCCGAAGCGCCATCCTCGACATCGCCAACCGCCTGCACGACGAAGAGCCGCAGGAGCTGGAGGAATCAAATGTCGTCGACGACGATGCCTACAAACTGCTGATCGTGGAAGACAACGTGGAACTGCTGATGCTGATGAACCAGCTGCTCAGCACCAGGTATCACGTCAAGACGGCCTCCAACGGCAAAGAGGCGCTGAAAATCATCAAGAAAGAGGAGCTGGACATCATCATCTCAGACGTCATGATGCCCGTGATGGACGGTCTGACACTAACGAAGCGCATCAAGGGCGACCCCAACTACCAGCACCTGCCCATCATCCTGCTGACCGCCAAGACGCAGGAGGAAGACCGCAACGAGGCCCTGCAGATAGGCGCCGACAGCTATGTGACGAAGCCTTTCAAGATGAGCGACCTGGAACTGCGCATCAACAACATCGTCGAGAACCGCAACCGCGTACGGGAAGAATTCAAGGGAAACCTGGCAAAACCGATAGCGATAACGATAGCGCAACAGCCAACAAACACCGAGCCTACACCCGACGAACTGTTCCTGAAGCGGGCGATGGACTGCGTCTACGAGCACCTGGACAACAGCGAATACGACCGCGACGCCTTGGCCGCAGACATGGGCGCCAGCTCCTCTTCCCTATATAATAAGCTACGGGCGCTGACGGGACTCAGCATCAACAACTTCATCCGCGACATCCGTATGAAGGAAGCGATGCGACTGGCTCAGCAGAACCCACTGATACGCGTCAGCGACCTGGCATACAAGGTAGGATTCAAAGACCCGAAATACTTTTCCACCTGTTTCAAGAAGGAGTATGGCCTTCTGCCGAAAGAGTATATCGAGAGCTTATCCACAACCCCAGAAACGTAAGTGCCCCGTTCATCATCAGCAATTCATAGCCGAAGTGGTAGCCCCACAGCGACTGTGCCAGCACGTCGATACCGTAGCAGAGTAGCGGCGACGCCACGCAGACGTAGGGCACCCAGCCGTCGTGCGGCTTCAGGCGGGTGAACAGTCCGAAGGCAAAGAGCCCGAGCAGCGGACCGTAGGTGTAGCCGGCAATGATATAGACGGCATCGATGAGACTGGTGGAGTTCAGCACCTTGAACAGCAGGATGAAAAGCACGAACACAGCGCAGACGCCGATATGAACCCTGCGCCGCAGCCGCTCGTCGTCCTGTCGTCCGACAATGTCGACACAGAAAATCGTGGTCAGCGACGTCAGCGCAGAATCGGCGCTGGAGAACGAGGCCGCCACAATGCCGAGGGTGAAGATTGAAGAGTGAAAAGTGAAAAGTGAAGAGTGAAGGGAGGCTGCGCCTTCCACATAA
>Ga0310786_10008673_pt1 | contig 13016 bp, 17 predicted proteins | sample AusTroGonzalo_MG_FD_203881 | JGI IMG/M metagenome (GOLD analysis project Ga0310786, IMG submission 203881) | Bovine rumen microbial communities from tropical cattle in Woodstock, Queensland, Australia - Gonzalo_03 (v2) (version 2) | ecosystem: Host-associated > Mammals > Digestive system >... | reverse complement strand
TCAGTGGGTTGTCGATACGAACGGCGTTACGCTGACGGAATACTATGTCACAGCTTCTTCGGGAACCTAATGTGTCCGATTTACGGAGAAGTCATGCCGTATGATTAAGAAAAAAGGGGGTGACACCCATGTACGACAGCGGCATTACGGTCAAGGACTTTCTTGACGCGATAGACGAAGAAGCCGATGTTTCGATTGAGATACCCCGCGCGAATCCGCTCCGGTGGTTGAGCGCGGTTGAGCAGTTCGCATATACGGAAGTCCTGAAGGAATACGTCCGCGCGACGGTGGATCTGAGTGAAAACCCGATGGATTTTGTCGATCTGTCCGTGTTGCCGATTCCTGCGGGAGCGGCGATCCCGGTTTACGACGATGTGATCCGCGTGTACGGTGAAGACGGTCAGGAACTCCGGAAATCCGGGGCTGTCGCGGGATACGAATTCCCGGACTTCGATCTGTACTATGCCGATTACAACGGGCATCTGGTGATCCACACGCGCCTTGAACAGGCAAAGGTTACGATCATCTACCGCATCCGTCCGGAGATCAAGACGGCAGACAATCAGGCAACGAGTCATGTGTCACTGCCTGTAGAGTATCTCGACATGGCGGCGGCGAAGATTCGCGGCGAAGCGTACAAGATCGCAAACGAAGACGGACTCGCGGCGAAATGGCTTGCGGATTATAATCAGCAAGTGGAGAACTTCAAGATCTGGGCGGCATCGCGCAACGAAAGGTACGGTGCGTGATGGCGAAGAAAGAGCAAGAATTCCAGTACGGATCGTCGTTCCTGCCGCAGGGGGAGAAGAAATACTCTGTCATCCGGTGGGGATGGAACGGTCTGAACCGTACGGACGATATCGATACCGGACAGTTGCGGTCTATGTACGGTGTGGTGTGTGATCCGCCGTACATAGTGCCGCAGAAACTGGCGAAGACTTGGTTTGACATGAAAAACGGTATTCCGTTGGTATACGGGAGCATATCTGTCAGACTGAAGCAAGGCACACCGATTTCGTTGTTTGGGTTCGACAATTCCCTGTATCTTGTATGGGAATACATCAACGAGCTGAATAAATACCAGACAGTGATTACTTGCTTTACCGGAACGTCCAGTAATGCAGTTTCCCTGTTCACATGGTATCTGGGCGATCACGAAGAAAGCACTGCGGATCAACCCAGAATGCTTGTGCAGTACAATGTAGCAAATACTTCGTCCGGAAATGTGGTTGAATACACATACGACCGGAAGGTATTGGTGTATCCTGACTGCTATTCTGTGGATTATTACGATTCACCTACATCCGGTTGGGATAACGGCGCGGCGTTCAACACTGTATTGAACCCGATTCCAGAATCTGAACTTGCGGCTGTGTACGGTTCCCGTGTGTTCGGAGCTACGGATAACGCCGTGTTCGCGTCTGCGTTCAACAGCTATGCTGATTTTACTCTTGATGCCGCAGACGATTTTTCGTCCGCCCACGCATGGTGGTCGATGGCACAGAGCAACACCGAAGCAGACGGGGCTGTCACGGCTGTTGTGTCGTTTGATAACCACGTTGTCGTGTTCCGCAAGGACTATATGCAGTTGGTGTACAACAACAAGAACCCGTTCCGGATCGTGGACGTGGGGGCGTTCGGCTGTGACAGCAACAAAGCATGGACGGTTCTGAACGGAGTGCTGTATTTCGCTTCGTATAACAAGGTCTATGCGTTCTCGGGCGGAGCACCGAAGGACATTTCCAAGAAACTGGAAATCAGCGATCTGCACGGGGTGGTTCTCGGATCGTTCAAAGACATCGTGTGGATGAAGACCAAGGACAGCATATACATTTACAAAGACGGCACATGGTCTGATATCGGAAGATCCATGTTCAACGGCAGTTCTGTTAGGATAGAACAGTTCGCAACCTTGGACTACGGAATTGCCGCGCTTATAACCAAAAATCCGGATTCTGACACAGAATCCAAGGCGATTGTATTCTTGGACTGGGATGTGGGAGCTATGAATCCAGCTCCGCAAGACCCGGACGAGTGGGAACCGGAATACGGTTCGGTATGGACGTTTGAAACAGAATTGATGGCACTCGGCAAACTGGACGTTCGGCGCGTGAAGAAATTCACGGTTCTGTGCGAAGGGAACGAAAACGCCGAAATCGAAGTGTATTTAATGCCGGACAGCGCATTGCCTTATGATGAATACAAAGTGTGTTCGTATAAATTCAGCGAAGACGACAGGAAGATGCTTCGTGTTCTTACACGGCAGTTCTCCGGAACGATGCACAGACTTAGGTTTGTTGGCAAAGGTTACATCAAATTCTACGCGGCGGAACTGAAGATTTCTTGGGGCGGTGATGTATATGTCGAAGGGTAAGTACCTGACGGCGGCGATCCCGGAAGCGGCACAGGCGGCGAAGCAGGAGAGCGGGAGAAACACCGACGAACGCTTTGCCGCTCTGGAAGCGCAGTTCGCCGCGCTGAACGAACAGCTTATCAAGCAGAACCGGGACAATCTGGACGCCGAATACAACATCGACGAAGATAATCTCAGCGAAAGTCTGTTGAACATTATCAGGGATCTCCAAGCAAGGGTCAAGGCTCTTGAAGAGATTGTAAACAATCCATAAGAAAGGATGTGCGCAACATTGGCAACATATGAAGTGGCTGTCACGGCAACCGGAATTGTTCCTGCCGTGATCTATACGGGTACGGAAGGGAGCGTCGGGAAATCCATCGGATTTGACTTCTCGGACGATTGGGACTCTCTCACAAAAGAAGTTATGTTCTTCGACACGCGCGGAAACATATTCGTTACCCCGCTTGTGGTTGATCTTTCCGGGAACTATGAGATCCCGCTTCCGTCCGATCTTACGATGTACGGTGGGCCGCACAAGTTCACGGTACGCGGCTTTACCATCGACAACGGGTATATCAACGATCAGCTTCAGGTGACAGGGACTATCGTAACGGCGTACACGCCGGGATCGAACCCGCGCATGGAAGGGAAACTGCTTCCGTCCACGATGGATCTGTGGCTGTATCAGGCGGACAACGCCGTGAGAAACAGCTTACAGGCGGCGAAGGACTCCGGCGAATTCGACGGCGCGGACGGAGCGGATGGCACTGACGGGCAGAACGGTGCATCGGCGGGATTCGGTGCTCCCACAGCAACGGCACACTCCGTGTCTCAGGGTTCCACCCCGACTGTGAGCATCACGGCATCCGGAGAAGATACCGAAAAGATCTTCGCATTTGATTTCGGGATTCCGGAATCGTCCGTGAACGATCTGCGCATTCTCGGTCACTACGCATCGCTTGAAGCACTGCAAGCGGGTGTTCCGAACCCGAACGTGGGGGATGCGTACAGCGTGGGCGCGAGTACGCCGTACAACATCTATGTGTACGACGGTGTGTCTAATACATGGGCTAACTACGGTGCTATAGGTGACGGCGGCGGTTCTGTTACGGTTGATACCGCGATGTCCGGCAGTTCAACGAACGCCGTACAGAACAAGGTCATCAAGACTTATGTGGACAACAGCATCCCGACTTCTCTGAAAAACCCGAACGCGCTCACGATTTTCGGAACGGCATACGACGGATCGTCTGCTGTGACTGTCACGATGGATTCTTCCATGTCCGGTTCTTCCACGAACGCGGTTCAGAATAAGATCATCAAAGCATATGTGGACAATCTGATCGGCGATATCGACACCGCAATCACGGCGATCAACGCGCTGATCGGAACGCCTGTAGAAGACGATGACGAATAATGGGGGTGGAATAAATGAGTGTAGCAACTGATATTACCGCTCTCGCAACGAAGCTGTCCACGATCTTTGACCAGATCAAGACTGCTCTGGCGGCGAAAGGCGTGACCGGAGAACCCGCAGATTACGCCGCAGTCCCGGCGAAGATCACGTCGATTGTGACCGGAACAGGCATCGACACGTCTGACGCGACTGCGGCGGCGGGAGATATCCGCTCCGGGAAAACGGCATATGTGGACGGATCGAAAATCACAGGCAGTCTGAACCTTACCGCGCGGGATTCGGATGATCTGTACGTCACGAACAACAAAGTCACGGCTCCGGCAGGACTTTATGCGGCGAACGCATCCAAGACCATTGCGACGGCTTCCCACAACAAGCCAAGTATTCAGGTCAATGCGTCCACAGGCGTGATCACAGCGTCCCACACGCAGTCTACCGGGTATGTGTCGAACGACACCAAGAGCGAAACCTACAATCTCGGCACACAGGCCGCGACCACATGGACACCGACCACGACGGATCAGACGATTGCGCAGGGCAAATTCCTGACCGGAGCGCAGACGATCAAAGGAAGCGCGAACCTTGTGGCAAGCAATATCAAGTATGGCGTAGACATTTTCGGCGTGACCGGAAGCTACGGCGGTAGCGGTTTGGCTGAAGTGTATTTTAAATCTGCAAACTATGTCACCGTCAACAGGACATCAACAAAGGTTCTGGCGATTGCCGGACTGAATGTAACCGGAACGGAAACGCTTATCGGGCTTGTGCTGTTAAGCGATGAAGCATCCGGAACGACACAGAATTTTTACGCGGATGCCATTACGCTATTGCCTACCGCAACCGGATGGCTCGGTGTGGCAACGGTATATCTGAACGGAACGACGTTTGGAACAAGCACCGAATTCACGCTGACCAAATACGGACAGACAAACTGCCAACTGGAATCCACGGGAAACGTAAACTTCGTGAATTCTTACCGTGTGTATCCCATTGTTTGCAGGGTATCTTAAAAAAGGAAAAAGCGCATCTTCCGGGGCGAGTGGAAGGTGCGCTTCTTCTGTTAAGTAAGGCAAGGGATTTGGGCTGTTTTATTATACAACAATCGAGTGGCGTTTGTCAAGACGGAATTTTCAATATTCTCCGCAAAATGTCCGGTTTTGCCGATCCGGTTATGATAGACTGAGACTGCAAAGGCACGACTACGGTCTGCTTTGAAATTCTTTGCACAAAGGAGAAACGCATATGCCTTACAACGAGAACGGTTAGGGTGGATACGGTTACGGCGGAGACGGAATGTGGTGGATTATCCTTTTGTTCCTTGTCTTCGGAAACGGATGGGGCAACGGCTACGGCAATCGCGGCGGCGGTTCCGTTGGCGGTGACGCTCTGTACCCGTGGATGAATCAGGCACAGAACAACTGGGAAGGTGTCAGCGCACTCCAGAACTCCATCCAGAACGGTTTCGCACAGGCGGAAATCGCGGCGAACTCTCGTCAGATGGCGGATATGAACCAGAACTTCGCGCTCCAGTCTCAGCTTGCGCAGTGCTGTTGTGAGAACCGTCTTGCCACGGCGAACCTGAACAGCACGATCATCAGCGAGAACTGCGCGGACAGAGAAGCCCTGAACAGTATCGGAAGAGACATTATCGCGGCTCAGAACGCCGGAACGCAGAGAATCCTTGACCAGATGTGCAACGACAAGATCGACGCGAAGAACGAGAAGATCGCGGATCTTGAACGTCAGCTCACGATGGCGAACCTTGCGGCATCCCAGAACGCGCAGACTGCTACGATTCTTGCGAACAACGAAGCGCAGACCGTTGCGCTTGAACGGTATCTTGCTCCGACTCCCGTACCAAGTTACAACGTCCCTAACCCCTATTGCTGTAACCAGTACGCATCCTGCGGGTGCGGCGGTTAATGCGGAAGGGGTGAGAGTATTTTGGCTGAATACACGATGAATGCGGTACAGACCGTATCTCTGAATTCTCCTGCTGTGTTTTCGGACTCCATCCCTTGCAGGAACGGATTCGTGTTTCACGAAGACGGTCAAGGGATCTTTACTCTCTGCGGCAAGACGTAGAACTGCTTTGCGCGGTATCAGGTTACGTTCAACGGAAACATTTCGATTCCCACTGGCGGCGCGGTGACACCCATCGCTGTCGCGCTCACCGTGAACGGGGAACCGCGCCTGACGAGCAGAGCGATCTTTACCCCTGCGGCGGTTGATGAATACGGGAACGTGACTTCCACGGCGATCATTACGGTTCCGAAGGGCTGTTGCACGTCCATGTCCGTGCGGTATGTACAGGCAACGGACGATCCGACTGTAACTCCCACACCCGTGATCAACGTGCAGAATTCCAATCTGGTCATCAACCGTATTGCCTGAGAAAGGGGGTAACGATATGAACGAAAAATATCTTGATTCCCTGTACCGTTTTCAGGAGATGCTTGAAGAAGACTTCTGCGCGTTCGTGGACGATACCGAAAAGCGCGGCCTGACCGAAGGGCGGATCCGGTACGCGGACACGATGATGCACCTTGCCAAGAACCTTCGCAAGGAACAGCTTATCGAAGAAGGTCTTCCGCCGGAAGAAATCGAAAAGTTCTCCGGTGGCACTCAGGGATACGGAAGGGCGATCCGCACCACACCCGGATTGGAGACGAGCGGTAACCGCAACGGGAATCAGTCCGGAAGATCCATGCGCGGCAACGGTCGGAGCGGTCACACGGCGTACAGCGGGGACAACAGTTCCGGCAGACGCGATTCTATGGGACGGTACGCTTCGTCCGGAGCGGAAGACGATTTCTTCTCCAAAATGCAGAAGATGGCAGACATGACCACCAACCACGACGAGCGCGAGATGATCATGAACATGATCGAACGTCTCAAGAACGAAAGATAAACAAGAACGGGCGGCAAGGCTGAAACATCGCCTTGCCGTCTTTCCACATAGATCACAAATTTACAGAAAGGATCAGATACAATGCCGAACAAGCAGAATGCTCCGTTTTCCCTGTATGAGAGTAGCAGGGAATATCTGAAGGAGCAGGAAAAAAAGAACGAGCTTCTCGCGGAGATCGCGGGTGTCGAATATGAAGCACCCGGCGATATTCCGAACGGGAAATATGTAATCGAAAAGCGTATGCTTGATGCCGCTCAGAAGGAGAACGAAATCCTTGAAGAGCTTGCTGACGGCGGCGGCGCGGGTGTCGGCGCGAACAAACTCGCCATTGATTACGCGACTGACGTTCTGTCTCTCAAAAAAGGCAATACCCCCATTGCGAACAGCGGCGTAACGCTTCCCGCATATGGTCTGAGTTACGACAGTACCACTGGCGGACTCACGTTGACGAAGAACGGATCCGGTGTGCAGGGGCAGACCGTATCCATCCCTGACTACGGTTCCCCGCTCTGCGCGTCTTCTGCGGCGGGTATGACCGAAACCGACAAGGTGTATGTGTACACTGGCGAAACGTCCGGTTCTCTGACGAACGGACACTGGTACTACTACGACGGCGATTCGTGGGAAGACGGTGGAACGTACAACTCTGCCGGAATCGACACGGACACCACATTGCTTGTGTCCGGAGCACCCGCTGATGCGAAAGCGACGGGCGATGCCGTTGCTGATTTAAATAGTGCTTTGGACAATACAGAGGATATTATAGATAATTCTTTATCTGTTGAAACTTCGCTTGAACTGACATTTGTCAGTAATAAATATATCACTGCAACAGGTGATACATCAACAAGTACAGCTTTTAACTTATATTCAGTTTCATTGGTAGGAATAAAAAAAGTAAAGGTTACAAGCGGCAACTATCAAACAGTAAGAGACACTCGCAATATTGCTTTTTATAGCGCATCTTCTGAGTTTTCAAGCTGTAATTGTCTCGGTGTTGGTGATGTACTTGTCAAAAACGACAATACGCCGCATACATATGAATATGTTGTTCCGACAGGAACAGTAACGATGCTTGTTGCCTGTGGTGAAAATTATACAGATAATGTTGGAAGGCCGGATGTCAAAAATATCGAATACAAAAAGATTGCGGATTATGCAGAACTGGAAAAAATCGCTCCTGCATTTGCACAGGAAACCCCAAACGATATAGGAAGTTATGTGGCAAACGATAATAAAATTTATCTTCTGCCAAATGGCCATATCGCTGGTGAAACAATAGACAATACTTTCAAAACCAATACAACGGTATGCAAAGAAATCGAAAAGATTAACAAATATTCATACGAAAGACAGCCTTTCGTCTTCGTGAGTGGAGGTTTTACAGGCGATGTGGGAGAGGATATAGAAACAACAACGAACAGTAATTTTAAGCGAACTGTATTTGTTCCGGAACAAAATGTTATTTATAGATTCAAATATACAAACGTACATATCAACACTACCGCCGCTTATATAAAGACGGTTGATGCAAACGGGAAAGTGCTTGAGGACTTCGACATTGTATCCAAAAATGCGGCATCAACCGCGCGAGAATCCGTTCATTCTTTCGGTTCCAATGTCGCACAAGTGTGGTTCAGAGTAAGGAGTGCATCACCGTATTCCATTGAAAAACTTGTCAGCAGACTTGATATTGCAGAAAACGATATAAACGAACTTGAAGAAAACAAATCGTATTATGATTGCGCAATCCCTGATTCTGGTACATATGATGACAGCACGTTTTCCGATGTATATGATGCGTATGATGCGCTCTGCACAGCATATCCGAATATCATATCAAGAGAAGAGGATATTGGCGAAGATGCGGACGGAAATGGTATCCGTTATTACAAGATACAGAAAATACCATCTTCAGTAAGAACTATTTCAGATTCAACGAATCTGTATAACACTTACTGTACACCGAAACACTGTCTCCTGTCATCTGGCGTTCACGGAAATGAAAAAAGCGGAGTTTGGGGATTGTATTATTTCGTCAAAGATTTCATTGAAAGTAAAGCGCAGTGGGCGGTTGATATCAGCAACGACTTTATTTTTCATGTTGTGCCTGTTATTGATCCGTGGGGATATAACAATAATTCGAGAAACAACAAAAATGATGTAAACATCAACCGCGATTATCAATCCGCAAATCCGGAACCCGAAACTTCTGCTGTACTCTCGTTGATAGCATCTATTGATAGTTTATATTGTGCTATTGACTCACATTCAACGGAAGGAAACTACGGATATATTGCGACGAGAAGAACAAATCCTGACGTTTCTGATATTATGAAAATTGCAACACGCACGATTTCGGAATGTGCGCCGAGATGGAAAGAATACAATGGGGTTATGTCGTTCCCGGGCAATTATCCATTCGCATATGCCTGTCTGAGTGTAAATGACGGGACTTTACCGGATTATCTGATTGATTCAAACATCACAACGCTTGCTGTGACGGTAGAAACGATTAAGTATGATGGAGAAAAACAAAAGCCCGCATCAAAAATGTCGGCAGATTATATCGGGAATATCTTGCCGAAGCTTGTGAAAATTGGAGATTAAAATGGCCTTTGGGTCAGCAACAAAACAAAACCGGAAGTTTTCACTTCCGGTTTTTTATCACCCGCGATCAGAATTGAACTGATATCCGCGATTTTAGAGATCGCTGTCCTTACCATTGAACGACGCGGGAACTTATCTTCCCATAAGCTGTTTCTGGATCTCCGTTGCCTGTGCGGAATACTGGTTCACGATCTGCTGAAACTGCTCGGGCGAAACGCCGCGCTGTGCGAGAATGCTTTGTACAGCCTGTGCGGGATTACGCGAACTCAGGATCGGGGCGAATTGGTTCTTGAACTGCATGAGCGCGGACATGAAATTATTCGGCATGGCAGACTGCGCGGGAGCGGAGCCGTTAAGGGCGGAAAACAGACTGGACGGCATTGTCACTCACCTTCCTTTGCTTCGTTTGCTGTGGGTGTCCTAAGAGCTTCCAGAGACGCTTTGAGATCGTCGAATTCCTTGCGGGTGACATAGTTTGCTGTTTCGGCATCATCGTCTTTCGTGAAGCTGAACACTTCAAGCGGTTTCGGTTTCCCGTCCTGTCCTGCGCGGACGAGATAGAAGTGATCGCTTTCCGAATCCAGTGCCATCACGTTTTCGTTCGGGGCAAGCTGAAGGGATTTCGCCGCTTCACGTCCCTGCACCCACACGACGCGATGGATGGTCGGCAGTCCCTGATCCGGCTGAACGGGCTGTTGATTCATTGGCATTTGCTGTGGCATCTGCGAGTATGCCTGTGGTGTCTGTGGCGGAATCAATCCCCACTGTGCCCATTGATACTGATTCTGCGGATAAGCGTTAATCATAGATCATTCTCCTTTGTCCAGTAATGCAAAACGATTTCGTCCCCGGAATCCCAAGCATCGTACCAGTCCCCGTCAATCGCGCAGAGAACGTGATTCTGTGTGGCAAGGACGTACAGACCGTCCGGGTGATCCGCGCAGAACTCGCGGACTGTGCGGCACTTCGGGCATTCCGAAAGGATCGCGTGGTATTGGAACCCGTGTTCATTCAAAAAATCCCACCACACCGCGTCCGAATCCGGCATATCCTTCATAAAGAAGCCGTGGATGGTAAGGGCGATATACGCCACATCCCAACTTGTGCCTGTTGCAATGGCTATTGCTCTCACGGTACAGTCCCGGACGCGATTGTGCATGGGATTTGCGTTGTACTATCTGTACATTATTCTTCGGTTTCGCCCTTATCGGGATCCTGAGTGCCTATGATGGACGTGTCGGTGATGGTTTCGATTTCCGGCAGTTCGTAGTAATAGTCGTGACCGGAAGCTCCCGCCGCATCGATCTTCGCTTCGCCGATGATGTAGGACACGCAGGAAGCGATTGCTCCGATGATGCCCACAACGGGAGCGTATTCGGATTCGTCGATGCCAAAGGCGGCGGCAAGTCCAACGACAACCCCGACGATAGCGATCCAGAGTTTACGAGACGTGATCTTGCGAATAAAGGTCTGCATGGTTATTCTCCTGTTCTTCCCCTATGCCGTCCGCATCGGCGTATTCTCCGCCAAGCACGGTCTGGTCATAATCGGGGATGTAATTTTGTTTGACTTTTTCTTTGTTCAGCAGGGTATTTGCGATCAGGTAAGAAGTCACGCCGCACGTCATGGGTACGGCGAGATAGATGTACAGCGAATCAAGCGAAGCGGTTTCCGGCGTGTTTATCAAGCGCAGGAATTCGTACACGAACCCGTACAGCGCACCGATGCTCCAGACAACGAAGATGAACGTGATCAGGCGTTTGCTGTACTGCTTCGCCCACATTACGGAGTCTTTCTTCACCTATAAATCACCAGATTGTTCACGTTCCTATCCGTCCATATGAAGTCCGCCTTTCCCTTGTATTTGTGATAGAAACTCGATCCACCGTCGAGCGAAATAATCTGGTCAAACCCGAACGGCAGGAGTTTTTCGTATACTTCGGACGTGGCAACGAAATTGCTCGTCTTGCTTGTGCCGGAGATGATGTATACGGACGAACCCTTCAGCCCGATCAGGTTCCTGCTTGTCGCATAGAACGGGGAATTATCCCACCCCTGCGGCTTGACGAAACTGGTGAAGCTCACGTCAACGCCGTCACGAACGACGGGAATACCGGAGATCGCGTACCGTGCGTCTGCGGGTGGGGTGGTCATCTCGTCCACATACGGAGTGCCGTTGCGCGGGATCACGAACGTGGTCACAGGCTTGTTCCGGAATTCCGGGGACTGGTTGTTGATCGTGCCGTACCGGAGTTTCCCGGACGATACGAATTTCTCCAGATACTTGACGGCAGGAATCGGTACGGATTTCAGGTCAATATCGCACACCAGATTCCCCACGGGCAGAGTGAAATTGATCCCGTTCTCCGCGAACGGAGCGAAGAAACCGCCGTTGATATAGGACTGAGACGAGCCTTTCTTCTTGCTCTGATCCCAATATATGATAGCGAAGTCATTCGCGCGTTCGATGGTATACCCGTTCAGCGCCTGGGAATCGTTCGCCTTTGTCTTGATCCCAAGCAGTTCCTGACGCTTCGTTTCCACCATGTTCAGGAATCTATTCCAACCAAGCTCCAGAGTTCGGTGTGGACAAAACTTCCCGCTGTAATCCTGATGCTTTGTGACCTTGGAAATATCCCACTTGAAGTCAATGAGCAGTTTTGCCGTCAGTTCAGCGGCGTTCTGTTCCGCTTTGGCGAACCGCGTACCGCCAGACTTTGAGTAGCAGATTTCGATGGCGATTCCCTGCCGGTTTCCGAGAGCCTTTTCGCTCCCGCCGTCCCCCGCATGCCATGCGTTCCGCCACAAATCGACACCCTGCACAGCTTCCTTATCGTCCACAGCATAGTGGAAGGAAGTCTGCGCTGTGTTTGACTGCATATACTTAATCTCGTTCTCAGCCGGAGCATCGTTCGCGGTGTTGTGAATCACGATCCGTGTGGGTGTCATGGTGTACGGACACTTGATGCTGTATTTGCTCTGCGGCATTGCTAATTTGCGGATTGTAAGAGCCATGATATCTCCTTATTTCTGCTTCAGCGGTAATTCTCTCGCCTGTTTCATCAGCGCGTCAAGATCGCCGTTTCCGCCCAAGCCGTCGTGATAACTGTGGTGGAGAGCGTTCAGACCGCGCAGATTGTCGAAATCAATTTCCCCTTCTGATATGTATTTCCGGCACAGATACTGGATGCGGTCGAACAGCACGTTCTTCTGTCCTTCCACCAGTGCCGATGTCATGCGCTTCAGGTCTGCCATATCGGATTCCAGTTTTGTGAGACGCTCATCCATTTCCTTGCTTGTGTCTGCCTTTTCTTCCGCCTTGTCTTCCTTCTTGGCCTTTCTCTCCCTGTGCCACGCAATCGCTTCCTTAATTCCTTCTATGATGGCAACAGCCGCGCCGCCGCCAAGAACAGCGACAACGATTTCCCCCATAATCAGTCACTCCTTTGCTGAGAAATATAGACACCCGCAACGGGAATCGAACCCATATCGATGCGTTCAAAGCGCACTATCTTACCGTTAGATGATGCGGGGAAGCGGGGCGGTAGCTGTGCAAATACCGCCCCTGTACAGTCCGGAAAAGTCATACCCGCCAAGGTGCTTTCCGTCTGCAAGTCCATTGTACCGTAAGGGCAAAACACAAACCGGACATCTTAACGTGTCCGGTTTTATCTTAGCAAACAAGGTATACTGACAGCAGACGATAATTCTTACATGGGGGT
>Ga0310786_10008672_pt1 | contig 13016 bp, 20 predicted proteins | sample AusTroGonzalo_MG_FD_203881 | JGI IMG/M metagenome (GOLD analysis project Ga0310786, IMG submission 203881) | Bovine rumen microbial communities from tropical cattle in Woodstock, Queensland, Australia - Gonzalo_03 (v2) (version 2) | ecosystem: Host-associated > Mammals > Digestive system >... | reverse complement strand
ATGGCAAACGATTCTTTACCATTTGCAGACAACCCGCGAAACGATTACGTCGTGGCAAGCAATCAAAGAATTCGGATTTACCCGCTTGTCGGGCATCGTCAAACAAATCGAATATCGCACCGGCGTCGAGCTGAAACGCCGCGACGTAAAAGTGACAACCCGATACGGCGGCACCGTCTATATCACGGAATATTGGTATGCCGAATAAAATTGCCGAATCGGGGATAATTGGTCCGGACGGAAGATTGCGGATGCCGATGGACCGGTTGAATGCGTTTTTTAGGGAAAACCCTTGCAAACGTGTCGTGGTTCAATTTGAAGCGGCGGAACCGGGTTCATCGGCTTTGCAACAGGCATATTATTACAAATATGTCGTTCCGACCATCCAACAGGCATTGCGGGAAACAGGCGAACGGAAAAGCGAAAAGGCCGTTGACCGATTCTTAGTTGAACAATACCCGGGCGATAAGGATGAATCCAATATTGGTTTGGGTGTTGTTGTAACGGAAGCCCGCCACTTGAATCGTTCCCAAATGTCGGATTTCTTGGAATGGGTCAAACAGTTTGCCGCCGAACCGCCGTTATCAATTTATGTTGAGGACCCGCAAACACTTTAACATTTACCGATATGCGAAAAATCAAAGAAAGCGAATTTGTTTCGTACACCATCAATGCCGGTTGGAACTTGACCGTGCATACGCTGAAAAGCGCATTGAAAGAGTTTAACAACATCCCGTCCGGGGTCCTGTATGGCAATAAGGCCGACGGCACCCGTGCCATTCTTGATTCCAAGTAATCATTAAAAAGCGATACGATATGACTATTAATGACGTATTATTTTTCGACACGGAAACGACCGGGATTCCGGACCGCGCCGCCAAATGGGACGTGGACTTTGAAAGTTACCCGCACATCGTGCAAATTGCGTGGATGTTTGGCGACGTACAGGAATCCCACATTATCCGGCCGACCGGTTGGGAAATCCCGGACGATACCGTGGCCGTCCACGGCATTACCACGGAATACGCGATGGAACACGGCGAATCGTTCGTGTTCGTCATTGACCGATTCATTGCGTTTGCACAAAAGGCCGGGCTGATTTGCGGCCACAACATCCATTTCGATACCGGCATTGTCAAAGCAAATATCTTGCGCGAACTTGGCCACGAATATTACGACGCCAACGACGTTGAAACCGCGTTGTTCAAGGGCAAGCGAATTGACACGATGCGCCCGACGATGAAATGGGTTGACGCCCGCATGGCGAATGGCCGGTTGAAATTCCCGAACTTGACCGAACTGTACCACCGTTGTTTCCCGGGCGAAGATTTCCCCGCGCATGACGCATTTGAGGATGTAAAGGCCGTGGCCCGTTGCTTGCCTGTAATCGTGGCAAACGGGTTGGTCGAACTCAAAGTCAAGGAATACCCGGAAGAACAGGCGAAACCGGCCGAAAATGACAAAGTGACAAAGATGTCCCCGGAAAACGCGAAAAACGGCCCTATTTCGGCCGCGAAACCAAAAGATGATAAATTACCCATCCAAACCGTTCAAGGCCCGCAAATCGAAAATTCTACAAAAATAAATGACGTTGCGGCCGAACTGTTGGAACAAAACGATTTTTAACCATGGAAAAACCAATTGCATTGCACAACACGCCGACGTTTTATCTTGAATTCGTCAAGAATTGGGCAACCCACAAAAAGAAAGAGGGCGCAAGTCCCGCCGAACTTGTCATTTTGGATGATATTGCCAAACTGATTGAAATTGCCGTGTCGGCATTGGAACCGGCATCGACATCAACCGAAACAAAATCATAAAGACATGGAAAAGGAAATGCAGTTACCGACCCAAAAGGATTTCAATTTATCCAAGGTCAAATTATCGCCCAATGGCGGCTTGATTGCTGATTATCAAGTTACCGAAATTACAAATGGCGAAACATCCATTACGGATTATCATGCAAGCGTTACCCGTGATTTACACCCCGATTTGATGGGATTGTTTGACGATTTGCGCAACATCGTCGGACGGGTGTTCAACATCACGTCGTTTTTGACCTTGTTGGAATCCGACGATATGAAATTGCCCGAAAGCAAAAAAGCGATGGCACGTTCATTCGCTGATGAACTGTTGCGTAAAATAGACGTCCGGGGCGTTTCATGGTCCGGCACCGATGACAACGTGGGTGTGGTAATCACGGCCGTGTTCGAAACCCCGAATGGGTTGAAAACCTGCATCAACACGCCGCGCATCAAGTTGGCCCAAATTTCGTTCGGATTCGAAGAAGAATTGGAAAGCATCGCCAACGCCATCAAAACCGAGGTGTACGAATATCTTTTCAAGGGCAAACAAGCGCAATTGTCGCTTTTCGGGGAACCGGAACAGGAACCCGAACCGGAACCCGAAACGGATGAATTTGACAACCTTGGCGAAATGTAATTATGGACCCGATTGTCATTGATACCCGCGAACAATATGACTATTGCAAACGCCGTGGTTATGAACCATTGATTGACCGCCGGTTTGCAATGGACATCCGTTTGCGGGTATCCATCCAACGTGAATTGTTCGGAACAGGGCATACGCCGGAAGAAAATGAAAAATTCTACCGATGGTGTTGGAACCATTATCCGCATATATGTGCGGAAACGATGCGCCCGTTATGGGAATATTCGGCAACGTATGTGTCGCATATCTTGACCCGTGGTGCGCATCCGGAAATGGCCCATGACCCGCGAAACGTCAATATCCTTTGTTTCGAAATGCATAACAGGTGGGAAAATGGCAACCGGGAAAATATGCGCATTTATGCGTCGAATCAACTGATTATTCAGCAACTGAAAAAGGAATATGGAACCGATAAAATTTGACGGGGCAAACGCTATCTTTGGGGCCAACCAACCCGAATATATCCCATTACCGGCGAAGAAACGCCCGAATGGCGAGGTAATAACGTGTTGGCGTTTGTCCCCGGAAGAAATCAAGCGCGTACAGGAAACGGGCGTTGTGTGGGTGTGTATGCTGACATTCAATCAACCATTGCAACCCATCATGGTCGCAACCGACATCATGGATACAACCCCACTTGGGGATGCAATCTTAAATGAACAGGAATGAAAGATTATTTTGAATTGGTCCGGCGGTCCATCCGCAAGGATTTCGCAACGGCGAATTTCAAGCGCAAACAGGCACCCAAGATGCCCGCCGTGCGCCGGGTAAAGGAAATGACCGATTTAAGCGGATATGCGCCGCAAAGACGATATTTCATTGGCCGTTTGGTCCGGGTATTGGACAATGCATACAACGGCGGTTACATGGTGGAATTCGTGTATGAAAAGGACCGCAAGGCCATGAACGCGGCCGCCGGTTATTCCGATGATAAACGGATATACTTGTTGGATTGCGTAAAATTCAATAAACCACTATAATAGAAACGAATATGAACAAAGTATTTTTGAAAGGTAACGTCGGGCAAGACCCGAAAATTACAACGTTCCAAGATGGCGGGAAGGTCGCACAATTCACATTGGCCACGACCGAACGCGGATTTACGACGCGTGACGGGAAAGAAATTCCCGACGTGACAGATTGGCACAATATTGTTGTCAAGCGCACCGGCCTTGCGGGCGTGTGTGAACAATTCGTGAAAAAGGGAACACCGCTTTTGATTGTCGGAAAGATTCAAACGCGGAGTTACGAAGATAATGCCGGTTCCATCCGCTACGTCACGGAAATCGTCGTGGAAGAAATGGAATTGTTGGGCGGTCAAAAGCGCGAACAGGCCCCGGCACCGGAACCCGAGGATTACAGGCCGGCGGGCGGGTATCAATCCCGTTTGGACATTGACGATTTGCCCGAAAATATGTAAGTCCATGCAGATTGACAAGAAATATTACAACCCCGAATTACACGATATTTTCAAGGCGTTGACCGTCCGGCAACCATATGCGGATTTATTGACCCGTGCAACATACCGTGATGAAGCGGGGGAATACCATGCCGACAAAACGATTGAGGTGCGGACGCTGAATGCATCATATCGGGGGGACCTGTTGATTTGTTCATCGGCGAAACCGAACAATTTGCCCGGTCGAATGGCGGGCGTAACGTGTGGTTTTGTGGAATTGTATGACGTCAAGCGGGTCGAAGATTTCACGCCGGAAGATTGGGCCGCAACCTGCATCCCGGAAGATGCCCGGCCGCGTACCGGGTTCGGATGGTTGATGCGTAACCCGCGCCGGGTCGTGGAAATGCCTGTAAAGGGCAAATTGGGATTTTACGACCTTGTTGTCCCCAAAGGAGATATTACGGAATATCCGCGCATGGTCGCGATGGGGAACGACGGATGGAACATCGTTCAATCGAAAATCAAAAAGCCATGAAAGATTATTGGAAACGACAGTTGACCCAATATGATGCCGATTTATGCATGATGGTTGAGAATTTGACCGGAATGCCATGCGAACCAAAGAACGGCGGCAACCATTATTTCATTGTCGTGGACTATTCGAAGAAACCGGATGTGGATTATGTGTTTGCCATCATGGAAGCAATCGGCGGGCGTTTGGGGGACCGGTTGATAAAGATTGCCGACAACCCGGATGCAAAGAAATTCACGGTATACATAAGGTTCTCGAAAGCCAAATACGACGGCCATTTTGAAATCAATGAACCATGATTTTCTTTCAAGACCGGACACAACTGTTGTTGATACCCACTTGCGGCATCGTATGGGACGGGGACACCATTTGTTTCACAATTTCGTTCCTGTATTATGGCATCGCATTTAAGTTATTTACAAACCAATCCCCGGACGCATGACGCCCGGGATTTGGCTTATTGCTGAATTTCATTAACTTTGCAAAAAATCATTGAGTTATGCCAAGCGATAAAGGGACAATCGAACAACAGGAACCCAAAAAGAAAGGCCGGAAACCACAATGGACCGATGCCAAAGTCGAAATAATGTGCAAGGCCATCGCCGCCGGGAAATCGTATAAAGATGCGTTTACGGCCGCAAGGGTTGGTCACGATTCGTTTTACCGGCATTTGCGGGATGATTCGGATTTTTCGGATAAGGTCAAAAAGGCCGAAGCACAATACCAACAATGGTACGATTCACAATTGGTCGTGGATTGCAAACGTTCATTGCTTGAACTGATACGCGGATACGAATGGGAAGAAACTACGACCGAATCGGCAACGGACAAGAATGGCAAGGCCATAACGGTTAAAACCAAGGTCGTTCACAAGAAAGCGGCCCCGAATGCAACGGCCATCATATTTGCATTGTGCAATCGCGCACCGGACGAATGGTCAAACAAGCATATCCAAGAGTTGACCGGCAAGATTGAAACGGAAACGAAATCGGACATATCATTATCGAACGTTCCCGATGACCTGTTGGGCAAGGTTATTGACGCGATTAACAATGGGAAATGAACATATTTATTGCGATATTCGTCATGGTAATCTTGACCATTGGGTTGGTCGGATTCATGTTGTGGGTATTGGACCAAATCTTTAACGATGAAAGCCGGAAACAACGTTAAAAGGATACAATAAGAGTTATGGCCGGATTTGAGCAAACAAGCGGGCCGCAAGACCCGGACGAAGATATAATTGTAATTCATCTTGGGCATTTGTCCGATGAAAGATATAACCGGGTGGTTGAATCGGTTGTGGCATTCATGAATAACCGTTGGCCCGATGTCACGTTAATGGGGATTGACAATTGAAATGGCCACAATAATTCGCACGGTTGCCGGTGCATTTTTCATCCTGTTTATCATTGTTTGGGTGGCCGTTGTAATATTGATGTTTACCGATGATAATTCACGAAAATAAATGGCCATGGGGCCGGAAAGATACGATTGTAATTGCTGATGGCCGGGCCTTGTGTCAATTATCCGTTGAAAACGATAACCCGGATGTGGCGCATTTGTCGGACCTTATCGTGTGGGAATCGTCCCGTGGTTATGGATATGGGAATGACCTATTAAGCGAGGCCAAGGAACACGCCCGGGAAATGGGTGCGAAACAATTGCGTTTATGGGCGGACCCGAAAAGTTGGGTGGTCGAATGGTATAAACGGCGGGGATTCGAACCATATTGTGTGTTTGAAGATGGAATGATTGGATTATCATTTGATTTGGTATAATGGACGTTGATACAATGCAAATAACCCGGGCGTTGACCGAACATCCGGAATTGTTCTTGCAAGAGGGCGCACGGCGCAACCTGTTGTGGTTCGCCCAATATATGCAACCATCGTTTCAACCAACGCCGTTCCATCGTGCATATTATCGGGTGTTGGACCTGTTCGCCAAACGTCGTATCAAAAATCTTATCGTACAGGCACCGCCCCAACATGGGAAAGCATTGCACGTTGATACGCCGGTATTGACAAAAGACGGTTGGAAGAAACACAAGGAATTGCGACCCGGGGATTATGTTTTTGGGGAAGATGGATGCCCGCGACGGGTTATTTGGAATAGTGGTGTATATAAATGCGAATGTCAAAATGTGAACTTTGCCGATGGATTTTCAATCATTGCGGCGCGGCAACATGAATGGGTTATATATGCGGACCATGATGACCACCGGGGACGGGTTCGGGAAATCGTGGAAACGCAAGATATATTCAAGAAACGGCATCGTCGAAATCCCTATATTCCCGCCGATGCCATAATCCATTTTGCGCCATCCCGATTGCCGATAGACCCGTATTTGTTTGGTGTATGGTTGGGGGATGGAAATGCCCGGGATAAGTGGGTATCTTGTGGTCGGCAAGATATTGACCATTTACGGCCTTTCGCCGCTGAAATAAAGCGTGATAAAACGGCCTTTCGCGTCCATTTGAAAGGATTGGAAACACAAGATTTGCGGAAAGTGGGTGTGTTACGCAACAAACATATTCCCATGTGTTATTTATTGGCATCTATTGAGGACCGACGCGAATTATTGCGCGGACTGATGGATACGGATGGATGTGTAAATACACGGGGGACGTGTGAATTTTGCCAAAAGGATGGCCAATTGGCAAATGATGTTTATGTATTGTTGCGGACATTGGGATATAAACCAACGCGCCATTCCTATACCGCCCGATTATATGGCAAGGATTGCGGCCAAAAAATACGCATTGTTTTCCATCCCGATAATACCGACCATATATTTGATATTGCGCGGAAACAGGAACGAATAACCTATAAATCATGCAAGGACCGAAACGATAAAAAACGATTTTTCATCGAATCAATAACCGATTTTGGAACAACGGATGTTAATTGTATTGAGGTAGAGGGCGGAATATATCTTGCCGGTTATGAATTAGTCCCGACGCATAATTCACAAGGTTCAAGCCGCTTTCTTCCGGCCGATATGTTGGGATTATACCCGGATTTGAAGATTGCCATTTGTTCATATGCCGCAACCATCGCCAAGGATTTCAACCGGGACGTGCAACGGCTGATTGATAGCGACGAATACCGGGCCATATTCCCGGAAACAGTCTTGAACGGGTCGAATGTCGTGACCGTTGCCAACAATTACTTGCGCAATTCGGATGTGTTCGAAATCGTCGGCCATACCGGTTCGTTGCGTGTTGTCGGCCGTGGGGGTTCGTTGACATCGAAAACGGTTGACGTGATGATATTCGATGACCTGTATAAAGATTCGATGGAAGCCAATTCCCCGCAAATCCGGCAAACGGCATGGGATTGGTACACCAAAGTTGCCCGCACCCGCTTACACAATGATTCCCAACAACTGATTGTCTTTACCCGTTGGCACCCGGAAGATATTATTGGCAAAATCATGGAAACGGAACAGGTCATCGTCGCGCAAGAATGGGCCGATTTTGACAATGTGCCGGATGATGCATGGGTGTTGGTAAACTTTGAAGCAATAAAGACGGGGAACGCCACGGAAATTGACAACAGGGAACCAGGCGCGGCATTGTGGCCGGAACGCCATTCGTTGGAACGCTTGATGGCGCAAAAACAATTGGACCCGGTTGGATTTCAATGCCTGTATCAAGGGGACCCGGGGAACGCCGAGGGCAAATTGTATCAACCGTTCAAAACATGGGTCGAAAAGGCCGATTGGGGCCAATATATCCGTTCCGGGTGTTATGTGGACGTGGCCGACCAAGGCGATGACTTTTTGTTTGCCGCGACATATGACATATACAAATCGGACAACCAAGTATATAACGAAAACAAACGCCGGTTCGAACCGTTGTTGTTCGCGCTGATTACCGACGTGGAATATACTGATGAATCCACTGACGTCACAACCGTAACCGTTCCACGGATGATAAATGCCAATGGGACGCAAAAAGCATGGATTGAAAGCAACAACGGCGGGTCCCAATATGAAAAGGTCGTGAAAAAGAAAGTGCGGGCCTTGACGGTGCCATTTTACCAAGGGGAAAACAAGGAATCGCGCATCGTCACGAACGCGCCATTTGTCAATCAACATATCATCATGCCGTTCGGATGGGAAACGCGATATGCCAAGTTTTACGAACACATTACGGGTTTTCTTCGAAAGTTCGACGCCAATGCCCATGACGATGATGCGGATGGATTGACCGGAATATACGAAAAGGAAATTGCCGACGGAAACATCAAGCCATACGGGGCCGCATCGCGTGGCGTCCGGGTGCATTGACGCATTTTTAGGGCCTTTTTAGACGCATGAAACGAAAAGATGGGAAAATATACGTTTTTGAAAACAAAATGGATTGTAGGCGATTTTTCAAAAAAATAACTACATTTGCAAGCGATAGGCGGTCAAGGGTCAACCGCAAAAGCATCATTAACAATTAAACTTTCAAAATTATGTCTTTGATTTGTCAATGTCCGGCCGCGACCGCAATTACAACCATCCCGAACGTAACTTGCCCGGAAAATTTCGGCCAAATCCAAAAAGTGGCGTTCCAACGTTTGCGTCAATCCGATGGAACCCGTAATGCATTCGCCGGTTCCGGCACCCCGTTGGCACCGACCATCACAAAGTTGGCATCTTGGACCGCTTTGTTGGCTTCCACCACCGGCACCAAGGTTGTCGTATCCCCGTACATCAACGCACCCGCTGATTCGGGCGGCGATGCCCGCATGACAAGCGGCGGCAACGATGATTTGGGTGGCATTCCCGAGGTGTTGGGCGGCAATCCCGTTCAATTCGACGGTTCCTTGCGCGGCGTTCCCCAATCGGTCATCAAGGCCATCAAGGAATTGCAATGCGAAGCGGCCGCCGGCAATCTTGGCGTGTTCCTGTTCGACGAGAACGGCAAGATTGAAGCCATACAGGACCAAACCGCGCCGACAACGTTTTATCCCATTCCCATCCGCGCTTTGTTCGTGGGTTCGAAGATTCACGGCAATTTCGACGCCAAGGATTCGAACGCCATTTCATGGCAATATCCCGACAACTATTCGGATGATTTGGCCATCGTCAAACCCGACGATTTCAACCCGCTTACCGATTTAGTCCCTGCATCCGAATAATATGAACGCCAAGACAACCACGGTAACGTTGGTTGCGAATGACGTTACCCGGGATTTTGAAATATCCCACGCGGAACGATTGTTAAGGATGCCGCACAATGGCGGTTGGCATTTGCCGGAAAATTCCAAATTCGAATTTGTTGATTATGGGTTACGACGTCGGAAAGATACGAAAGGAAATAGCGGAAAATAAGAGGTCCGCAACGTTGTCCCGTGCGAAATTGCATCAAATGCGCATCAAGTTTCACACGGTCAAACGGGTTACGTCGTTCAATGCGCCGTACATTTCCATTCCATTGACGCAATTTCTTGCGATGGTGGAAAATATCTTGCCGCATGATAAATTCGTATTGTTCAAAGCACTGTTCCGTTATCCCGTCAAGACGAACGAAATAACGGACGTTTGCTTTGACAAGTTATCACGCATATTCGATGGACGCAACCCGGCGTTCAATTACCAATTCGCCAATTCCGCCCAACGCGATGATTGGGAACAGTACCGACAAAACAAGTTGCATGAACCGGAAATATGGTCAACGAAAGGATGGGAATTCTTCAAAAGCGAAATCAATTCCGTTTTAATCGTTGACGTGGCCCGGGAACAAACGACGGAATGGCCGGAACCATACTTTTATTGGTTGCCCATTGATGATGTCATAACGTACAAGGCCGATGCGACCACCGGCGTTATGGATTTCATCGTATTCCGCCGCCGTGACAAAATCATTGTGTTGGATGACGAAAGTTACCGCGTATGGGATGATACGAAACACACCGGGCAAATCAAGGGAATGCCGGAATTCGAAGCCGCGCACGACCTTGGTTATTGCCCGGCGCGTTTCTTTTGGAACGAACCGATTTCGTTGGACGAACCGGATGTCAAGGCATCCCCGTTGTCCGGCGAACTTGAATCATTGGATTGGTTTGAATTCTTCCACATTTCCAAGCGTCAATTGGATTTGATGGGTGCATATCCCATCCTGTCCGGTTACGAACAAAGTTGCGATTTCACAAACGCCGAAAATGGCGATTATTGCGATGGGGGATTTCTTCGTGACAAACAAGGACATTACCGTTTGGATATGGCCGGGTTACTGTTACGTTGCCCCAAGTGTGGAAACAAACGCATCGTGGGTGCCGGTTCCTTTGTGGAAATCCCCGTACCAAGCGAAGCGGATAACCAACCCGATTTGCGCAACCCGGTGCAAATGTTGACCGTGGACCGCAATGCCCTTGATTACAACGTTGAGGAACAAAAGCGGTTGCGGGAAGAAATCATCACGGCCGTGGTCGGCCAAGATGAAATCGTAACGAACCGGGATGCGTTCAACGAACAACAGGTACGCGCCAACTTTGAAAGCGTGACCACCGTTTTGAACAGGGTAAAGAAAGGATTTGAAGCCGCGCAACAATGGGTTGACGAAACCGTTTGCCGCTTGCGTTACGGCCGTTATTTCCTTTCGGCAAGCATCAATTACGGCACCGAATTTTACTTGTATTCCCCGGATGAATTGCGGGCGCGATATAAGGCCGCCAAGGATGCGGGCGCATCGGAATCCGAATTGGACATGATGCAAAACCAAATCTTGCAAACCGAATATCGGAATGACCCCACGCAATTGCGGCGAATGCTGATATTGGCCGAACTTGAACCGTTCCGCCATATGTCACGTCAAGAGGTTTCCGAAATGTTCGCCAAAAATCTTGTTTCCGAACAGGATTTGCGCATAAAGTTGAATTTTCCTAATTTTGTGCGCCGGTTCGAACGTGAAAACATGAACATTTTGGATTTCGGAACGGCGATAAAGTACCAAAGGAAGATTGAAATAATAATAGCCGAATTCCGGCGATATGCTGATGAAATGAAACCGGAACCGGCCCAAGTTTAACCAAATACCATTAAAGCGATGATTACAAAAGACGGGCGCGACACCCCCATTGAGAATGTAACGGCGGAAAATTACGTCGTTCCCAAGGGCGAAGAAAAAGACTATCACGCCATTATTGAGGTCGTACAATATGACTCCAAGACCGGCAAGAAACTTTCGAAACCCCGGGTGCAAAAGTTTGGCCGCAAGACGTTCGAAACCCATGTGTTGGCAAGTTTGCGCAAACAGGGTTACACCATCAAGATTTTGCATGACCCGAACGAATGGTTAAAGGCCCAACAGGCCAAGGCCGCCGAGAATGCAAAAGCACGGGCCGAAGCCAAGGCCAAGGCCGAACAAGAGAAATTCGACGCCGCCGTTGCGGCCGCCGTTGCCAAGGAACTTGCGAAGATACAAGCAAAGGCCAAGGCCAAGGATGCGGATGCCGACGCGGAAAAGAAACCGGGACGTCCCGCAAAAGAACAAAAGTAAACACTATTAACATTTTACAACCATGGCACAAATCGCACAACAAGACAATTTGTTTATTGATGTTACCACATTGGGAACATTCACGGATGACCAAAAGAAAAAGTTGGTCGCTTGTTTCAAGGCCGGAACCATTCTTGACGTGGTGCAACGTTCCGCCGCCGGCGTATCCAAGTGCATTTCCGCGTCGTTCGCTGATGTCAGCACGACCCGCACATACACGTTCGTTTTCGGTGGGGCATCCCTGCAAAGCGTAACGGCCGAGGAAACAATCGCCGCTTAATTGCCGGTTGGGCGATACCATGAAAGACAAAACCAAAAATTCAAAGGGAAAGAATTATGGCACTTACAAATGAACTTTTGACCGCCAATGCCGCAACCGCCGGATTGACGGACGAACAAAAAGCCGCGATTGTCGAAATGTCAGCCAATGACGAAAATGCGGTAATCGCAAAGAAAACCGGGGAAATTTACGGTGGTTTGGACGCGGACATATTGGCCGCTTCCGGAATCGCCAAGAATGGAACCGAAAAAACCTTTGATTATGCCAAAAGGGTTATTGGCGAAATCAAAGGCCAAGCCGGGAACGCATCGCAAATGCAAGGCCAAATTGCCGAATTGACCAAGGAAAAGGCCCGTTTGGAAAAGGTCATTGCCGATGGCGGCGCGGATGCTGAAACCAAAAAGGCGTTGACACAGGCCAAGGCCGATTTGGCGAACGTGACAAAGGAATATACGGAATTGAAAACCAAGTATGACAATGCCACGACCGAACACGAAAAGGCCATATTTGGCATGAAGATTGACGGCGAATTCGCCAAAGCGACCGCCGGTTTGAAATTCAAGGCCGATTTGCCCGCATCCGTGACGTCCGTTCTTTTGGAACAGGCAATCGCGAAAGTAAAGGCGATGAACCCGGAATATATTGACGATGGCAACGGCGGCAAGGTGCTTGCGTTCATGGAGAATGGAACACCGCGCCGGAACCCCGAAAACAATTTGCGTCCATTCACGGCATCCGAATTGGTTGCCAAGGAACTTTCCGCGATGGGTGTGTTGGAAACAGGACGGACGCAACCCGGGGCCGGAAGCCAAGGCGGCCAAGGTGGTCAAGGTGGTCAAGGTTCGACCGGAACGGTTG
>Ga0310786_10008671_pt1 | contig 13017 bp, 9 predicted proteins | sample AusTroGonzalo_MG_FD_203881 | JGI IMG/M metagenome (GOLD analysis project Ga0310786, IMG submission 203881) | Bovine rumen microbial communities from tropical cattle in Woodstock, Queensland, Australia - Gonzalo_03 (v2) (version 2) | ecosystem: Host-associated > Mammals > Digestive system >... | reverse complement strand
ACAATCATCTCAACCAACTGCACGATACCTGCAATGACAGCGATGAAAAGGATGAACGAGAGGTACGAGAGGTCCATACCGAAGATGCCATCCTCAGAGAGCACCTTGGTCTGAAGCAGGTAGTCAACAGGAACAGTAACCAGCAGCACGAAGGTAACTGCAAGACCAAGTCCGAGTGACGTCTTCACATTCTTTGATACGGCCAGGAATGAGCACATACCAAGGAAGAACGCGAATATCATGTTGTCGACGAAAATCGACCTAAAGAATAAACTTATTGCGTGTTCCATATCTTATTTCTCCTTATAAAAGTAAGCACGATGTACCCAAATCACAATGCCGACAAGGATGAGTGCCATAGCGGGCATTGTCATCATGCCGTTATTAAAGTCCTTGCAATCAATAATCTGGAAGCCCAGCAGCGAACCGCGTCCAAAGAACTCACGCACAGCACCCACGATAATCAGAATCATGGCATAGCCGATACCATTGCCCACACCATCAAGGAATGAAGGCCAGGGCTTGTTCTGCATGGCAAAAGCCTCCAGACGTCCCATGAGGATACAGTTGGTAATAATCAGACCTACATACACTGAGAGCTGTACGCTGACGTCATAGACGAAGGCCTTCAGAATCTGAGAAACGATAGTTACCAGCGCTGCCACAACCACCAACTGCACCACGATACGAATGCGGTTGGGGATGGTGTTGCGGAGAATAGAGATAATCACATTAGCAAAAGCCGTAATCACCGTTACAGCAAGACCCATCACGATGGCAGGCTTCAACTGACTGGTTACAGCCAAAGCAGAGCAGATACCCAGCACCTGCACCAGAATGGGGTGATCGAGGTTCAACGGATTAGTGAACGCCTCTTTATTTTGTTTACTGAATAATGCCATAGTCGTTTACTTCTTTAAAAAGTCCATATACTTGGTCAACTGCTCCTGCAGCATCTTGCTCACAGCTGTAGAAGTGACGGTAGCACCAGTTACAGCATCTACCGTTGTTGCGTTGTTGACGTTCTTTTCTACAGAAAGGGCAATAGCATCGGCAGCGTCAGAAGCAAAGATAGTCTTGCCCTGGAATTTCTTCTGCCAGTCCACATTGTCCTTGATCTCAGCACCAAGACCTGCAGTCTCACTCTCATGGTTGAAGTAGGCACCATAAATGGTGTTCTTGTCGCTGTCAATAGCCAGGAAGCAGCTGATGCCGCCCCACATGCCCTGACCCTTCAAGGGGAGCACATACTTCACTTCACCATTCTCGAGGGTGCATTCATAGACCTTATCAGCCTCGTTGAACTTCACAATCTTCTCGTAAGTAGCATGAGCCTCTTCATCACTCAAACCACGCAGGTTCAGCGAGTTCAGGATCTGCTTCTCAGTATCAAGGGCTACGTTGGCATCCTGCATAGGCTTCAGCGTCTGAGAGACGAAAGCCAGCAAGAAGGCAACGATAATCACCATTATCGCGCTATAAATAATAATGTACGCGTTGCTGTTTGTATTCAGTTTCATTTGGTACCTCCTCTCTTCAAACGTTTTGAAATGTTACGGTCAACCACGAAGTAGTCGATAGCAGGTGCAAACATGTTCATGAGCAGGATAGCCAGCATCATGCCCTCGGGGAAACCGGGGTTCATCACACGAACCACGATAGCTACGACACCAATCAGGAAACCATAGATCCACTTACCACACTCTGTACGACTTGAGGTAACAGGGTCGGTAGCCATGAACACAGCACCAAAGCAGAAGCCACCCAGCACGATGTGCTCGTACCAGTGGATAGGTGTCATCTCAAGGTTCTCGAACAACAGGCCTGTGAGGATACCACCTGCAAAGACGCTCAGCATAATCTTCCAAGAAGCAATGCCTGTGCAGAGCAGGATGACAGCACCAATAGCAATGGCGATAACAGAGGTCTCACCAATAGAACCAGGAATCAAACCATAGACAGCATCCATGTTGAATGCGTAGGCGTCAAGGTTAGCCAGCGGTGTAGCGCCAGAGAAACCATCAGCCACCTGACCACCGAAGCCAAAGATAGGACTGTCGGAAATCCAAGCCTGGTCGCCTGTCATCTTCTGAGGATAAGCAAAGAAGAGGAAGGCACGGGCCATCAAGGCGGGGTTGAAGATGTTCATACCTGTACCACCGAAGATTTCCTTACCGATAATTACTGCGAAGGCAACGGCAACGGCGAGCATCCACAGAGGCAGGTTTACAGGAACAATCAGGGGAATCAGAATACCGCTCACGAGGAAGCCCTCCTGAATCTCCTCGCCCTTCCACTGTGCCCAGGCAAACTCAATACCCAGACCAACGATGTAAGACACAAGGATCTTGGGCAGCACAGCCAGCATACCATAGATAAACATATCCATGCATGAGGCATCGATGCCAGAAGCCAGTGCGTTCTGATAACCTACGTTATACATACCAAAGAGCAAAGCGGGCATCAAAGCAATGACCACCATACTCATAATACGCTTTGAATCGATAGCATCGTGGATGTGGACACCCTTCTTGGCCGTGGTATTGGGCACGAAGAGGAAAGTCTCAAAACCATCGAAGAGACTACGGAAAGCGTGCAGCTTGCCATCCTTCTCAAAGGAGGGCTTTATCTTATCGAGATAATTTCGTAATGCTTTCATTTAAATTAAACAATAAAGATTCTACATTAAAATTAAGCATTCTCTTTGCGGAGGTTATTCAATCCCTCGCGAACGATGCGCTGGAGTTCCAACTTAGAAGAGTCCACAAACTCAGCCAGGGCAAAATCCTCAGGAGAAACCTCGTAGATACCCAACTGCTCCATCTTGTCGATGTCGCCGGCAATGATAGCCTTGATGAGGTATTCACCATAGATATCCATAGGCAGCACCTTGTCGTACTCACCACTCATAATCATGTGGCGCTCACCACCCTTCACACGGGCATCCAGAGCGTATGCCTTCTTACCGAAGAGCCAAGAGAAATAACTGCGGTTGACAGAGAACTGACCGAAGCGGGGCATGATCCATCCCAGCATCTCATTATTGTCGTCACCCTCGGGAATCACGGTAATCTCACTGGTATGAGCACCTAGGAAACCGTCCTTTGTAGTCACAGTACCCGTCAGCACGTTACCATTAATAATACGTACGGAGTGATCGGCCTCGTAGCTGTTGCTCAGAAGCGTAGAAAGCTCCTCGCCTACCAACATATCCACGTAGCAGGGCTTCTTCACCTCACTACCACAGAGTGCTACTGTACGACTCAGGTTCACCTTACCAGTGTTAAAGAGGCGACCAATGAACAGCACCACAGAGGGGTCACCGATAGTCCAAACCACCTCACCCTTGTTTACTGGGTCAATGTGGTTGACCTGTACGCCTACGTTACCTGCAGGACACTTACCCTTGAACACATTGAACTCCAGGTTATCAACAGCTGAGAGTTCAGGAAGGAGAGCCGAATCCTCGCCAAAGCCCACATAGGTCTTTGCAATCTTCGACAGAGCAATAAGACCAGTCTGGAAATCTACCACCTGATCCTTCACTTCAAACTCAAAACTACCAGCCAATGGCTTGTCGCGCAGTGCCGATACAAAGATTGACTTCGGCATCACAGAAGGATTGGTGGAGATTGCGTAAGGCAGCTGGTTGATATAACCAAACAGACCTGCCTCAAGGAGAGCGTCAACAACGGCCTTACCGTCTAGTGACGACACGTCCTTCTTACCAAAATCCACATACTGCTGCTCAGCGTCGGCTTCCACCTTAACGCAAAGCACTTTACGACGTTCGCCACGCTCCACAGCAGTAACTTTACCACTGACAGGCGAGGCGAAACGAACTTCGGGATAGAGCTTGTTTACAAACAAAGCATCCCCGGCTTTAACAATGTCACCCTCACGGACAACGACCTTGGGAACGACGCCTTCGAAATCGTCAGGCACTAATGCGAAATGCCCGTTCGATTTGAGGTTCATTTTCGTTTCCTCAGCTTTTCCTTGAAGGTGAATGTCTAAGCCTTTACGTAGCCTAATAACATTTGCCATATTGAAAAAATTGGTTTGATTGTTCCTTTTAGGCTGCAAAATTAATAAAAATTAGGATAAGAGAGAAGAAAAGATGTTGGAAAAAACACGGAATCCAATCTTTTGTAGTAAATTTGCACATAATTTTTTGGCAGTGTATTTACAATTGCCAACTGGATTTGACAGAAAAGGTGAATAAACTCAAACATATCATCAATTGGTGCGTATGGAGCTTGCTGGCTCTTTACGTCGGATTTGTAATACTTATTCATCTTTCATGCACTCAGGAATTCCTTGGTAAGCAGGTTGCCAGTGCCCTTTCTGATGAACTGGGTACGGAGGTCAATATCAGTCGTGTGGAACTGGGATTCCCCAACCGACTGATACTTGATGATGTACTCGTGTACGACCAGGCGCAGGAGGAGATGTTGCGAGTAGGTCGTTTGACGGCAAAGATTGAGTTTCTTCCCTTGGCTAAAGGACGCATCTCTATCTCGTCGGCACAGCTCTTCAGCACTCATGCCATGCTCTACAAGACCGACTCGCTATCAGCACCTAATTTTCAGTTCGTGCTCGACTCTCTGGCTTCTCAGGACACAACGAGTAACAGCTCGTTGAACCTGCGTATCAACTCACTGATTATCCGTCACTCCAGCGTTACTTACGACCAGAGAGACATTCCACAAACACCTCAACAGTTTAACACTAAACATCTGGGTGTAAGCGATATAAGCGCACATATCATACTAAAGGAGTTACAATCAGACTCCCTCAATGTGAACGTCAAGCGACTGGCTTTCAAGGAGGTTTCTGGTCTTCAGGTGAATCGTCTGTCATTGAGGTTAGAGGCTAACAACCGTGAAGCGCAAGTCAAGGAATTCAAACTCCAACTGCCTCACTCAGAGATTAATTTTGACTCTATCTGCGCCACCTACGACAGTGAGCATCTAATGGAGTCTATTCAGTATCAGGCTGCTATCCATGCGCCCTCATTGGTACTCACAGACCTGAAGTGCTTCATGCCTGAACTGCAGTCGTTCCCGCAGACCTTTAAATTTGAAAGCACGGTCAGTGGTTCTGCTGATGCTGTCAACTGCCCCAAGTTGTCTATCACCTCCAGTGACCATTCCTTAGAACTGCAGGCAAAGGGCTATGCCAACAATATCAGCAAACAGATACAGGGCCATGTAGATATTCCCAATATACACATCTCGCAGGCACTGCTCCAACAGTGTAAGCAGTCTTTCAATCAGATACCTGACGAACTATTGCGACTGGGTGATGTTCATATCAACGGTATGGTCAGCAGGAATGAAAAGGGTACCGTCAAGTCGAATGCAGATATTCATGCTGGCATAGGAAATGCTGTACTGCAGTTCTCGCTCGATAAGGATAAGCATTTCGATGGTCATCTGAACACAGAGTCGTTCATGCTGGGAAAGGTGCTCAACAATCCTGATTTCGGCAAACTGGCAACCCAAATCAAAGTGAGTGGCACAACAGATAATATCACTGCTGAAGGAGAGGTCAAGAACTTTGAATATAAGTCATATCCCTATCAGAATATCAACCTGAGCGCTACCTACCAGAAAGGGGATGTCTATGCTGTATTACAGGTTGATGACCCTAACGTACAGGCAGCCCTGAGTGGTGAACTGCGTAAGAGCCAGCGCTCCACAGTGAAGCTTTCGGGTTATATCAAGGACCTGAAGCCAAAGGCTCTGAACCTCTCTGACCAATGGGGTGAGACGAAGTTCTCCACGTCTATTGATGCCGACTTCATTGCCAGTAAGCTCAATGATGCGGAGGGTAGCTTGATACTGGATGATTTCGAGATGCAGGACATTGACTCTCTGGGTAGCTACTACCACATGGACAATCTGCAAATCAAGTCGGGCTATACCGAAAGTAAGCATTTCCTGCATATGGAGGGCGACATGGGCGAGGCTGATATCATTGGGAATTTCGACTGGAACACCCTACCTCAGAGCTTCATCAACTACGTGGCATCGAAACTCCCTACCCTGCCCAGTTTACCTAAGGCTACCAAGACAACCGATAACGACTTCGAAATCCGTCTGATGCTTACTGATACCGACTGGATGCAGAAGTTGCTGGGCGTGCCCCTCAGTATTGAGCGCCCATTGGAACTGAATGCGTCTATCGATGATAAGAACAAATTGCTGGATGTGCAGGGCGAACTGCCTATGTTCACTTACAACGGCAGTCGTTACCAGGATGCTACCATTAATATTTCTACGAAGAAAGACACGCTCGACTACCGGTTGAATGTGAAGAAGATGATGGAGGAAGGTGGTGAGATGGACCTGATGCTCAGTGGCAACGCAGCAGTAAACTTGCTGAATACCTCACTGCACTGGGACCACATGAACCTCATGGAACCAGACAAATCTACGAATGGCACCATCAACACCATCACCCAACTCTATACCAACGAGGAGGATAAGGCAGAGGCACATATCCGCGTGCTCCCATCCATGGTGATGATTGGGGAACGTCCGTGGAACCTGGAGCCCAGTGATATTATCTATTCTGCAAAACACCTGATGGTGGATCATTTCGCCATCAACCATAATCGCCAACACCTCATTATAGATGGTGTGGCATCTGAGTCGCCTCTCGAAGCACTCACCATCGACCTGCGTGAGTTGGACGTGGCTTATATCCTGAACCTGGTGGATTTCCACTCTGTTGACTTCGAGGGTAATGCTTCTGGTATCGCTACTGTGAAAGGGGCATTCGGTGATTTCGAGGCCAGCACAGATCTCACGGTAGATGACTTCCGCTTTGAGACAGGACGCATGGGTACACTCATTGCCCATGCTGAATGGAACAAGGAGGATCAGCAGATTGATATTGAGGCCGTTGCAGATAACGGCACTGCGTCACAGACCATTATCAATGGCTATGTATCGCCTGTACGCGAGGATATCAACCTGAATATTCAGGCCAACGGCACCAGCATTGAGTTCTGCAGGTCGTTCACCAGTTCTTTCCTCCATGGCGTGGAAGGTCAGGCATACGGAAATGTGGTTTTGTACGGCCCACTGAAAGAACTCAACCTCACAGGAAATATCGTGGCAGACGGTAAGGCGACGGTGACTGCCCTCAACACCACCTACACACTTCAGAAAGATACGGTACACCTGATTCCTAACAGAATCATCTTCGACCACTGTCAGATTGCTGACCGCGAGGGACATACGGGAATCGTCAATGGCAATATCAACCACCAGAACTTCTCAAACTTCACTTTCGACGTGGATATTGAAGCGCAGAACCTGCTGGCTTACGACTTCCCTGATTTCAATGGTGATATCATCTGTGGCACGGTATATGCTACCGGAAGTGCTGACCTTCATGGACGTCCGGGAGAAGTAGTCATCAACTGCTTCGCTACGCCAGAGCCCAGGTCGGTGTTTGCCTATAATGCCACGAACCCTGATGCTATCAGCCGACAGGAGTTCATCACTTGGAATAATGAATACAGCATCCAACAGCAGGAGAAAAGGAAACAGGAAACGGCCGACTTGGCATCAGCCACCAATATATATATTAACTTCAACATCGACGCCACCCCCACTGGCACACTGAAAATCCTGATGGATGCTACTACCAACGACTATATCACGCTCAATGGTAATGGTGCCATCAAGGCTTCTTTCCATAACAAAGGCCCATTCCACATGTTCGGAACTTATACGGTGGAGAGTGGCACCTATGGCATCACCATCCAGAATATCATCAAGAAGAATTTCGTATTCCAGAATGGTGGTACTATCATCTTTGGTGGCGATCCCTTCAATGCTAACCTCAACCTGCAGGCTCAATATACAGTAAACGGCGTGTCGCTCTCAGACCTGAACCTGGGAAACACCTTCGGTAGTAATACCGTGCGTGTGAACTGTCTGATGAATATTCAGGGCACACCCGGTGCACCACATGTAGAGTTCGACTTCGAACTGCCTACTGTGAATGCAGAGGAAAATCAGATGATTCGCTCAGTCATTGCCAGTGAGCAGGAGATGAACCAACAGGTGCTTTATCTGCTGGGCATCGGTCGTTTCTATACGCAGGGAGCTAATAACGCACAATCACAGGAATACGGACAGACACAGTTGGCCATGCAGTCATTCCTCTCGGGTACCGTCTCTTCTCAGATTAACGAGGTGCTCTCGCAGATTATCAAGTCAAACGACTGGAACTTCGGTGCGAATATCTCTACGGGTAACGAGGGTTGGCATAATGCGGAGTATGAAGGTCTGGTCAGCGGACGTATGCTTAATAACCGATTACTCATCAACGGACAGTTTGGTTATCGTGACAATGCCACACAGGCAACCCCCTCTTTCATCGGCGACTTCGACATTCAGTACTTGCTGAATCCTAATGGCAACCTCGCCGTCAAGGTTTACAACCAAACCAACGACCGCTACTTCACCCGTTCATCACTCAACACGCAGGGTGTGGGTCTGATTATGAAGAAAGACTTCAACGGCATCCGCGAACTCTTTCAATGGAAGAAACAGAAAAAGAATTAGGCTATTCTGACAGGCGGATGACCCTCACCCCAGTATGCGACGGATGTTTATAGAGATACTGTCTGAAGGTCATGGGCTCCTCTACTACCTTATGATGAATCTGCGAGGCATTCAGCAGATGAAGGCCATCCTTTCGCCATACGGCAAATCCCAAATGGGCAATGTCAAGACCCGACTTTGAGGTGGTGATAGCCAGGATATCACCATCGTGAATCACTGCACGCAACAGGGAGGTATTCTGAATTTCCGACTTAGGGATATAGCGAAACGTCATACCCGACAGTTGCTGTTCCTGTTCTGCTATCACAGACACGAAAGCTGGATGTGCCTTCAGCGCCTTGTATGACTGCGGATGCTGACTCATATAGCTCACCTTCACCTTCTGTACAGCCGTAAAGGGTTTCTTCGTCTGCTGTATCTCATGCACATACCCCATCTGGGTGTTATCCACAATCCAGTCCGTGAAATAATGCAGTCTGGAAGGATAGGCAGCCAGTACACCTGAACGATAACGCAACTGCTGTAGCACCTGCTTGAAATCAGCAAACGTACCTTTCTGCTGCTGGTTACATATCGTCAAGGCCACGACATTCTCCACCAGCGTGGTGCAGTCCAGTTCACGGGTATTCACAACCAACTGCTCTTCATCGTTGACCTCTAGCGTGTGGGCTACATAAGGACGGCCCAGAAACAAGTTGGCAAAATACAAGGTGCCGGCACCCTGAGGCGCCTTACTCAGCTCACGCTCTATGAAAACGCTGTCTGACGTGTGCTGTGCAAAGACTTGCGCTGCGGTCAACATCAGCAGCATACTGATGGCAAAGAATCGTTTACTCATAGTTTCTTCTCCCTGTATTTCTTCTTCAGACCAAAGTTCAGTCCTACATACACATTCATAGAACCAAACGTATTATTGGTTGAGAATCGTGACTTATGATAATAATTATAGGTATGAAGGATGACACTCGTGCCCGCATACCACTTCATATTATTATAGACAAGGGCAAAACGTCCTATACCGTCTATGTTGAGGTTGCGGAAACTAAAGCCGCTGTTCCCTGAGTTTGACATCTCACCCGTACTGCGCTTATGAGCTACAGCTGCCTGAATACTACCTCCCAGAAGCCAGTTGCGTGCGAAAGCCCAGTTGTAGGCATAACCGCCAGAAAGACTGAAATCTATGTATTTCACCTTCTGGAACATCAACCCGCTATCCAGTGGAACAGTATTCGCCCCCATGCGTTCATCTACTAATTGCTGTAACTTCACGTGGTCAAACTCTATAGAGTTCTGTGTATAGCCGAATCCTGCCAACCATGAGCCACAACTGATTTTCTGAATGGTGCTCTGCGAGAAGGCTGCAGGATATGAGAACTTGCCGTGATTGAAGATATAATAGATATTAAAGCCGGTCAGTCCACTGGAAAACCCATTGAATGGCAGGTTCTCAAGGGCCGAGTAATCCTGTTTGCTTCCTAACTTCACATCACGGAGTTTATAGTCACTGCCCGTATGACGGTAGAACAAATCAACGCCAATCTGCGAACTGTAGATGCTCAGGTCAAACCCTTGTTTGTTATTTCCTAATTCCAGATTGTCTAGCGATAAGGTATAGCCCAGAAACACCCATTTCCATCCTGCATAGGGACCTATGCGTACTTCAGAATCAGGCGAGAAAGAGATGGATTGCCTGTTGGGCCCTGTAGAGCGTAGCGTATTGAAGTCATAGCTACGTGTGGCCTGTAGCATCGCAGCAAAGACATAATGCTGCGGCTCTATATAACGCTCATCTATTTTGTCGAAACCACGGATGATGCGCCTGATCAGACTCAGCTTCTTTGGCTTGACAGTCGCTACGGTATCAGCCTTTAAGCTATCCACAGCCATCCCTTCGGTCTCCTGAGCAGAAACAGGAACCGCCTTTATCCCCAGCACTATCAATCCAAATATTAATCGTTTCAAAATATGATATGATCCTTTCGTGTTTTTTAGTATTTTCCTAGTATTCTATCCATGACCCAGTTGATGGAGGTTGCCGACACACTGGTCGCCGTGCAGATGCCTCGCCCTTGAAGATGCTCACACACATTCTTGATAAGCGGATACTGCACATACTGCGGATTGGGCACTTCTATACGCTCCATTCCTTCACTGGTATGCAGTTCTATGGGGGAATAGTTGAACACAGAGAAACTCAGCGACCCCTGATTACCGATGATTAGGATACGGTCGTTACGGGCTGACTCATGACCTACGAAGCACCACGAGCCACTGCCCGGCAGTCCATTCTCAAACTGGAACACGGCACTCACGGAGTCCTCAGCAGCATAAAGATGACCACGATTGTCACAGATGCCACGGGCCTCCAGAATCATGCCAAACATATCCTGCAGCAGGTCAAACTGATGAGGAGCCAAGTCATAGAAATAACCACCACCGGCTATCTCTGGCTTCAGTCGCCAGGGCAGATTCTCCGGATGGGCATAGTCTAATGGACGAGGAGGCCATGAGAAACGTATCTGCACGTTGATGACATCGCCTATCGTGCCCTGCTCCACCAATTGCTTCACCTTCTGGAAATACGGCAGGTTTCTACGGTAATAAGCCACGAAACAGGGAATACCCGTTTGCTCCGAGATACGGTTCACACGGATACAGTCTTCATAATTAGAGGCCAACGGCTTCTCTACATAGACGGGCTTGCCTGCCTTCATCGCCATGATAGCGAACGTGGCATGACTGGATGGCGGTGTTGCCACATAGATGGCATTCACGTCGGGATCATCTATCAACTCCTGAGCATCGGTGTACCAACGGGGCACCCCATGGCGCTCGGCATAGGAACGGGCTTTCTGCTCCGTACGGCTCATCACTGCTACTACCGTAGAGTCTTCCACCTCGGCAAAAGCAGGACCGCTTTTCAATTCGCAGACCTCGCCACAACCTATAAATCCCCACCTCAGTTTCTTCATAGAAATGCTAATTTTGTGCAAAGGTACAAATTAATTTATAATTCATAATTTATAATTCATAATTATTTCGTACCTTTGCATAAATTTTTGATATAGAGACATGAAAACGAAGGAAGATTTAATGTTTCAGAAGACGCGCAGCATTGCTGCCATCATCAGCGACGCATATCAACTTTACACCGAGAACTTCAAACGGATTTTCCGTGCATCATGGCCTATTGCCATCATTTATGCATTGGCTTTCGCACTGGCCACCTTTCTTCTGATTCGCGACATACTGCCTATCACTGTGGTCATTTCCCATATCCCATCTATTGAATGGACAGCAGTCTTATCAGCCAGTTGGATGGCTATAGCAGCTATATTCCTATTCTTCTTGGCGGCTTTATTGCTGGCATCAACGGCTTTCTGGGCCTGCAGGGTACATAAGGCTACTGGCGAGATTGAGCGTCCTGCACATTGGTGGGGCAAGTGGCCGGGCTTCTGGTATTTCAAGGTCTTGGGTAAGTCGTTCATCTACCTCTTCCGCCATGGCTTTCGCCATTTCGGCACCCTCTTCACCACAGCTTTTATCACCATGCTGTTCACGGTGATACTCACATTCTTCTGCGAACTGCCGGCTATCATCATTGGCTTTGCGAATATCAAAGCTTATACTGGCGCAGCGGCAGGCGACCCACTGGGAATGCCCGACTACCTGGGCACGCTGACATTCATTGCCTTCACCATCGCTGGTTTCATTCAGGCTTATGTGCATCTGGTCACCGTATTCCCGTTCTATTATGCCTACGGCAGCATTGACACTCTGGAGAAGGAAAGAAAAAAAATTAAGATATGAAACGTATTCTGTTTATTGACCGTGATGGTACCTTGGTTGAGGAACCTCACGATGAGCAAGTTGACGCACTCGAGAAAATCAAGTTCAAGCCTGGGGTGTTTCGTTGGCTGGGATTCCTGCGCGAGAAGACTGATTTCCGTTTCGTCATGGTAAGCAATCAGGACGGACTGGGCACAGATTCTTTCCCTGAGGACACATTCTGGCCTTCGCAGAACTTCATTCTGGAAGCCCTCAAAGGTGAAGGTATTGAGTTCGACGATATCCTTGTTGACAATCATTTCCCTGAGGACAATGCGCCTACTCGCAAGCCTAATACTGGAATGGTTGAGAAATATATCAACGACCCAGAATACGATATTGCCAACAGCTACGTCATTGGTGATCGCGAGACCGATGCCCGCTTTGCACAGAACATTGGCTGTAAGGCTATGATTCTGAGCGACCAGCTCTCATGGAAGCAGGTAGCTGAACAGATTTTTGACGGTGAGCGTATAGCTGAGGTGGTACGCACCACGAAAGAGACTGATATTCACGTGCGCCTCACACTCGATGGCACTGGTAAGGCTGACATCCAGACTGGACTAGGCTTCTTCGACCACATGCTGGAGCAGATAGCACG
>Ga0310786_10008670_pt1 | contig 13018 bp, 8 predicted proteins | sample AusTroGonzalo_MG_FD_203881 | JGI IMG/M metagenome (GOLD analysis project Ga0310786, IMG submission 203881) | Bovine rumen microbial communities from tropical cattle in Woodstock, Queensland, Australia - Gonzalo_03 (v2) (version 2) | ecosystem: Host-associated > Mammals > Digestive system >... | reverse complement strand
GAGCCTTGAAGACTACTTGGAAATGGTGCACATGCTGCGCCTTGCGAACGGGATTGCCCGTGTCCGCGACATTGCGGCGGCGCTCAAGGTCAAGATGCCGTCGGTTGCAAAGGCGGTGATTGAACTTAAGAAGCTGGGCCTTGTGACGCAGGAACCGTACAGCGGTATCGAACTCACTTCGGAAGGTGCGCTTGTGGCGTCCCAGATTCTGAACCGTCACATTCTGCTGAAGGGCTTCCTAATCAAGCTTGGCGTGTCCGAGGCGATTGCTGACAAGGACGCCTGCTGCATGGAACACATTCTTTCGGCGGAGACTCTTGAAAAGATCGAAGAGTTTGTGAATCCCGCCAATGCGGTGGTGAAAAAGCCGAAGACCGCTAAATCTACGAAAAAGTAAATCGTTGGTGTATGAATAACGAACCGAAGTTTTCGGAACTTAAAAAAGGCGATAAAGCCGAAATTATTGGATACAACACGGGTGATTCTCAGTACAAGTCCAAACTTTTGTCGATGGGGCTTGTGCGTGGCGTGGTGTTGCAGGTTTTGCAGGTTGCCCCGCTCGGCGATCCGGTCGAGGTCAGCGTGCTTTCGTATAGGCTCTCGCTCCGCAAGCAAGAAGCGAACGTGCTTCAGTTGAGGAGAGTCTAATGCCTATCGAGAAAGAAACTTTCACGATTGCGATTGCGGGTAACCCGAACTGCGGAAAGACCGCGTTGTTCAACTCGCTTACCGGCTCGAACCAGATTGTGGGTAACTGGCCGGGCGTGACCGTCGAAAAGAAGGAAGGTCAGTTCAAACTCGACAATCACACGATTCGTGTGGTGGACTTGCCGGGCATCTACGCGCTGTTTGCGAACTCCGAAGACGAACGCGCCGCTCTCGATTACTTGCTCAAGGGCGAGGCGGACTTGGTCGTGAACATCCTGGACGCGACGAACCTGGAACGCAACCTGTTCCTCACGAGTCAGTTGATGGAAAAGGGCGTGCCGATGGTGCTTGCGGTGAACATGATGGATATCGCGGCGAGTCGCGGCATTCATGTGGACCTGCACAAGCTCGAAGAAGTCCTCGGCGTGACTGCGATTGGCCTCACGGCGGTTTCGCCCAAGAGTTGCGAAGGCTTCGTGAACGACTTGCACAAACTGCTGCACAACAGCCGCGAATTGCCGCTCCCGAAGGCGGTCAAACATTCCGAGGTCCTTGAAAAGCTGATTGACGAAATCTCGGTGCCGCTCAAGCCCGTGGCTGACAAGCTCGGCGCAAGCCCGCGCTGGACGGCGGTGCAGTACCTGGAGCATAGCGGGCGAGTGCTGGAACTTGCCGACGAACTCGGTGTCGAAATTCCGCACGACAAGATTGAAGAGGATTTGGGCGAAGAGGTGGAGTTTGCGCTGGCTGATTCCCGCTACTCCTACGCCCGCGACATCGCGAAGGCGGTCATCCGCGACAATACGAACAAGCGCACGCGAACGGACAAACTCGACAAGCTCTTCCTGAACCGCATCTTGGGAATCCCGCTATTCCTTATCGCCATGTATCTGGTGTTCTGGTTTGCGGTGAAAGTCGGCAGCGCGTTCATCGATTTCTTCGACATTCTGTTCGGTGGAATTTTTGTGGACGGCATGACGGAACTCCTCACGAAGATTGGCGCTCCGGGCGTTGTCGTGGCGCTGTTGGCGAACGGCATCGGCACGGGTATCCAGACGGTGTCGACGTTCATTCCGGTCATCTTCTTCATGTTCCTTTGCCTTTCGTTCCTCGAGGATTCCGGCTACATGTCGCGTGCAGCGTTTGTGGCGGATCGCTTTATGCGTTTCCTCGGGCTCCCAGGCAAGGCTTTCGTGCCGATGATTGTGGGTTTTGGCTGCTCGGTGCCGGCGCTCATGGGCACACGAACGCTCGAAAACAAGCGCGAACGTTTCTTGACCTTGTTCCTGGTGCCGTTCATGAGTTGCGGCGCACGCCTTCCGGTGTATGCGCTGTTCGGTGCGGCGTTCTTCGGCGAAAGCGCAGGGACGCTCGTGTTCGGAATTTACCTGACGGGCATCGTGATTGCGTTGATTTACGGCTTGCTTTTGCGCCATACGGTTTTCATGGGCAAGGAATCGACGTTCATCATGGAACTGCCGCCTTATCATTTGCCCAAGGTGCGCAACCTTTTCCGCCATGCATGGCTCCGCCTCAAGGAATTCGTTTTCCGCGCAGGCAAGATTGTGCTCATCATGGTGACGGTGCTCGGCTTTATGGGCTCCATCGGAACCGACGGAAGTTTCGGTAACGATAACAACGAAAAGTCGGTGCTGAGTGCCGTGGGTACGGTGATTACGCCGGTGTTCGAACCCTTCGGTGTTGAACGCGATAACTGGCCCGCTTCGGTGGCGCTCTTTACGGGGTTGTTTGCGAAGGAAGCGATTGTCGGTACGCTCAACTCGCTGTACGCCATCGAGGGCACGGGCGACGCTGACGCGGCAGGGGAGGCCGGCGCGCTTGCAACAGCCTCTGAGACTGCGGCAGACGAAGGCTTTAGCCTCAAATCAACAGTGAAAGAAGCTCTCGTAAGCATCCCGGCGAACCTAGTAGAAGTCTTTACCTCGATTGCGAACCCGCTAGGCGTCAAAGCGGCGATTGAAGAATCCGAAGGTGCCGGAAACGAAGGTGCGTACAAGACCATGCAGGCGCATTTCAACCTCGGGCGCTTCCAGGTGTTGGCGTACTTACTATTTATATTGCTCTACGTGCCGTGCCTTGCTGCCATGGGAACCGCCTTCCGTGAACTCGGTCGCTTTTACGGAACGCTCATGATGGTCTTCCAGACGGTTATCGGCTGGAGTCTCTCGGTGTTGTTCTTCCAGGTGACCTGCGGACATTCCGTCGCGTTGATTGTCACCTCGGTCGCGCTCCTCGCCGGTGTGGTTGTGAGCCTCATTTTGATCGGTCGCGACCAGCGCAAGAAGAAAGTGTTTGAATAACGCCCATTTCTGCGTGAATCGCCTTTAAATTACGGGTGCTTACGAAATTTGTAAAACTACTGCAATTCTTTACAATTTTTGAAATTAGAAATTTAGCCGAATTTTAGGATTCGGCTTTCGTTTTACATTTTTGACCGCTTTTTCAATAATTGGAGGGGTGTTTTGTCCATTTGGCACGGATTTTGCAAATACGGAGCGCAAAAAAGTAAAACAAGGATTATTTATGAACGCTCAAGCACTTTACGATCCGGCCAACGAACACGACGCCTGCGGTGTCGGCTTAGTTGCCAATATTAATAATGTTGCCTCGCACCAGATTGTGCTGCAGGGTATCACGGTCTTGAAGAGACTCATGCACCGCGGTGCGGCTGGTGGCGACCCTGAAACGGGTGACGGCGCTGGCCTTTTGCTTTCTATGCCGCACAAGTTCTTCCGCAAGCTCTACCCGAGTCTTCCGGCCCGTTACGGCGTGGCGATGTACTTTGTGGAAAACACGCTTGCCGCCGATTCCCTGGATGTCGAAATCAAGCGCGTTGCTGAATCCGAAGGTGTAGATGTCATTCAGTTCCGCGAAGTTCCGGTGAACCCCGCCGCAATCGGCCACACCGCTCGCGAAACCTTGCCGCATATTCGTCAGGTGTTCTTTGACGGCTCCAAGTTCAAGACCAACGAAGAATTTGATATCAAGCTTTATGTGGTGCGCCGCCTGGTCGAAAAGACCTGCAAGGGCGTGTATGTTTGCAGCTGCAGCCGCAAGAGCATCGTTTACAAGGGCCTGTTGCTTGCAAGCCAGATCGAAGGCTTCTATAAGGACCTGAACGACCTCGATTTCGAAAGCCCCTTGGCTCTCGTTCACCAGCGTTATTCGACCAACACGTTCCCGACTTGGCCGCTGGCCCATCCGTTCCGCTACCTCGCTCACAACGGTGAAATCAACACCCTGCGCGGTAACTTGAACAGCCTCCGCGCCCGCGAACCGCTCCTGAAGAGCGAAGTCATCGGTGACGATTTGCCGAAGCTCTTGCCGCTCATTATGCCGGGCCAGAGCGACTCTGCTAGCCTCGATAACATGTTTGAGCTTCTCGTCGCAGCGGGCCGTAGCCTCCCGCATGCGATGATGATGCTCTTGCCGCAGGCTTGGGGCCAGAAGCATTACCTGGGTCGCGACGTGCGTGGCTTCTTTGAATACGAATCCATGCTTATGGAACCGTGGGATGGCCCTGCCGCTGTCGCTTTCTCAGACGGTGTGAACGCCGGTGCAATCCTCGACCGTAACGGCCTTCGTCCGGCACGTTACACTTTATGTAAAGACGGTCTCTTCGTGATGGCTTCTGAAACGGGCGTGCTCGACCTGCAGGATGATGAAGTCGAAGAAAAGGGCCGCCTCAAACCCGGTGAAATCATTTACCTCGACCTCGAAAATCACCACATCTTGAAGAACGCCGAAATGAAGGCTTATGTGGCCCGTAGCAAGCCGTACCGCCGCTGGGTCGCCGAAAACAAGATGAGTGTTCGCGGCCTCTTTAGCGAAATCAACCCGGCCGACGTTCCTGACGATATTCTGGTGCAGCAGAAGCGCTTCGGTTACTCTGCCGAAGACCTCTCCATCATCTTGCAGCCGATGGCCAAGAATGGTGCAGAACCTATCGGTTCTATGGGTAACGACGCCGCTCTAGCCGTGCTCTCTGACAAGCCGCAGCCGCTGTTCAACTACTTCAAGCAGCTCTTTGCCCAGGTGACGAACCCGCCGATTGACCCGATTCGTGAAGAATTGGTGATGAGCCTTACGACTTACATCGGTAACCACGGCAACATCCTCGAAGAAACTCCGGAACAGGCGCACCTCATCAAGATTCCGCGCCCGATCGTGACCGAAGACGAAATCCGCCGCTTTGAAAACATCGGCGATAAGGCCTTCAAGGCCAAGGAACTCAAGATGCAGTTCCCGCTCGGTGGCAATGGGGAAGTCCTCGAAGCCGCCTTGCAGAACCTCGCTGGCGATGCTGTGCGTGCCGTGAATGACGGTTTCGATATCATCGTTCTGACCGATAAGAACATCGATTGGGGCTACGTGCCTATTCCGTCGCTGCTTGCCACGGCTAGCGTGAACCGCGCCCTGGTGGAAGCCGGTGTACGTCCTGAAATTGGTCTGGTGGTGCAGTCCGGCGAAGTCCGCGAAGTCATGCACTTTGCACTGTTGCTTGGTTTCGGAGCCACGGTCATCAACCCGTATCTTGCCTTCCAGAGCATTACCAACATGTGCCACAACGGCGACCTCGATGTCGATCCGGTGACGGCAGCTGCCAACTACGTGAAGGCTGTCGATAAGGGCCTTCTCAAGATTATGTCGAAGATGGGTATTTCTACCCTCCGTAGCTACCGCAGCGCCCAAATTTTCGAAGCAGTTGGTCTGAACAAGGAACTCGTTGACAAGTTCCTGCCGGGTACTGCAAGCCGTATCGAAGGTATCGGTCTCGAAGAAATCGCTACCGAAGTGGGCGAACGTCAGAAGATTGCTTTTGCCGACGCAAGCAAGGTACTTCAGTCCGGTGGTCAGTACGCTTACCGCAAGGAAGGCGAAAAGCACTTGTGGACTCCGCAGTCCTTGGCCGCATTCCGTCAGGCTGTGCAGGGCAACGATTACGAAAAGTTCAAGGTCTACAGCAAGCTTATCAACGATCAGTCTGAACGTCAGGCAACGCTCCGTGGCCTCTTCAAGTTCAAGGAAGCGACTCCGATCGATATTTCCGAAGTCGAAAGCCGCGAATCCATTGTCAAGCACTTTGTGGCAGGCGCTATGAGCCTTGGCTCCTTGAGCCCCGAAGCCCACGAAACCATCGCTATCGCCATGAACCGCATCGGTGCCATGAGCAACTGTGGTGAAGGTGGTGAAGACCCGGATCGCGATACTCCGGCTCCGAACGGTGATATCCGTAGCTCTGCTATCCGCCAGATTGCTTCGGGCCGTTTCGGTGTCACGATTGATTACCTGCGCCATGCAAAGGATTTGCAGATCAAGATGGCTCAGGGTGCAAAGCCCGGTGAAGGTGGCCAGCTGCCGGCCCACAAGGTGAACGAATTTGTGGCCCGCATCCGTCACAGTACGCCGAATGTGTCGCTGATTTCTCCTCCGCCGCACCATGATATTTACTCTATCGAAGACTTGGCCCAGCTCATTTACGACCTGCGTAACTCTAACCCGAAGGCTCGTGTTTCTGTGAAGCTCGTGTCCGAAGTGGGTGTGGGTACGGTTGCTGCCGGTGTTGCCAAGGCTCATGCCGACGTGGTGCTCATTTCTGGCCACGATGGCGGTACGGGTGCATCTCCGCTCACCTCTATCAAGCATGCCGGCCTTCCGTGGGAACTCGGTATTGCCGAAGCGGAACAGACCCTTGTGCTCAACGACTTGCGCGGTCGTATCAAGCTCCAGGTCGATGGTCAGCTCAAGACGGGCCGCGACATTGTGGTGGCAGCGCTCCTCGGTGCCGAAGAATTCGGCTTTGCTACGAACCTGCTCGTTAGCCTTGGCTGCGTAATGGACCGCAAGTGCCATACGAACCAGTGCCCCATGGGTATTGCGACGCAGGATGCCGACTTCCGCAAGCGCTTTGCTGGCAAGCCGGAATACGTTGAAAACTTCCTGTTCTTCATCGCCGACGAAGTCCGCGAAATCCTCGCAAGCCTCGGTCTCCGTTCTCTCGAAGAAGCCTGCGGCCGTAGCGACCTCCTCGAAAAGGATTCTGCCATCGCCTTCTACAAGGCCAAGAACCTCGACTTCTCCAAGATTTTCGAAACCGTCAAGGGTGGCGTCAAGTCCTTCGACAAGAACTACGTCAAGGAAGAACTGGTCAACTTCGACCGCCGCGAACTCTTGCCGTTCGTCAAGGAAACTCTCGAAAAGGGTACTGCCGTGGAACTCTGCACGGTGGTGCATAACACCGACCGTACGGTGGGTACGGAACTTTCCGGCGAAGTGGACGAACACTTTGGCGTGAAGGGCCTTCCCGAAGATACCATCCGCATTCACCTTCAGGGTGTCGCGGGCCAGAGCTTCGGTGCTTTCCTTGCTCCGGGTGTCACGCTCGATTTGGAAGGCGAAGCCAACGACTTTATGGGCAAGGGCCTCTCGGGTGGTAAGATTATCGTGCGCCCGCCGCACAACGCAACCTTCAAGGCAGAAGACAACGTCATTGCCGGTAACGTGATTGGTTACGGTGGTACCAGCGGTAAGGTGTTCATCAACGGTCTTGCTGGCGAACGCTTCGGTATCCGTAACTCCGGTATGCTCCTCGTCTCTGAAGGCGTGGGTGACCACGGTTGCGAATACATGACGGGAGGCCGCGTGGTCGTGCTCGGTCGTGTAGGCGTGAACTTTGCCGCAGGTATGACAGGTGGCTTTGCTTACGTGTACGACGAAACGGGTCACTTCGACCTGAGCTGCAATGTGGGCTCTGTGGACCTTGAAAGCGTGCTTGCCGGTACCGACAGTGAACGCGAACTCATTGACTTTATTGAACAGCACGTTCAGGCAACGGGTAGCGAAAAGGGTAAGCGCATCCTTGAAAACTGGAACAGCGAACGTCCGAAGTTCGTAAAGATCTTCCCGGTCGACTATCGTAACGCATTGGCAAAGAAGGGCTGAGGTATATATGGAAGAAATTAAAAGAATTGCAGATGTTTACCGCCCTGTAGAAGAGCGAATCAAGGATAACAACGAAGTCGAACGCAAGTTGACTTCTCTCGAAATCGTGCAGCAGGGTTCACGTTGCCATAGTTGTGGAATCCCGTTCTGTCACGGTGCGGGTTGTCCGCTTGGTAACCTGGTGCCCGAATTCAATGCGGCTGTTGCTGCTGGGAATGCTGAACGTGCTTACAATATTATCAGCAAGACGGCGTTCTTCCCCGAATTTACGGGCCGCGTGTGCCCCGCCCTTTGCGAATCCGCTTGTACGGGCAATGTGCATAACGACCCGGTGATGGTTCGCCAGATCGAAAAGTATATCATCGAAACCGCCTTCGAAGAAGGCCGCGTGACGCTCCCGACCGCTGAACCGAACGGTAAATCTGCCGCTGTTATCGGCGCGGGTCCTGCAGGCCTCTTTGCTGCCGAAGCACTCCGTCGCAAGGGTTACGCCGTTACCGTTTACGAAAAACGTGAAAAGGTGGGCGGTCTCCTGCGCTACGGTATTCCGAACTGGAAACTCGACAAGTCGGTCATCGATCGCCGCGTCAAGCTCCTCGAAGAAGCCGGCATCAAGTTCGTTTGCAGTACCGAAATCGGCAAGGACATTTCGGCGGAATACATCCACAAGAATTTTGACGAAGTCTTCCTCGCTATCGGTACGCCGAACGCTCGTGACTTGAAAATCCCGGGCCGCGAAGCCGAAGGTATCTTCCTCGCGCTTGATTTCTTGCACGGCGCAAACAAACCCGGCGAAACGAATCCTGAAAAGTTCTCTGCCAAGGGCCGCAAGGTTCTGGTGATTGGCGGTGGCGATACGGGTAACGACTGTGTGGGTAAGGCCATCCGTGAAGGCTGCGAAAGCGTGCTTCAGGTGGAATTCATGCCTAAGCCGCCCGAGGAACGTTCCCCGTCCACTCCGTGGCCAGATTGGCCGTACATGCTGCGTACCAGCTACGCCCAGCACGAAGGTGGCGAACGCCGTTGGAATGTGTCTTCCAAGCAGTTCATCGTGAAAGATGGCCGCGTCGCAGGCGTCGAAGCTGTCCGCGTGGAATGGGAAATGTCCCCACAGGGCCGCCCGCTCAAACCCAACGAAGTCCCGAATTCTACCGAAGTCATTGATACCGACTTGGTGGTGCTCGCCATGGGCTTCACCGGGGTACCGGCCGAAGGCATCGTGAACGATTTGGGCCTGCAACTCACGCCGCGTACCGCGATCATTCCGGACCCCGCTCGCCATATTTACGCAGTCGGCGACTGCGCAAATGGCGCGTCCCTTGTGGTCCGCGCCATGGCCGATGCTAAACGAGTCGTAAACGGACTTGTATAAAGCAATGTAAGTTACTATCTTTGAGGCGAGTCAGTTCGAAATCCATCCTGACTATAAACAAAACTAGGAGCCTCAATGAAAAATGCTTTGTTGGTCTTGTCCGGTGGAATGGACAGCGTGACCTTGCTATACGAGCGAGCCGCAGAAATTGCGCTCGCCGTATCTTTTGATTACGGCGGAAACCATAACGACAAGGAAATCCCTTTCGCTCGCATGCATTGCGAACGCCTCGGAATCCCGCATATTACGATTCCGCTCAAGTTCATGCACGACTATTTCACGTCGTCGCTATTGTCGGGGGCCGATGCGATTCCTGAGGGCAACTACGATAGCGAAAATATGAAGTCGACGGTGGTCCCGTTCCGAAACGGCATTATGCTTTCCGTGGCCGCGGGCCTTGCCGAAAGTCGCAATCTTTCCAAGGTGATGATGGCGAATCATTTTGGCGATCACGCAATCTATCCGGATTGTCGTGAATCGTTCGTCAAAAACATGTCTGCGGCCATTTCTGCTGGCACTTACGCGGGCATTACGATTGACGCTCCGTACACGAATATCTCCAAAACAGACATTGCCCGCAAGGGTAAATCGCTCGGTATCGATTACAGTGAAACTTGGTCTTGCTACAAGGGTGGAAAAATCCATTGCGGCAAGTGCGGAACCTGCTTGGAACGCAAGGAAGCCCTTGCCGAAGCGGGCATAAACGATACAACAGAATACGAGGCGTAGAATGTACAGAGTCATCAAACGAATGGAAATTTCCGGGGCTCACAGACTCACGCTCCCGTACGAAAGCAAGTGCCGCGGACTTCATGGCCACAACTGGATTATCACGGTGTTTTGCCAAAGCGAAACGCTCGATGAAAACGGGATGGTGGTCGATTTTTCGCATATCAAGGAAATCGTGAAGGGACAGCTTGATCACAAGTTCTTGAACGATGTAATGGACTTGAATCCGACAGCCGAAAATATGGCCCGCTGGATTTGTGAACAGGTCCCGCATTGCTACAAGGTGCAGATTCAAGAAAGCGAAGGCAATCTCGTCGAATACGAACGATAAGGGCTTTTCAATCATGAAAGTCAGTGAAATCTTCAAGAGTATCGAGGGCGAAGGCCTTCGAACGGGGCTTGCGGCTGTATTTGTGCGCTTGCACGGGTGTAATTTGCGCTGTGCCTATTGCGATTCTATGTATGCGGTCGAAGGCGACGACTTTAGGCAAATGAGCGTCGAAGACGTCTTTGCGGCTGTAGAATCGTATCGCTTGGAATCCGGCGTAAAATGTGTTACGCTTACCGGTGGCGAACCGTTAATTCACGAGGGTGCGAGTGAACTTCTTTCGAAATTCAGCGACGCAGGCTTTGAAGTCAATGTAGAAACGAACGGGACCGTTCCTTGTAAATGGCGGCTTCCCGGACTCTTTTACACGATGGACTGGAAATGCAAAAGCAGCGGCATGTCGGCGAAAATGAAAATTGAAAACATGCAGACCCTTTGCAAAAACGACGTGCTCAAATTCGTTGTCGGGAGCATCGAAGACTTGCAAGAAGCGGAATCTGTCGTAGCTCAATTGTCCACAACAAGAATGCCGCACCTATTCATTTCGCCTGTCTTTGGAACCCTTTCCTACCAGCAAATTGTCGATTGGATGCTTGGCTGCAAAATCATGACCGAAAACAATGCGAGGTTCCAGGTGCAACTCCATAAAGTTGTCTGGAACCCCGATATGCGTGGTGTTTAGCGATTTAGGTTAATTTTACCAGGCCACCATGGGATCGCAGTCCTTGTCGGGATCGCATGTCTGGCAGGATCCGTTGTTTGCGCAGGGGAGCAATTCTGTTACTTCGCGAATTGTTTGGACGCTTCTTTCTCCGTTTTTGTACTTGACGTACTTGACGTTTGCGTAGACCTTGCTGACGGTGAACGTGAGTACGCCTATTTCAAAGGAACTTACGTTTGCCCCGTCAGGGTAAATGACATCTACGATTACGGTGTCGCCAGAAAGTTCCGTGTAAACATCTTCAATAACAAAGTTGTTGGAAGCGTTGTACCCGTCATCGCGAATGGTAATGGTATTGTCTTCGTTCTTTACCATTACGGCGCTCGGGGCTACGGCTGGGCCTTCACGGCGCTGCAGGGAGACGTTACGTGCTTGGGAGCGGTTGTCATCGGGGCCTGGAGGCGGCAGGTACACCCACTTGTTTTCAATGCACTGGTAACTGCGTCCGTAGAAATACAGCAAGGTGTCGGTGTCGCAGGGCTCCAGATCAGGTCTGCGGATTCCGTCGGGGATTCCGTCGCCGTCGCAGTCGCTACCCGGTGCGCAAATCTCTGCTAGAGTCCAGTAATTTGCTGCGCAGATGTATTCCTTGCCGGTAACGCAATCGATAACGGTTTCGGTGTCGGTACTGGAGTTGCAGTTGGCACCTTGCTTCAATGCTTCGTTGTCTGAAATGTGCCTGCATGTTACGACTTCCTTGCTGGAACTGGATGTCGGATTTTCTGTAGCAGAAGATCCCGGTGCCACTTCAGAAGAGGAGCTCGTGACACCCGCAGAAGAACTCTCACCAACCCATTCAGTTTTGTCAACTGCGGGGCACTGCTCCTTCTTAACACTAGATTCTACGGTATTTTCGATGATTACCGGTTCCTGGTTCAGGTCGCCGCAGTAGCTGACCAAGAATCGAACAAACATGTCTTTAGTAGTCTCTTCGCAGTTCTTGGCGGCAATGCCGGTAACCTTCAAGGTGTCGGACGATACGTATTCCAGAACGAGACCGGTGTACTTTTCGTTGCCGTAACTGTTGTAAGAATAGAGGGCGCATTCGTTGGTGCCGTTCTTGATGGCGTCAACCGTTGTGGCGTAAGTTTCGGCTGCATTCGGGAAGTATTCCTCGATTTCACCGATGTTTTCTTGCGTGAACTTGGCAACGCCCTCCTTTTCAAATTCCGTATAAGGATCGGAGCCGTCCATTGGCTGCTGCTTGAGCAAGTAGGGGCCAGTGCTGACAGCTATCACAGCCTTGTCAAAACGCACCTTGTTTTGCAGGCCGAAGGTTTCCACGTATGCGTCCAGCGAATTGCCTCCCGCAGGCGGGGTATGGGTTTCTCCGCTGGAACTGCTCAAAGCCAGCTTGTCGGTGGAGCTAGAGGACTTGTCCTGTTCGGAACTGGAGGAAGTCTTGTCGGCGAGTTCGTTCATCTCTTCGGAGGTGCCCGAGACCTTAGAGGATTCTCCGCAGTTGGTGCAGAGAAGGGCGGCAATGCCCGCAATGCAAATGTTAAGCTTTTTCATTTTTTGCTCTCCTTTACGCTTTTAGTAAGCGGGAATAATTGTAAATTTAAACGATAAACCTGTTCGATGCTCTTGTCTTCGGCGGCAATCGCGATAATTTGACGGCGGCAATCGTCCAGCACCTTTACAATGCGGTCGTAGCTGTCGCGCGATACTCCCATAGTCACGCCGCTAAAGTTGCGTTCGCTGGCAGGCAATTCAAGTGCCGGGGTAGCAAGCTGGGCCATCTGGCGGTGCATACCGCGCAAGGCGAGCCTGGTGGCGTCGGGGGTGCCGCTCACAGACGCTTCGGACTGTGCAAAGCGACCGTCCTTCTCCTTTTTAAGGAGCCCGGTCCTCGTCAAAAAATCAAGGGATTCGCGAACTTCCTGAGCTGAGGTTTCGGTGTAGCACATCTTGGCCATTTCGCCAGGAGTGGCGCCAGGCATCAGCGGCGCAAGTTCACGCATCATGGGGTTACGCCAAGTGTCGTAATAGGCGAACAAGTCTCCTTCCAGCACGCGCACCTTATGCACCTTCGCAATCGCGAGCATGTCGCGGTAGGCGGCCTTCTTGGTTTCTTCGTTTGCGGCCTGGCCGAACTTGACCATCGCGCGGAAATAGTCCAGCTCAAATCCCGTGAGCCCCATTGCCGCGGCAACGCGTTCCACACCAATCTTGCTCAGCTTGCTCTTTCCGTCGCACACCACCTTCATATAAGAAGAAGAGGTGAAGCCTGCGATCTTCGAGAACTCGCGCCACG
>Ga0310786_10008669_pt1 | contig 13018 bp, 13 predicted proteins | sample AusTroGonzalo_MG_FD_203881 | JGI IMG/M metagenome (GOLD analysis project Ga0310786, IMG submission 203881) | Bovine rumen microbial communities from tropical cattle in Woodstock, Queensland, Australia - Gonzalo_03 (v2) (version 2) | ecosystem: Host-associated > Mammals > Digestive system >... | reverse complement strand
CGAAATTCCTTCTCTTCCCGCTGAGCCTGCTCACTCAGAAGAACTCCATAAACATGGTAAGGATGATGCCGGAAGAGAACGCGCTGAAGATAAAGTATATCGACGACAAGGACAAGCTCGCCGATGAACGTCTGAAGCTCTACAAGAAGTACAAGTACCACCCTATTCTCGGTACTGTTCCGCTTCTGATACAGATACCCCTTGTACTCGGTCTGGTATACGTCATCTACCGTCCGCTTTCCTATGTATTGCAGATAGATTCAAGTGCTATCGACGCACTCAGGGACTGGATGGTGCAGTTCGTTCCGGACTTCAAGTCTGAGGGAAATGTATATCAGGTAAACATCATCAGAAACGTCAAGGACGGCGTTCTGAACGGCAATATGCCTGCTGTGCTCAATGAGTACGGTCAGGAGGTCAAGGATATCAGGGATTTCGATATGCACTTCCTCGGTCTCGACCTCAGCGCAACGCCTTCTCTCAAGCACTTCGACAAGCTCCTGCTCATACCGCTTTTCTCCGGTCTGAGCGCATGGCTGCTCTGCTGGGTGCAGAACAAGATAAACATACTCCAGATGGCACAGGGAAATGTCAACAAGGTCCTGACAACACTCTTCATGGTGGCTTTCTCGACCTATTTCGCATTCCTCGTTCCCACCGGCGTAGGTCTCTACTGGATATTCGGAAACCTCTTCGCTATCCCCATGATGATGCTCACGAACCTCTGTATGCCACCTAAGAAGTATGTCGATTACGACTACCTCGAAAAGATGCGTACCCAGAGGATAGAGAAGGAAAAGATATACAAGGCGAACAGCGCCCGCGAGAAGGAAGACTATCAGAAGTTCTTCGCTGTAAAGAATATGAAGCTCATGTTCTACTCCGAGCAGAACGGTTTCTATAAGTATTACGCAGGTATGATCGACTATATCTGCGAGCATTCAGACCTCGATATCCACTATGTCACAAGCGATCCGGACGACAAGATCTTCAAGGATCCCCGTCCGCAGATAAAGCCCTACTATATAGCCTCCAACAAGAGGCTCATCCCGCTCTTCATGAAGCTCGACTGCGATATGTGTGTCATGACTATGCCTGACCTTGAGAAATATCACATCAAGCGTTCGCGTGTAAGGAAGAACGTTCAGTATGTCTACACCTTCCACGGTATGGGAAGTACAGCTCTCACCCTCAGAAAGGGCGCTCTCGACTGGTATGATACGGTATTTGCCGTAGGTCCTGACTGTATGAGCGAACTCCGTGATTCGGAGGAGCTTTACAAGACCCCGAAGAAGCGTATCGTTGAGACCGGCTATCCCATCATCGACGAGATGATAGAGAAGTACGAAAGCACTGAGCACAAGGAGAACGAAGTTCCGAAGATACTTATTGCTCCCTCGTGGCAGCCGGATAACATCATCGATTCCTGCATCGACGATATCCTCGGCGAGCTTGCAAAGACCGATTATCAGGTCATTGTACGTCCGCATCCTCAGCAGGTACGCCATGAGCCCGAGAAGTTCGAGGTTATGGCTGAGAAGTTCAAGGATAACAAGAACATCGAGATACAGACAGATTTCTCATCGAACAATCCCGTTATGGAATCGGATATCCTCATCACCGACTGGTCCGATATCTCATGGGAGTTCGCATTCGTTACAAAGAGACCTGTTCTGTTCATCAATACTCCTATGAAGGTCATGAACACCGAGTGGGAGAAGATAAAGACAAAGCCTATCAATATCACTCTCAGGAACGTTATCGGCGTATCGCTCGAAACAGACCAGATAAGCGGTATCAACAAGGCTGTCGGCGATCTCCTTGCGAACAGGGAGAAGTACCGCGAGACTATAGACAAGACTCTTCACGAGCACGTTTACAACGTCGGAAAGAGCCGTCAGCTCTGCGGAAAATACATCGTCAAGTCTCTTGGCAAATAAAACGAAACGGAGTGATCTTATATCACTCCGTTTTTTGTTCCCATAAAAGAAACAGCAGCCTTTGGCTGCTATTTCCTTTTGTAGATATAAATTTTCCATTCATCGTACATATAGAAGAACAGAGCGCGGTATTGTTCCTTTGAGCGTCCCTGAACACCGTATACAAATACCGGAGTGGATACGGATCTTCCGTTTGCCGAGCCGTAAACGTAGCTGTCCTCAATGAAGCCTTCGATATACTCCGAATCATAGTATACCTCTGAGGTTATCACGAAGACGGCACCGGTGCTGCGGTCGATATATTCAGGATATGTTATTTCCGGCGTAGGCAGCGGCGCAGTAGTTGTGTACTGTGTCGTCATGTAGGTGTATGTGTGTATCGCGGTGGTGGTCTGAGTGATAGTGGCCGTCGAATAGCCGATAGCAGTGGTAGTAGTGGTATTGAAGACCGGACGTGTAGTGGCAACGGTCGTGGTGGTATAATGCGGAGAAGTTGTTCTGTGTGTGGTAGTGGTGACTATATGCGATGTGGTCTTGATGGTGGTCGTTGCGGTAGTCTTTGTCGGTGGGGAATTGACCGCAGTTGTGGTACCGGAAGAAGTTGTAGTTGCTGAGGAATTGCTGCCCTTTGTGGTCGAACCGGAAGCTGATGTTGTGGTCTGTGAGGTCACAGTGGTATTGCTGCCGGCAGTAGTCGTGACGGTATCGGTCGAAGTCTCGGTAGTATCTTCGGTAGAAGTCTCGATTGCAGAGACAGTATCCGTTTCAGTCACGGCAGGGGAGGTGGGATCGCCCGGGGCGGTGGAAGGCTGCGGAGGCTCGGTGAGTTCTGCCGGTTCTGTGATGAAGGCGCTGCTGAAGCTGCCGCTCTTCCGGAAGGCTGAGCGGATGGAATCGTTGCCGAACAGACCTGCGCCGATGAACACGACTATCATAAGGGAAGCTGCCGCTGCAACGCTTCGGCGGATGATTATCGCACGTTTCCTTTTCTTTTCAAGGTATTCGTCGCGCCGCCTGAATATGCTTTCGGAGATATCCTTATATGATCTCATACTCAAATCCCTCCTTTTCCAGAACTGATCTGAGCGAAGCCTTCGCTCGGTACAGAAGATTTTCGATCTGCCGTTTGGTCTTGTGCATTACATGGGCAGTTTCAGCGTTGCTCAGCTCCTCGAAGAAGGAGAGGAAGAGTACCTGACGGTATTCCGGATTTAGCTGATTCATTGCCCTGTGGAGCTCTATGCGCTGTTCCTCGCGGAGGTGGGATTCTTCAAGGGAATGCTCATCTGCAATATCAGTCTCGCCGAGGGGCACATTGTGCCTGTGTTTGCGGAGATAGTCCACGGCGGCATTGTGAGCGATAGAGTAGAGCCATGTCTTGAAGGAACTTTTGCCCGAAAAATTCGGTTTTTTGACGGCGATGCGGAAGAATGTCTCTTCCATGATCTCATCAGCGAGGTGGAAGTTATCCGTTATCCCTAACAGATAGAGCATGAGCCCGTCCTTATAGTCGCGGATGAGCTCGACCAGACCGCTGTCATCGCCGCCGAGATAACGGCGGTAGTATTCAGAACCGTTATCCATGGGCATTCCTCCTTCCATAGAGTTCCGTATATTAGTCGTAACAAAACTCTTAAACTCTCATACTATCCGGAAATATTTCCGGGCGGTTAAAATCGCATACTTATTATATCATATCTTTTATGGAATAGCAAGGTCTCTATAAGTAATAACCAAGAGATGAGAGCTAAGCAGGAAGTCTGTTCGACCGCAATAATCAGCCGAAAAATCCGCAAAATCGCAATATCTGGTGAAAATGAATCGCGGATTCTGCAGAGCAGGTGAATATACCAGACGTATAATATTAAAAATATATAAAATTCTGTTATATTATCAGGTCTTTTCGTGAAAATATGCGAAATTTCGTGCATCTCTTGACATCACTATTATAAAATGTTAAGATTGTATTATCAAAGTGTTAAGGAGTATGCTGATGTATAACCGCGCGTTCCTTTTCAACGGTATAGGTTCAAAGCCCGAAAAGCTGCTTGTAAATCTTCCCACGCAGCTGATGGAAAAATACGAATATTACCTTGACGAGTCTTTCACAAGGCTCGGCCTTTGCAAGGATATAGAAAAGAATTCTGCTTATAACGGCAGAGTCGCTGAATGGGTCATCTCACTTATCTGCGACAGAGTCGTTTTTGAATATTACATAGAACAGGGGATAATCCCCGATATCGGCGCCGGATACAGTTCCGGCATCGTCAGCATAAGCGCCTGCTTCGGCTCGGTGAGCCATGAATTTGCCCACGACATCATCATGATGAACCGCTCGACTATGAAATGTCTCGAAGCTAACAACGTAAAGCTCGATATGGGCGTTATCATAGGCATGGACTATCAGGAGGCGACGGATTATTTCCGTCAGCGATTTTCTCCGGATGAGCTCATCGTCGGAAGCGGTAATTCAAGCTTCCACGTTATGATAAGCGGTCAGGCGGACAAGATAGAAGAGGCTCTCGGATATGCTCTCGAAGGCGGTGCGCTGAAGGCTTTCAGCTTCGGCATAGGCGTTGCCTATCACCACCCGATAATGGAGGCTTATACAAAGGAGTATAATGACTTCTGCTCCTCGATAGTCTATAACGATCCGCTCTATCCCATGATATCCGGCTTCGACTGCCGCATAGTGACGACCGGCGAGGATGTCATGAGGGAGAATATCATCAACTGCCACACCCCGATACGCTGGGACCTCACGCTCAAAAAGCTCGAGGAAATGGGCGTTACCGAGTTCTTCGACGTAAGCGCGAACGGCGCAGTCAAGAAGTTCTCGAGAGTAAATAAGAGAAAATGCAAAATTTATACCCTTGATGAGGTGTGAATTTTTCATATATGCAATAATTCTTCATTGTTCCCCGGGCAGTGCTGCTGAAAAGCCAGTGCTGCCCTATATACCCTAAGTCAATTATAATTATTCAGGAGGATAAGAAAATGAGAGAAGTTACAGATCAGATCAGACAGGAGATCACAGACATGATCTTCGATTACTACGCAGAGGAATGCGAAGTTGAAAGAGACGAGATAACTATGGACACAAATCCGCAGGAAGATCTCGGAAGCGATTCACTCATGTTCGTTGAGCTCATCGAGATGACAGCTGACAAGTATGACCTCGATATCAAGCTTCAGAGCATCGGCAAGTATATGCTCAAGTCTCCTATGGACACAATGGCAAACGTTGTTGATATGTTCTGCAAGATCTATCAGTATGGAAACGACATCGTCAATCAGTAAGGTGTAATTGGATGAGATCGAATTTATCAGAGCTTCGTGCCGAGGATAATATCGCCATTCTTACTATTGACAATGGTCCGAAAAATCTGCTCACTGAGCCGGAATTCATAGACCGAAAGGAGCTCCTGGGCTGGCTGGACGAAAATCCGCAGGTAGGGGCTCTTGTTATTGTAGGAAAAGGCAGACATTTCTCCCACGGTGCAGACGTTTCACTGTTCGGCAGCGAGGGCACTGAGGTGCTCTCCGGAAAGCTCCGTGCTGCAAGAGAGCTTCTCCGCACTATCGAGAGCCTGCCGATAATAACTGCTGCCGCCATAAACGGCGGATGCTTCGGCGGAGGACTTGAGATAGCCCTCAGCTGCCAGTTCAGAGTGGCTTCACCCTCGGCATTTCTCGGACTTCCCGAAATAATGCACGGCGTTGTTCCCGGAATGGGCGGCATGGAAAGACTTTACCGCCTTCTCGGCAGGGAAAAGGCTTTGCAGATGATCCTCGCAGGCGAGATGATACCTGCCAAGGACGCACTCGACATAGGTCTTGTGACAAAGCTCAGCAATGAGAAGAATTCACTAGATGAGACAGTTGCCTTCGTGAAAGAACTTCTCAACGGCAAGACTCTCGCGCAGATACACGCTATAATAGACACATTCAATAACGCCGCAAAGGGCGACCCTGATCCCTCAGACGGTCAGTTCGAGATGGCTCTGGAGGCGAGAGAGAAATGAGACACAGCACCTACTCTTTAACGGTGCGCGGCTATGAGCTCGACTCATTCGGCCATGTCAACAATTCGGTGTATCTGCAATACGCCGAAACTGCCCTCTGGAATTTCTTTAAGGTGAACGGACTGCTTGATATCATAGTGGACGAGGGACTTTTTCCTGTGGTCCTCGAGAGCAGCCAGCGCTATATCCACGAACTGAAGCTCCTCGACGATGTCCGCATCGACACCGAGATGAGCTGCACCGGAGGTATAGTGAGCTATAAGCATAATATCATAAATAAGAATACAGGTCTCGTTGCCTGCCGTGTTTCGGGAAAGCTCGCATACGTCAACAAGGAAAGGATGATATGCGATATCCCCGTGGCGGTCAGGGAATGTCTGGAGAAGATGGAAAATGAAGATCAATAAAAAGGAATTTGTGACAGAGGTATCAGATGCAAAGTCTGTTTCTGAGCTCTGCACTGATATAAGCGCCTACGGCGAGCCGTGCCTGCTGATAGTATACGGCGGCGCGGATTTCTCTGCGGACGGAAGATTTCCGGCAGAGCTGCCGTTCATCACTGCTTTTGCAGCTGAGGACGCTGAGAACGTGAGCTCCGGGATAAAGGATTGTTTCGACCTCGTTATAAGCTCGGAGAACACTGATGAATATACGGAAAAGCTCTTCAAGGACAAGTCACGGAAGCAGATAGAGGAGATAAACCGATGCTTCATCATTGCAAGAAAGGGCTCTCAGGAGGATATCCTTGCCTGCGAGTCAAGAGCTTTCTACAGACTTATGGCAGAAAAGAACGGAGGCGGCAGCAATGAGTGATACAATGCTCCTTACAGAGGAAAACGGCATTCTCCGCCTTACAATGAACGCTCCTTCGAATAATCTCATGACTGCCGATTTCTTCCGCGATTACGAAGCTGTTATGGCTGAGGTCGAGGAAAAGGCAAAATCCTGCGGCATAAAGGGTATGGTCATATGCGGCGGCGGACGCCACTTCAGTACAGGTGCTGACGTTGAGGCGCTGGCACAGCGCTCCGCTGATGAGAGCTATGATGATACAACAGGTGAGCTCCCGGCAGGTCATATCAGGCAGAAGCACTTCTTCACCTTTCTCCGCGGACTTGCTTTCCCGGTAGTGAGCGTTGTTACAGGTTTCTGTATCGGCTCCGGCAGCGAGATAGCCGTCAACAGCCATTACAGGATCATCGAGAAGAATGCCCGTGTAGGTCAGCCTGAGTCCACTTTCGGAATACTCCCGGCACTTGGCGGAGTTGCAAGGACCATAGATATCTGCGGTATGCAGAATGCCTACGAGCTGGTGATGTCCGGCGAACTCATACCTGCCGAAAGAGCATATGAGATAGGCTGGGCTGATATCTTCGCTGATAAGAAGCAGGGCGTACCTGCGGCTGAAAAGCTCATAGAATATATCGCCGGAAGGGGAGATTTCGCCCCTGAAAAGTCAAAGGAGATAATGCAGGACTACAAGGAGAATGAGCTATGAAGATAGGAATAGTCGGCTACGGAAAAATGGGCAGGGACATTTTCTCCCTGTTTTTCGATAAGATAGACGGTGCGGAGTTCGTGGTGCTGGATACCTTCGGCGCTGAGGAGAACACTGCCGCACTGATAAAGACCCTCGATAAGCAGCTCAAGCGCAAGAAGCTCACAGAGGAGCAGTATGCGGCTAAAAAGTCCGCTTTCCTCTTCACCGACAAGGCAGAGGATATGGCAGGCTGCGATGTTGTCATCGAGGCTGTTTTCGAGAATATCGGCGTGAAGAAGGAACTCTTCGGAAGACTTGCAGACATCGTCGGAAAGGACTGTCTGCTCCTTACGAACACATCGTCCCTCGATATCGCTGAGGTATTCTCTGATATCCCCGGCAGAGAGCGCTGCTTCGGTATGCACTTCTTCTACCCCGTAAAGCTCACGGGATTTGTTGAGCTGAACGTTCTCCCCGGGAATTCCCAGGAGAATATTGACAAGGCAGCTGCACTGGTTAAGCAGAGCGGTAAGAATCCCATCGTCTTCGCCGGAGAGTACCACATCTATCTCAATCAGATACTCTCCTGCATGGTAGCTCACGCTATTTACCTCCACGACAGCAAGGGCCTTTCCGTAAGGGAGGTAAGACGCGGTATATCCGGTCTTTACTCTGTTGCGGACGCTTTTGAGATACTCGACAGCATCGGTCTCGGACTTATGGCAGGAAAGCCGGACGGCTTCCGCATAGCGAGAAACAAGAGCCTTCTCGGATACAGCTGCGGACGTATGAGCGAGTGGCTGGAGCAGGGCTGCCCGAAGGAGCCCCTGAGCTTCCTCGATTTTATAAGCGAGAGAGAGAACGAGACCGGCAATGAGCCCGGCGACCTTGAACTCAGTATGGTATCGCTGATACTCTGCGAGCTTGTGAATGCCCTTGAGGACAATGCAGGCTGCGATACCGCACTCTTCACCGAGGCTGTTCAGGATACTCTCGGACTTGCAGAGACACCGGCTCACTATTATCAGAAATACGGTTCGGAAGCTATTTTCGCTGAGCTCGACAGGCTCAGCGCGGTTACCGGATTCGGTTCATACACCCACGCGGAAAAGTCTGTCTGGGACAGATACTTAAAGTAGTTTTTAGTTTAGTGCTCAGCTGTGCACTTGTAACTATATACTATCTACGATAAAGAAAAGGAAAGTGAATATGAAAAAGGTTGTTATCACTGGATTAGGCGCTGTTACCTCAATAGGCAACAACGTAAACGATTACTGGGAGGGACTTCTCGCAGGCAAGTGCGGTATGCGTACATTCACCCGTATCCCGACAGAGGGCCACGATACCACTGTTGCGGCTGAGGTGGACGAGTCCTTCGAGGCTGAGGCCGGAAAATACTGGAAAAAGCGTCAGCTCAACGCCACAACAACTACTACAAGAATGGGCCTTGCTTCTGCCGGTGAAGCTGTTGCAGATGCAGGTCTCGATACTGCTGAGGTAGACCGCAGCAGAATAGGCGTTATCTACGGCGTTATCGACAATTCCTACGAGGACTATGAGCTTGACAACCCCCTCAACATTACACTGAAAAAGATGCCTAACGAGCTTCCGGCTCTCGTATCTATCAGATACGGCTTCGGCGGCCCGGCATTCAATCTCAGCACAGCCTGCGCTTCGTCTGCTTACGCTATGGCTATCGGCAAGCAGTTCATCGAGAACGGCACCTGCGATATGGTGGTATGCGGCGGTATTTCAAGTACTGTTACACATCTCGTTATCAGCGGCTTCAATCAGCTCCTTGCCATGTCAGTAAACCCTGATCCGGCAACAGCTGCACGTCCCTTCACAAAGAACCGTGACGGCTTCATCATGGGCGAGGGCGGCGGTACCGTCATCATCGAGTCCGAGGAGTCCGCAAAGGCAAGAGGAGCTAAGATATACTGCGAGCTCGCAGGCGCTTCCATGTGCAGCGAGTCCTTCAACCTCACCGCTCCCAAGACTGACGGAACAGGTATGTCCATATCCATGAGAATGGCTCTCGAGGATGCTTCCATGTCTCCTGATGAGGTGGACTACATCAATGCTCACGGTACTTCAACAGGTCTCAACGACCTCTATGAGACTATGGCTATAAAGGACGTTTTCGGCGACAGAGCACACGATATCCCGGTATCATCCGTAAAAGCTTCTATCGGCCATACACTTGCAGCCGGCGGCGCACTTGAGGCTATCGCCTGCGTAAAGGCTATCAATACCGGAATTGTTCCGCCTACCATACACTATGACGAGCCCGATCCGGAGCTCGACCTCAACTACGTTCCCAACAAGCCGCAGGAGCATACAGTTAACGCTGCTATCTCCAATTCTTTTGGCTTCGGCGGTCACAACGCAACGCTGGTATTCAGGAAATACGAATAATTGCATGGGACGATGCGGTCATCGCCCCTATAAGATACATTGAAAGGATAAATACAATGCCTATTGCACAGATGAAGACCAATTTCAAGTTTGAAGCACCGGCAGTACGCACACAGTTCCTTGATGAGGCGGCAGCTGAGCTTGCCGATATCCTTAGAAAGCCTCTTCCGGCAATAATGATAATGCTGGACGAGTGCCCGATGTATATGAACAAGTCTGAGGATACCGTATTCTTCGCTGAGTTCAGATATATACTTCCGGCTGAATATGCCGACAACAAGGCAGGCTTCCTGAAGGAGCTCGCAGACCGTATGCTCGCACTCATACAGAAGCATACCCATGTTAACCCTTACCGTATATATATGCAGTTCACGGAGATGACCCGTGAGGGCGCATGGAAATATACAGGCTGAATAAACATATCATCAAGGCAATTAAATACAGAGAGGAAATATAAATATGAAATGGGCTATAAGAGATCTGCTTAACCCGGTAGTTACACGTTCTATGCTATACGGCAGCGACCCCTTCGATATAGAGTCTATACTCAAGAAGGTTGACGCTATCAAGGCTATGAGCGGCAAGAAGATACAGGAGGTATGGCTCGGCGAGTGGAACGAGAAGATCCGGCGCTATACCGAGCTCCGCGATAAGGCAGAGGCTGCCGGAAACAAGATCTCCGCAAGAGAATATGCAAAAATGGTAACAGAGTGTCACTATGCCTGCTTTATGATAAACATTGAGGACGTTGACAACAAGAGAGCTATATATTCCGGTCTCGAGGAGAGCTACCGTCACTACATAAAGCTCTGCAGGAACAAGGTGGAGTACGCTGAGATAGATACAAAGTTCGGCAAGATACCGGCTTATATCCACTATCCGGATTCCGGCAGAAAGACCGGCTATCCCACAGTTATCACCTATTCCGGCATAGGAAGCTGCAAGGAGGAGCTTGAAATGCTCGCAGCTCCCCTCAACGAGCGCGGCATCGCAGTTATCACCCCCGATATGCCCGGCGCAGGTGCTTCCATTATCCACAACAACATCAAGTGCGGCGGCAAGCAGATGGAAGCTGCTTTTGAAGGCATCTACAAGTTCGTAAAGGCTCACAAGAAGCTCGACGAAAAGAATGTCGCTAACTTCGGTCTTTGCATGGGCGGCGGCTACGCTTTCCGTGCTACCGTCAAGAACCCCAAGGTAAAGGCTTGCGTAAGCCTCTTCCCGCTCCTCATGAACTTCGCAGACCAGGGCTCTATCCCGGTATGGATGAAGCGCGGCAAGTGGAGCAGCTATCAGTACTGTGAGGACTACCTCGAGAGTATGCGTGTGCTTGAAGAGGGCACCCACAAGGCTGATTTCCTTATGGTATACAGCAGCGATGACAACTGGATGACACCCGAGGCTTCACAGAAAATTCTCGACAAGGCTCAGGGCTATAAGGAGTGCATCCATATCGAGGACAAGCCTGCATACGTTTCAGAGGAGACTATCATGCACGCAATGCCTGTCGGCGAGCAGTACCACTGGGTAAAGCACATCGCCGCAGATTTCCTTGCAGCAAGACTTATTGGGGGTAATAAATAATGTCCGCAAACTTTTTTGATTACTATGCAAAATACGCTCAGGAAACTCCCGAAAAGGTCCTCCTGAGAATAGATGAGAATGAGCTTACATACGCAGACTTTATGGAGAAGACAGCTGTTCTCGCTTCCGGAATGAAGAAGCTCGGCATAGGTGAAGACGACAAGGTCGGCATCTGTATGCCCAACAGCATCGAGTGGTACATCGTGTTCTGGTCGGCAGTAAGAATAGGCGCACAGCCTGTCCCGATGGACCCCCAGAGCGGTTCTCTTGAGCTTTCACGTCTTATCCCGGCTACTACCTCGAAGGTAATGTTCATCTCCGAGAAGTACCGTACAAACAACATTGTCAAGGCTGTAAGCGACCTTGTTCCCGAGAAGATACAGCTTGCAAAGGTAGTATGCTTTGCGCCCGAGGAGTCTGTTCCGGCTGACAGCACATACATCTCCGCTGATAAGTTCGTAGCTGAATACTGCGGTACTGAGTGCGATATCTACCAGCCCGACTATCTCCACACCATTTCTCTCGCCTGCACATCAGGCAGTACAGGTACCCCCAAGATACTCTCAGTACCTTCCGGCGGATTCCTTTCCACACAGGAGGAAATGGGTACATACCTCGATTTCACATCAGACGATGTTATGATGCTTGGCATGACCCTCTATCACCAGGGCGGCTTCGGCATGGGACTTCAGATGGCTCTCAAGGGCGGTACAGTTATGTATCAGCCGCAGTTCAATCCTATCGACTTCCTTGAGACTGTACAGAAGTATAAGATAAACATCATCCAGCTCACATCAACTCTTGCAAAGGTCCTGCTCTCAACACCTGATTTCGATAAGTACGACCTTTCAAGCGTCCGCATATGCTATTTCGCAGGAGAAGTTCTTCCCAAGGAGATAGCTGATATATTCGTTGAGAAGCTCGGAATCCGCGTTATCAACGTTATCGGTTCTTCCGAGACCTGCACAATGGTAGTATGGGACTCTGCAAGAGACGCAGGCACAGACCCCAGCGATTTCCGCAAGCTCAGCTTCACAGACGTCCGCGTTATCGACGAGAAGCACAATGACGTTCCCGAGGGCGAGACCGGAGAGCTCTGCGTTTATACTGACGGCGTTATCCTCAATTATTTTGGCAACCCCGAGCTCTCAGCCGAGAAGATACTCACTGACGAGCAGGGCAGACGCTGGTTCTGCACAGGCGACCTTGTAAACAAGCTCCCCGGCGGTATCGTAAGATTTGCCGGCAGAAGCAAGCGTATAATCAAGCGCGGCGGAAACCTCGTTCACGCTGAAGAGGTCGAGGCTTGTCTCCTCACTCACCCGAAGATAGCAGCTGCAGCCGTTACCGACGAGCCGCATCCTGTTATCGGACAGCAGATAGTTGCCTACATCCAGCCCAAGGGCGATGAGAAGGTTACACGCGGCGAGCTCGCTAAGTATTTCGACGGCAAGCTCTCAGCTTACAAGGTGCCCGACAAGGTCATCCTCGTTGAGGAGATACCGAAGGACATCGGCAAGATACAGTTCAAATACCTCAGAAAGAAGGAGTATAAATAATGAATAACCTCA
>Ga0310786_10008668_pt1 | contig 13018 bp, 6 predicted proteins | sample AusTroGonzalo_MG_FD_203881 | JGI IMG/M metagenome (GOLD analysis project Ga0310786, IMG submission 203881) | Bovine rumen microbial communities from tropical cattle in Woodstock, Queensland, Australia - Gonzalo_03 (v2) (version 2) | ecosystem: Host-associated > Mammals > Digestive system >... | reverse complement strand
GTCCCCGTCATCGTTCCGCCCGTCAGCGGCAGATAAGTCCCCGACAAATCCCCCACATGGGACGATTGCAGCAGGCCGTTGGTAAAGTACCCGGCGATCGTGTCGTAGCTCGTCACCTTCGCAGCGGTGATGTTGGAGTTAATCGCGCTCCATTGGGCCGCCGTGAAGCCGGAGTTATTGAGCGTGTATTCATACACCCAAGAAGTGCCGTTGTACTTGTACCTGTCCGTCCTTGCAATCTCGGTGGGAGTTGCGTCGGCGGTGGGTATCTGTACAAAGGCGTAGTCGTTGTTGTCCTCCCCGGTAATCGCCGAGGCGAGGGCAGCACCGATCTGGGCCTGCGTTGCGCTGATAGTCAGCCCGAGGTCGGTCACAAGGTTATAGCTCCCCTGATAGGTAGCCGTCGCGGTTGCTATCGACGAATTGACAAACGCCTTGTCCGCAAGCTGATTGCTCGGACTCGCCTGCGATGGTATAAGAGCCGTGATGGACGACAGGTCGGGGACGATGAACCTCTGCGGGATAGCCGTCCACATAGCACCCACGCCGGAGATATTCGTCAATTTCAGCAGGTCTCCAGACTGCGCGTATTCAGGGACACTCGGGTCAGCCCAAGTAGAAGGGTCGCGCTTGACATTTCCGGGGTTGCCATAGACATCCAGCAACTCGTGGAGATAGCTTCTTCCGCCGCCCCCACCGCCGCCTCCAGGAGTGCCGGAGCCGACGATCTGGTCGCCGCCGGTGACAACGGCCGTGTCAATATAGAGATGTCCAGGGTTACCGTTCTCGCCTGGCGCCCAGGTAAATGTCGCGTCGCCAACTTTAAATCCGTTCGAGAAGGTTTTTACGCCGGACACCGTCTGCGCGCTGGTCTTGTCGACATAGGTATTCGGGAAAGTGCGGACAGCCGTAACCAATTCCGTAACTGTCGCACCCTGTTGTGTCAGCGACTCAAGCTGCACGTTCGCACCGATGGTAATGACATCGTTCTGCGAACCGGACGGACGGCTCCAGGTGATGCCCGGGATGCCGCCGTAGCCATTCTCGTCCCAGTGGATGTTTCCGCCAGCCAAGTATCCAGACCCGTCGAACCTGTATACAGTCTTCGCGTACTGATGCGCCAGTTTATCCTCCGCGCTCATCGCGTCCCATGTGGACTTCTCCAGCATCTCACCGCCGTACCACGCGGCGATGGTTTTCGTCGGGTCGGCCAGCGTCTCGTCTGCCTTGCCGTTGATGCCGGAATAAACTTTAAAGGCGTTATTCTCGACCTGCCCAAGCTGGATCATCGATGTCAGCACAAGACCGCCCTGCACCAGCGTAGCGCCCTTCTTTGGCAGCGCGTCGGCGAGGTAACCCAAATCGGAATACGACCCGCTCTCACCGAGAACCTGCAGTCGGCCCTTAATGTTCAGTTGGCCATTGAGGTACTCCGCGTATTCGCCGTCAGAGTTGCCGACAAACCAGCGCGGCTTATCGTAGTACTGCCCAGCGTACCGTCCTGCAAAGAAATACTCTTTGCCGTTAGAGCTGACCGTGCTGAGGCCGGATATCATCCGCTCATATCCGCCGCCGATGACATCGCGGACGATGACGAACTGGCGCGCCGCGTTGGATTCGTGACCGTACTGGATGATAATGTCTCCGGCGGCAGGGATTCCGGATCCGTCCTTTGTCGTGTCGGACAGGGTAATTCGGTCAACATCGACGGCATCGACTCGCCTACGGTAATATTTTACGACCGTATTGTCCGGCGCGAACTCGGTGCTATAGGCAAAGTCGCCGACGACGAACAGGTTCTTCACGGAACCCTGCTTCTGGTCGAAGTAGCATACATACTTGCCGGTCGTGGCGTCCTGGACGACCTTCGTGCATTCAATCTTGGCCGCAGACTGGATTTCGCGGCCGCCTCGATACTCGGTCTGGTTTACAATCAGCGAGTTGACCTGCAGTTCCTTTCTTACGACGACGCGGTCGACTTCGAGCACGGAGTCTTTTTTGTTGTCCTGTTCTGCCGTGGTCTCTGCAGAGAGCACACGCATTGCGCGAGTCTGTGGCTGCGCTTGCTGTTGCTGTTGCGCCGTATACTCCTTCGAGTTATCCCGATAGAAGCCCCAGCCTTGACCACCGACGCCGCCCTGGCGGAAGTCTTTAGAAGCGACCTTGCTGGCGAACTGCGTCGGCGAGTCGGAAGAATCAGCCTCGCCAGTCTTCTTCAGGAACAGCGGTTCTGCCACGGATCGCACGACGCGCTCTACATCCTCAATGCGCGCATAACTTGCCTTTATCTGCTCGACGGAAGACTCTATGAGGTCTGTCCGGCTCTGTCGCGATATGACCTTGTCGGACAGGACTACCTCAATGTCAGGAACGATATATGGGCTGTTTTCAGAAGGCTCGTTCCATGTGTATGTGACGGACTGCGCGTAGAGTGTCAGCACATCGCCACCAGAGAAGCGCTCATCATAGATGCGCAGCTTCGCGCCGGCCGCCAGCCGTTCGGCCAGCGTCTGTCCGTATTCGCCGTCCTCAAGGGTGTTGACGCGCACCTTGTCCAGCGAGATAACCCAAGTCGGGTTGACCACCTTGAGGGAATCGAGCTGGGAAGACTTGTTTGCGCTCAGATCTTCCTCCCCAAGCGAGACGTACAAGAAAGGCATGTCGATACCGGTGAAGAAGAACTTGTCGCTCGCGACCGGCTTTCCGCCAGTCGTGTTGTTCGGAATGTACAGCCCGGTCGCCTCATATTCCGCGTCAGACTTGCGAAGGGTGATCTTCCACTCGGACGGCACGGTTATGACCTCGTTGTTCTTGTTCCGCGTAATTATCGACTTCGACTGGTCAAAGACAGGATAGCTAGCGATAACAAATTCGTAGTCCTCGGATACGGACATGAAGCCGGTCGAGAATACGACCTTCGCCTCGTTTCCGACACGGTCACCGAGGATGCCCTCCCAGACACGAGCGGCGTACTCCGCGTCGCTTTCGTTCGCACCCTTCGCGGTGTTCCAGATGTTCTTCACCCAGATGTCGAAGGTCGGCTTCCACGCGTTTGCGTCCTGTGCAGATGTGGTCAGGACGATATTCTCAATGCCAAATGTGCCGGACGCTGTCATGCCGGTCGGTACATACAGCACGATGTCCAGCTTGAGGCGGTAGCGGCCGGCCGGAATCCCGGAGACCGGAACTTCCGCCAGCGTGTCCTGGTTCACAGCCACGAGCGTGGTCTGGGCTGTGTCGATATGGACGCGAGCATCACCGTCGACAGGACCGCAGAACACCCTGGATATGTTGCCCGTCTGGCCGGAAGGAATCTCGAAGATATCGGAAAGGATCGAAGCGTCGGTTCCTCGCGGGAAGGTGACCAGCATCGACCGGATGCTTTCCTCGACGGACGAGGCCGCAGCCATGGCCGCGATGTCGTCGGTCTCAATCTCGGATACGGCAACCACCTCATCGATGCGGCCGATGTCAGTGGCGCCGGTCGGAGCGTACCGGCCCTGAATGGTCGGATACACCTCGTCGTTGTCATCAGCAGCGCCCCAGCGCTCTCCGTAGGAATCGATGGATGCGTCGTCCTTGACAAACTCCACCGGGTTAAACCGCTCGTCGGTTAAACCTTTTTGATACGCCCAGTAGTAAGGAGATGTAGAAGCGATTGTGTAGGTCGGGAACACATGCCCGGGATCCCACGCCTCGTCACCGCTCGTGTCGCGGTTCGGGTTGTGCATCCAGCCGCGCACATACCAGCGGAAATTGGCGTCGCGGAGGCGGTCGAAATATATATCCTTGAGCTCCGGAATCGCGTCCGGGTCAGCGGCCCAGCTCGGATTCTCCGGATCGGTTTTCTTGAAGTATCGGTACGGCAGGTTCTTTTCGCCGCCGCGACCGAGCAGGATGTTCGTGATGGTCTCGTCCTGAACCTGGCGCTCGAACTTCAGCAGGCCGCCCTGATAGCCGTACTCGAAGTCGTGGTCGGAGATCTCCGGGGCAGGATAGCCAAACTTAATGGTGTAGACGCCGGTCGACGAGTTGTAATCGATACGGTTGCGTACGCCATAAATCTCAAAGATCTGGCCGATAACGTCCCAGAGGTAGGTGTAGTTGATCTCGATCGCCTTCGGCTCCTGGGAGTAGATTCCCTGCCCGGACAGGTAAAGGCTGGCCACAATCTTGCCGCCGAAGTAATAATCGAGGACTTGGTTCAGCATCACCATGAAGTCCTCGACATTCAGCCGGACCGGAGCGATGTACTTGTCCGCAATTGCTACACCTGCGGAAACCGAAGCTGCTTCGAAGAAGTAATAGCGCTTAAGTTCCTGTATGGCCCAGGACTGGAACTGCAAGTCAACGATGGAGTTCCTGGTCGAATTGTCCTTCATCGCCTGCGGGTTGTCGCTGGGGAGCACGAAACGCTCGCCCTTGAAGTACAACTCCCAGCCGTCGAAAGAAGGAACAACATCGCCGTCGATCCGCACCTGCGTAGTAATAACGCGATCACCCATGTCCTGGAGGGACACGGACGCCTGGTGTAGAGTCGCGTAAGACGGCCAGCCGTTTTCAAGCACACCGTTTACGAGTCGTTTCTCTTCAATCCCTGGTATCATGGCTCTTATGCACTTTGCCCGCCGCCGCTGCCGCTGCCGGAAGACAGAGCAAAGTCACAGAGGCTCGGCTTGGTTACTCTGATATTGAGTTCAACGATGACCACATCGTTGACCTGATTCTTCATGTCGCGCCAGAACTCGGTCGCCTCGGCCATCGGCTGAGGGATACCTACGATCTTGTGGCGCTTGTAGTCGTTATAGAACTCGACCTGCTTGAAGGTCTTCGTGTCGCTTCCGGACGCCTGCGTGAAGAGCATCGCGTTGAATTCGGCTATGCGCTGGTTCGCGTCCTTCAGCGAGGTCGCCTGGATGAAGAACTTTGCCTTGTAGTCGAAGGCGGCATCCACGGTCTTGGCTAGCGTGTGCTCGCCTTCCTCTTCTGGATACTGCGTCGACTCGAAGCCCTTGGTGGGCGCGCCGACAACCTTGTCCGAATCGAGGTAGACAAGGCCATATGTCTGCGTGTCGACGATCTGACCGTCACCTATCTTAATTCTTGCTGTTAGCATGATCCTTCAAATTGCAGTTTTTACATTTCTCGTCAAGGTAGTCCTCGTGGACAAGTACCGGACAGCCAGAGCCTTCAGCCGTGTGCGGGCACTTGTTCGCCTGGCGAATAGACTCACGCTTCTCGTCCAGCTTCCGCTCTAAGCGGGCATTCATGTCGCGTGTCTTCTTGTTCTCTGCGTCCTGCTCGGCGATGTACTCCTTCTGCATCTTCAGGATTTGCTGGACATTCGCTAAAACATCCATCTCCTTCTTCTGCTTCGTGCGGAACATGTGCGCGAACCAGCCGCCGATGAGTGTGAGAAGCGGAAGGCCGATCTTCTCCATGATAAGAATAATGAGGTTAGGCTCTTCCATCTTTCACTTCGAATTTATAGTTTTTAAAAACGACATCCCCGGAGGAATCGGTCTTGACCAGATTACCCCCGAAGATGTACAACGGTACACGGATTTCCAGACCAGAAGGGCCGGATGGACGAAGAAGCATGTCGCAACTGTTCGCGAAGTACAGCATCGGGATGATGCGCTTCTGCAAGTTGATGCCGACACGGATCCAGCCAGTGCAGTGATGAAAGACATACACCTTATGCTCGTTAAGCAACTCGCCGTGGAAGTCTCGGTTTACATAGATCCCGTACTTGCCGCAGTCAGAGAAATCGCGCTGCAGAGTTCCAAAGCTCGGATACCCTTCCTCCAGCGCCCAGTCGATGGTCTTCTTGTACAAGGCGATTGCGTTCTCCTTGCTGTCAACCGAGTCGAGGGCTGAGCGGTTTTCCTTGCACATGCCGTGCGCGGAAGCCTCCCGGCGAAGCTGTCTCTTCCATTCTGTATCCATGATACCGCAAAGATAAAAAAAGGCGGGACATTTTCCAACATCCCGCCAGATTTTTTAAGACCTAGTCGCTACATAGTGCGTCGATGTCGTTCCGGTCGGCCTGACCACTAGGGCCAGCAGCCGGCGAACCTCGTGCATGTCGTCGTGCATCTCCGGAAGCACCCCGACAAACTCCAGCATTTGCTTCTTGTACGGGTCTTCCGGAGCAGCCGCACCAGCCGTGCCGGACACCTCCGCGCTGCCAGTCATCACTGCGAGGATGGCAGCAACATTCTGGCTAATCAGCGACATGTAGAAGTTCTGCGTGTTGATGCCGGCCGCCAGCCCCGTGATGGACTCCTCGGACGCGTTCGCAATGTCCCTGGAGATGCCCGTGAACTGACCGACCCCCTGGCGGACATTGTATCCGGCAGCAGCCAACTGGTTCATCAGGTTCGTCATGGCATTGTTGATTTGGTCGATGTACTCCGGGGCAGACTGGGCAATCTGCGCAATCTCCTGCGATGTCAGTTCTCCGCCGGACGCGGCCATTGCGTCAATCGAGTCGAACAGCGGCTGCAGGATAGTCTGCATAATCTTTGCGCCGAGGGACTGCTCGACCATCGACTGGATAAGATCCTGGAATTTCTCCTTCATCGCGCTGGTCGTGGATCCGAACTCCTTGTATGCCTCGATCCAGGAATTCGCGAAATCTTTGGCAGCAGAGGTAAGGTCGGTGCCGGCGAAATACTCTGCGAGCTGACCCTGCATATCCGCAATCTGCTCGGCAGCGTCCTCAGCAGCCTCGCGGTATTCCTTGACCTTGTCGGCATCGGATTTCTTTCCCTTGCTCTCCTCGAGTCGAGCCTGCTCGTTGTAAGCGTCAATTTTAGCCTTCAGCGCGTCGAGCTGCTTATTGTAGTTGTAGATGTAGTCCGAGCCGAAAGCCTTTGCCATCGCCTTATCGAGGCGCTCGTAGGATCGCTCGAGAGCGTCTATCTTCTCCTGCTGCTCCTTGATTTGTGCGTTGATTTTTTTGAGGTTGATGCCCTGAATGGCGAGAGCGATGCCGGTGACAACATCAACAACGCCGGAAATTATGTCAGGGATACCGGCTAAACCCTTCGCGATGCCCTTGCCGATTTTAGCGGCACCGCCAAGCGTCGAGGTAAGGCCCTCCGACAGAATATTGAAAGTCTCCGCAAAGTCATCACTCGCAAATGTAGAAACAAGTCTACCGACATCGCCGATGGCGTCGTTAACATAACCAGCCCACTTCTCAAGACCTTCAGCAGCGTTTGAAATCCACTGAGCCGCATCTCGATAGGCGTTCGCAGTTTCTTGTGCCTCCTTTGCATTCCTCTCGGCTGCGTCCGTTTGCGTCTGCTGATACTCCATTGCCCTACGGGCATTTTTTACAGCGTCCGAATTTTCGTCGTTTTGCGCACTAATAGTTTCGTAGTTCTTCGTGGCAACCTCAAGTTTCTGCTTCTCAATCCTTAACTCCTCGTCTGCTTTAATCGACGCCTCTTCAGCATCTTTCCGAGACATACCTCTTGTTAATTGTTGGTATGCCCGTATTGATTCGACAAGTTCTTTAAACGGGTTTTTACTAGCCAAGAGCCTATCCGTTTCTTCAAGGCGAGATTGCATCTCCTTCAATTCGGTCGGGTCAAGATTTTTCCACTCATCCTTCATTGAGATGAGATTGTCGCGCATATTCCGGAGCATTCTCGTGGAAGCTCGGTCAAGATTTGCGAACAATTCGACATACATTGGAGTATCCTTAAACGCCTCATATGCAAGTTTCGCCGCGTCGTCCGCCTCCTTCTTGGCCGTTTGCTTCCGGAGTTCTTCCTTCGTGACAGGATCAACCTTCAATAGCTCTATTTGATTAATCCGGTTTGCGGTTTGGCGGGCGAGTTCCACGCGCTTCTCGCTGTATGTCTTCGAGTTCTTTAGAGATTTCATAAGGTCAGACGCCATATCTGCGTAATATTTTTGGTCGTCGTCGGCCATTTTCTTGAGCACATCACGCCATTTCTCCGGGAAAACATCGATATGGGACAAAAGCGTATCGTAGTCTTGGTTTATTATAGCATTGTTTAACTCTGCCCATAACCCGTCAGGCAACTCGCCCCAGTCAAGAGATTCGAATGCTGCGTCGAGTTGCTTTTGCATTCTTTCCTTGAAATCTTCGCCTACATTCCCATAGACGCTGACTGTGAGAGTTCTCGCAAGGTCCGTATCTCCGGACATGTCGAGGATATTTTGGAAGAAATTCCTCGCCTCGTCGGATTTCTTTACCTCGTCAGTAATCTTCTTTATTGCTTCCTCGAGGTCTTTTTTGACCTGCGTTGTGTCAAAGTCCGTTCTTGCGTCCCATAAGGAGCGGATAAGGTCTTGAAAATCCCTCAGCGCTTTTCCGCGATTCGAAGTGTCCGTAATTTGCTGGCCGAGGAAACTTTCGACGGTTCCCGTCGCACCATGTTTCTTCGCTTTCTCAAACGCATCGTCAATCGTCTTTTGATACCACAAGGACAGCTCTTCCGCGGCCATTTTTTGATCCGACACATTGATGCCGAGAGAAAGCCCGCGTTCCTTCATGATCTTGAATTGCTGGTCTAGCGCACTACTCTTTGACAGGTATTTATTTAGATCATCGTACCCCTTCTTAAAGTCCTGCATAAACCTCATGCGGTCTTGCATAAGTTTTATGTACGGGTCTTGTACATAAGCGGGCTTATGGTCGTTCGTTTTCTTCTTGAAATCAGAGAGCCACTCGATAACCTTCTCAAGAATTTCCGCTATCGCAGTCCAACGATCAAGCTCTTTCTGGTCTACCAAGAACGGAGAGTCCTCTTTCTGGAGTTCGTACGACTTGACCTTGTCTTGCGCCTCCTGGAGGTCGCCCTGGAGGTCTTTAACATATTCACGAATGTCCTTTCTGCCGTTGAATAGATACCCCTGAATGTCGTCCATAGAAAGCCCGACAGCTTCCGCAAGCGACTTGAACTTGCGCTCAACGACGCCGACCATGTTGTCTGTCGGAACAATCGATTCGTAGCTCTCCTGAATCTTTTTAATATAAGTGTCAAGACCCCATTTCTTAGACTCAGAAGCGGCCTCGCTAATAGCCTTGAAGTCGATTCGGCCGTCAGGACTAATAGCGTCGGTGATATCTATGCCGGTATCCTTAAACGCATCTTCAATTGCGTGCGCGAGAACCTCAACCTCCTTGCGGATCTTCTCTTTCTTGTATGTGAAGGTCGACGCGTTACCAAACTCCTTCTCACTGACGGTCACGCCCTTTATCTCCTTTTTCAGGTCTTCCCATTTCTTTGCGTACACGCCCATCGTGCCGATGGCGGAGGTCATGTCGTTTTCGATCGCCTGCGTCTCATCGTGAAGGTTAAGGTAGATGTCGATGAGCGAGCTGACCGACTTCTCAGTCTTCTTGTCAGTCTCATACACATTGTGCCAGATACCCTGGTAATCGCGGAAGCCAGAACTCAGCGAGATGGTCAATCCAGTAAGCCGCTTCACAACATCCTGGACAATGGAAGTCCTTTCAGCTATAGTTGTGCCGATATTGATGGCGCCATCGTCAACAAGTCGCTGAATTTCATTCAAGACAGAATTAATTTGCTCTTTGTCGAGACCGTACTGGGCGAGCAGATTCTTTGCAGACCTCTTCCCTTTCTGAATCTTTCCAGCATAATAGTCCGTCACAGAGTTCATTTTCTGTTCCTTGATCTGCATGTTAATCTTCTGCTCAATGGCGGAAGTGAGAGAGTCGTAGTTCCCCTTCAGTTCCTTAAGCTTGTCGATCTGAAGGTTCTGGCTAGGGATAATATCGGAATATGTTCTCTGAAGTTCAGCGAGAGCCTCATTCTGCTCATTAGAGCCATCTGCTGCGGTGACGGCTGCTTCGGCAAGACGCTTGAAATTCGCAATCGACCTATTTATCGACAGCTCGCCTTCAGTGCCAATCTTCGCAAGCTCTTTTGCGAGTCGATTTGCTTCCTGACGAGCCGAAATAAGCCAGCTCGTAAGAACCGTGACTAAAGATATTGCCAAACCTATCCAGCCGCCACCCAACATACTCGCCGCAAACTTGTGCCAACCGCGACCGAATAGAGTTTGAGCGACAGCCGCTTTATTCATTTCAACGCTATATGCCCTCAGCTGCTTTATAGCAATCCCTCTAGCGACATTAGCATTATTTTGCTGCAATGTTTCTAACTGCTGCGCTCTGGATAAAGCTAAAGTCGCCTGCTCTGCTAGTTTTGTGTTTTTCGTTAAGGTGGGCATAAATAGTGATGCAACCTTAACTAGCGCAAACTGAATAGCGACTCCTTTCAGAACCGTTCCAATCGTTCGCCAGTTTTGCATCAAATATTTAGCATCGTTAATTAATTTTTCCATTGCGCCATGTACGGCGTCGGTATTACCCATCTCGTCATACATGATACTGAGGGCATCCTTGAGGTTCGACCACTGGCCGGCGAGCGTCTCGGCCTGCTTTTCCTGCATCTTGTAGAATACGCCGCCCTTTTCGGTCATATCGTCAAAGATCTCAGCAATCATTTCAAACGGAACGGCGCGCTTCGAGATAAGATCGAAAACCTCAGATGTAGTAACCAGCCGGCCATTGAGAACTGCGAATTTCTTCGCTAGTTCATCGACAAGTGGTATTCCAGCTTCCGTGAACTGGCGCAATTCCTGCCCGCGAAGCACACTCGCTGCGCGAACCTGGCCGTATGCGAGCACCAGGCGATCCATGCTGACACCAAGACCGGCGGAGACATCGGCCAGCTTCATGGTCACATTGAACAGATTCTCCGTCTCAACCCGGTACGCAGAGAGCTGTTTAGTGTATGTGACCAACTCTTTGATCTGGAACGGAGACTCAATCGCGGCCGCCTTTATCTGACGGAACAGCATGTTTGCTTCCTCGGTGTCGTGAATGATGCCGCCCAAAGCGACGCGCTGCAGCTCAAACTCTGCAGTCACCTCGCGAACATTTTGCAGGAAACGGCCAATCGTATGAAGGCCGAACAGATACGCGCTCCTCTTAAGGAGCCGACCGAGAGTGTTATCCGTTTTCATCAGTTCTCCATCAGCCCCCTCTATTCGCATTCTGATACCATCCAGTTCTGCCTGCGTCTGATGAAGTTGCTGATTTAACTGGTTAAATGCCTTGCTACCAACGGGTGACGCCTCGAGGCGCTGGCGGAGAATTGCTATCTTGGCCTCGAGCGCGGCGATTGATTTCATGTTTGAGTCAAGGATTCTCTTCTCCTCTTTTCGCCTCTCAAGATATTCCTTTACCTTCTTAATTCGCTCCTGCTCTTTGCGGTTCATTTCCGACAGAGAGTTCACCTCGCTATTCAGTTCGCGAGTAACCTTTTTATATTCCTCGTAAATTTCTTGCGCTTTATAACTGAGCTTCCCGGTCTGCTTGTCCAAAAACTTATCATTCTCAGACATAGAGTTCCATGCAAGTTCCACCTCCTTCAGCTTTGCGTTGAGTTGATCAATCGATCCGGTGTTTGCTCCGAATTTAGCGACTAGCGCCTGCGCCTCACTTGCTCTAAGAGACATTTGGTACAATGCCTCTGCTGCCTCCATAAATTTGACAGAGCCAATATCAGAACTATTAACAACAGCCGTGAAAGTGGAGATTTTTGCGCTGATTTGGTCTATGGTCGTAGCCGAAGTACGAAGCGCCTGCTCGTACTCGTTTGTAAGCTGGATATTCTTGAGTTGGCCGTCTCCGAACTTGCTAACCAGTTTGTCCTCCTCAACCCATTGAGTCCTAATTGCCTTTAAAAGCAAAAGCGCTTGCTGATATGCGTCAATGTCTTCCCTAGATGCACCTTTTCTCTTCATCCTTGAGAGTTCGCTCGAAACGCTTTTTATCGCGCTCCTTAACTCTTCCATTGATCGCGTTGAACTGCCAACGAAATCAAACACTTCAGCGAGGTCGCCCTTCCTGTTTATTTGAACGGGGATCTCGAGGACATTCTCGTTGATTTTGTTTTGGACCGTTTTGATTGAAGACGGGACTTCATTAGCGGCCTCCTTGAACGCCTTATCAATATCAACGATTACCGGAATCTCTACTGCCATATTACTTTTCCTCCATTTGTTTTAGAATGTGAGCCTGTATTTCTTCGGCTGTCTCTGGCTTCTTCCGATTGGCGCTCATGCCAAACATAGCCAGAATGCCGTCAACTTCTTCGTCAGTCTTTACGGTGTCTTCCCATGCGACGGGCGGTACATACGCCTCGGTCTTCTGGAACTCGTAATCGTAGTATCCCTTGTCCATCAGCAGCATCGTTATGATGTTGCAGGAATCCAGATACCAGTAGCGGAACCAAGACCACCAGCAATAATTCCCATACACATACTTGATCCGCTCATTGTGCTCGGAGAACGCGAACGCCGAGCCTACTTGTCGTCCTCCTTTATCCCCAAAGCGTCCGTCTCCAACATATTGATCACTGATTCCAGCCGCTCTTGCGCCTGCCTGGCGACTTCGCCAACCGGTCTCATATAAAGCTCGCGTTCCTGCTTTGAGATATCCCAGTTGGCTTTGGAAAAACCCAGGTCTGGATTGACGACTCCCGCTTCGTTTATCTTGAATGTCGTTTCGTTACCGCGCAACTGCAGAATCCTCCACTTCAGCGCCCAGAGGAACGGGACGAACAGCGCCCAGTTGCCGAGCAGGTAGTAGGCTGCCTTCTTCGAGTGAAGCGAGTACAGCTTCTTCGCAATCTTCCTGGCCTCCTTCGGCGATGTTCCCTCCTTGCCTATGGCCTCGAGAATCTGGGCCTCCTGTTCGAGAAGGACTATTTTTTCCTTCACGGCCTGGGCAATCTGGCGTACCTTGTATTTGCGCCGGCCAACGACGACAACCGACTTTTTGCCGGTCATCGTCGCGTAAGCGCCATTGAGAAACTGGTCGGTCTTAGATTCCATAGTGCTGCTTCAAGATGTTTTCCAGCGCCGGAACCCAGCCCTCGATAGAGTTCTGCAGCCAGATCTTCCGGCCCATGGCCTGCTCGATGTACCAGACCCGAGG
>Ga0310786_10008667_pt1 | contig 13018 bp, 17 predicted proteins | sample AusTroGonzalo_MG_FD_203881 | JGI IMG/M metagenome (GOLD analysis project Ga0310786, IMG submission 203881) | Bovine rumen microbial communities from tropical cattle in Woodstock, Queensland, Australia - Gonzalo_03 (v2) (version 2) | ecosystem: Host-associated > Mammals > Digestive system >... | reverse complement strand
GTATTTGTTATTGAAGAAAATTATTATAACAATATGGAAAAAGAAATGCTTGATGCAACAAGAGACATGTTTGTTAATTCCAAATATCATATAGATGATATAGTAATATATGCCTTTATGATGTTTAAGATTAACCCTTATACTACAATAAAAATATTACAACTTACAGTTGATCTTTTTGATATCACAGAAGTGCTTGATTTTTTAAAAGATCGTTATGTTTTTATCAATTATAATGGACAGGAATATATTTGTGCCGGATATAAAGCATATTATCAAAAGTTATTAGAAATAGCACAAGAAGAATTAAGGAGGAAAAATTAAAATGAATTTTTTATTAGCATTTATAATTGCAGCTCGCATGGTGGTTCCGGTATATGATTACACAGAGCAAGATGTTAAGGATTTAGGTGATACAATGTGGCTTGAGAATGGTCACACGGGTGGCGTTGGTACAGAAAAGAATCGTAAGGTGCTAATATTGACAGGAGCGGTAGTGCTTAATCGAATGGTAAGTGATGATAAGTGGTATCATAAAGATGGAGAAAAGACGGTATATGATGTAATTATGGCAAGAGGACAATATGCAAGTAAGACAAGAAGAGAACTTCGTAATACTGATACTCCGCAATGGATTTACGATCTCGCTGAAGAAATGCTTATGTATGGTACAACAGTTCCTGAGTATGTAGTATACCAAGGTCAGAATCCAAGGCTCGGAACTTTATGGTGTCCCGGCATAGCAGGAGAATATTTTGCTACAGAGAAAGGCCATTATATGGAAGGTGATGGTTGGAAGATAGATACGAACAAAGAGAAATATCTTAAAGTTGTAGCTGATTATATCTTCCATTATGACGAAGTTTTTTCAAATTGCACACCTAAACATAAATTAAAGGTATTGACAAAGTGAAAAAGCTATGTTATTATTATACCATAATATAAATTAAATGAGTAAAATATGGTAGATTTTCTTGAGGATGGGAAGAATTTTTCAAAGGAATATGGCTGTATTAGAACTTGTTATAGGGAGATAATGTCAGATGAGTTTGATCGGCTAATGGCATTATCTCCGGCTGAATTGAATGAAGAAGTGCAAAGCAGTCTTGATAAATCAATATTATGTGGATATGGTTATTATGGCTGTGGTTTAATTATGATCAATACACGTTTCTATATATGGTATAAGCGTGGATTAACTTGCGATTGAGGTGAAAAAATGGGAGAAAATGAGAATCGTGCATCAAGTGGTGGTATAGGTTTTGTAGGATTGTTACAGATTACATTTATTGTATTAAAGTTATGTGGTGTAATTGACTGGTCTTGGGGCTGGGTATTGGCTCCAATATGGATGTCAGTAGCCTTAGTTATATTACTTATAATCGTGTTTTATTTAATTATGAAGCACCAATAGAATAATTAAGGAGGAACAAATAAATGAAGGTAGCGGCAGCTCTTCAGCAAATTGTATTAATCAGTAAAGAAATAGATTTACCAGATGATGTAGTGAAAGCTTATCAGCAGAATCCCGTATTCTTTCAGATACCGATAACCCCACAGGACAGACCTGTTGTTAAGCAGATTATAGATGTGTTTGATGAAGATTGTAACGTATTGTTTTCGATAGGGAGAGATAGCAATGATAATGAGTCAGCATAGCTGTAAGAATTGCAAGTATTGTGCGGTCTTATACATTCCACCTTGTGAATGTTATGCTACAGTAACAAAGGTTTGTGGCGGTAAATATGTGTGTACGGTTTTTGCTGAGGATAATCAAGTACAGTATTTAGGATCAAATAACGGAATGTGTGAAATGTTTACGGAAAGAGAGGATGACAATAATGAAGATAAAAGAAAAAGTATTTGACATAATGTTATTTTTTTTGTGGACAGCCGTAGGATTTATAGTACTATTTGAAGGCGCTGATAGGATATCTTTTAGCTGTCTCTTAATCTGTTATCTTACAGAGTTAGGGCTTAAGATAGTAAAAGATGATAACAAAACGGGAGGCGTAGCAAGAGATTCAAATCGGTTAGATGAGTTTTATAATAAGCTCAAAGAAATACATAAGAAATACTTTCCTGATTGGAGATTTATGCAATTAGTAAACAATATTCAATCATTTTATGGTTCGGATTTGTTTTACGCTGAAGAAAATAGATTTTTAGAACTGCTTGATAAATATATTGGGGGATTAAAAACATGAGAAAAGGCAAGAAGTATTCTAAAAAGGTTAAAGCGGAACGACTTCGTAACAAAAAGTTGGTTAAGAAATATCCGTGGCTCAGACCAAGATATGTATGGACTGGCAAAACTGTAAAGAAATATGATTATTCATGGATTGATTGGGGATGTATTCACGGTTGGGATATAGCCTATGGAGATATGTATCTAAAGGAGTTAGGTGAAGCGGTCAGGGATCAGAAGGATTTCATGATATTAGAGATAAAAGAAAAGTACGGTTCGCACAGGTGCTATACGAATGGTACAACTCAAGAAGCTCAAAATGTCATAAGCAAATATGAGTTTATATCTCAAGGTATTTGTTGCAACTGTGGCAAACCCGATGTTCCCATGATTCATGATGGATGGATATGCCCGGAATGTTTTGATTGCTTTAAGAAATACAGAAAAGATAATAAGTATTCGCCATATAAAGATATGCCTGATGAGGAAATTAAGAAATTGTACAATTCAATGGCTGAAAAACCTAACGAAGATGGTACATGGACTATCCCTGACAAACGCAAGGTTAAATGTTGGGATCAGGAACATAAAGACGGCTATATCATCGAATATGATATCTCAGATACGCTTAAAGCAATCAGAGAAAGATATCAGAAAAGGAGAGAACATTATGAAAAAAGAATATCTCGTAGTAGACGTACTTCATAGTGGTAGAAAGGGCAAAAGAAATACTCAAGTTGATGACTATAAGTATAGAGGTTTAATTGGGTATAAAGTCGGATTTGATATCAATGAGCTTGAACAGGGTAAAGGCTTTATGATGTGGGTACTTGACTCACCTCATTACAGAGAATGGTATACAACCATGATAGTTGCTGCTTGGGTTAATGAACAGGACAATACAGTTACAATTGAAACCGCTAACAGCTTATACATACTAAAGGAGATCCCCAATGTTAAACTTTAGAAGTGTTGACGATATGAATCAGCTTATTAAAAATAAACTTCACTTAATACCGGATGTTGATTGTGTTGCAGGTGTACCAAGAAGTGGTATGTTGCCTGCTACATTAATCGCCTTATATCTTGGTAAGCCTTTAGTGTCGGTTGAATCACTACGATACGGAGATTATTGCACACTTACTAACAGAGTGAAGCTGAATAGTCGAGTCAGAAGAGTGTTAGTGGTTGATGATAGCTGTTCATCAGGCAATGCTATGAATAAAGTGCGTGATATGTTATCAACCGTAAAAAATAAAAAATTTGTCTATTGTGCCGTATATGTTACCGAAGCTTCAAAAGATAAGGTTGATTTTTACTTTGATATAGTTGAACAATGGCGAATGTGGGAATGGAACATTATGGATCATTTAGTACTTGGGAGTTCATGTGTTGACATGGACGGTGTACTTTGTGTTGATCCTACAGATGAGCAAAATGATGACGGTGAGAAATACTTAAAGTTTCTTGCTGAAGCAAAACCAAAGTTTATTCCAACACATAAGATTAAGGCGATTGTTACTTGCAGGCTTGAGAAATATCGGGCAGAAACCGAATTATGGCTAAAGAAATATGATGTTAAGTATGACAAGTTGTATATGATGGATTTCCCTGATAAGGTTTCAAGATTAAAATTTGGTGACCATGCTAAATATAAAGCTGATATCTATACTCAATCTGGTGCAGTTTTGTTTATCGAAAGCAATAGTTTGCAAGCATCTAATATTTATTTTAGAACTAACAAACCTGTTTATTGCATAAGCGATAATACATTTCGTGGAGGTTGATATGTTATATAAGATTAAGATGAACGATATCGTAGATGAAGAAGGAATGCATAATTTTCAAACACATCTTCAGATATTTAATTATGACTATACTGTATACACTTTGATTGCCTCGATTGATACAGAAACTCAGGGATCGTTAGGTTTTAGTATCAATTATCGTGGTGGTGATTATGCTCAGATGTATGCAACTCAAGCTATAAACAACATGACTTACTCTTATAAGTATCGATTTAAGCCGGAGCTATTTGAAAAAACTTTACGAAAAATATTAAGTTTGAATGTTAAACAATTAGCTCATAAATGTATATATAGTGGGAATGTTGATACCATAGGATTAATTAACAAGATTATTCAAAATGGTGAGGTTATAAAGAGCGGGTAAATATAAGCTCTAAAACATATAACAATTAAGTTTGATCACAAGGAGGAAAAGGGAATGAATGACAACAGTTTTATTATGATGAGGGATAAATTAATCTCTCATTTCGAGCAAATGACAAAAGATGTGCAGCATCTGTTTGCTGTAAGAGTTGACAAGGATGAGATGTGGGAAACTTATCTTTCAAGTTTTCCAGTAGGTACAAACCCTATATTTAGAGAACGTACCGAACATGATTGTTCTTGTTGTAGAGGATTTATAAAGAATATCGGCAATGCCGTTGTTCTTAAAGATGGGAAAATTGAAACTATTTGGGATTTTGATTTTGATGATTCTACGTATAGCCCTGTTCTTAAGGCTATGTCAAATTTTATACGAAAGCATGAAATTGGTGATGTTTATTTATCTACTGAAAAGAAAATTGGATGTCACCATAATTTTGAACAGATGGAGTCGGTTGGAACACATCGTTGGGATCATTTCTATCTTGAACTTCCCGAAAAGTTTATATGTAGAAATTCACTTCAGAAAAATGCTGATTTAAATGAATTTCGTACCGCAAAAGACGTATTACTTCGTAGTTTACGTGAAATTTCAATGGATGCCGTTGATACAATTCTTGAACTTTGTCGTACTAATACTCTTTACAAAGGTCAGGAATATGAGCATATGGTTAAAACATTTAAAGAGCTTAAGACTGAATTTGATAAGCTTGGTTCAGAAAAAGATCAGAGTTTATATGCTTGGGAGAAGTCTCTTGCTGTTGGCAACGTAGTTAGCCGAATCAGAAATCACGCTATTGGTACCTTACTTGTTAATGTATCCGAAGGCATGGATCTTGACGAAGCAGTTAGACAATATGAAAGTATTACTGCACCTTCAAATTATAAGCGTTCAAAACCTATCTTTACAAAGAAAATGCTTGAAGATGCAAAAAAGACCATTGAAAAAATGGGTTATGCTGAATCACTTTTAAGACGTCATGCTAATCTTGATGATATTACTATTAATGATATCTTGTTTGTAAATAGAGATGACGCTGAAAGAGTGAAGGGCACGGAAGATATTTTTGATACTTTATCTAAGATGACAAAAGATTCCGGTTCTGCCAAAAAGTTTTCTAAAGTTGAAGAAATAACAGCCGAAACTTTTGTGGATGAAGTATTGCCAACTGCAACTAATGTAGAAGTATACCTTGAAAATAAACTCGCTTCTAATTTTGTATCGCTTATTGCACCTAAGAACTCTGATACTAAGTCTATGTTTAAATGGGGTAACAACTTCTCATGGGCATATGCTGGCAACCTTACAGATTCAATGAAAGAAAGAGTTAAAGCTGCAGGTGGTAAAGTTGACGGTGATCTTCGTTTTTCTATTCAGTGGAATGAAGAGGGCAATGATGATTGTGACCTTGATGCGCATTGTAAAGAGGCTAATGGATACGAAATATACTATGGTTCAGCTAAGAAACCTACTTATTCGCCTACTAAGGGACAGCTTGACGTTGATATTATTCATCCCGGACATAACATTGCTGTTGAAAACATCACTTGGGCAGATAGAAAGACCATGAAAAATGGTACTTACAAGTTCTTTGTTCATCAATATTCTGGTTCTGTAAAGAAGGGCTTTCGTGCCGAAGTCGAATTTGATGGAGAAATCTACAGCTTCGATTATCCTCACGGCATGAGAACAGGTGAAGATGTAATGGTAGCTGAAGTTACCCTTAAAGACGGTCAGTTCTCAATCAAGTGCTTACTTGATGAGTCAAGAAGCTCTAAAACAATTTGGAATCTTAAGACAAATGAATTTGTTCCTGCATCTGTGATTTGTTATTCGCCTAATCATTGGTCAACGGCAAACAATCAGACAGGACATAAGCACCTATTCTTTATGTTTAAGAATTGTATTAACGAGGAAAATCCTTCGGGTATGTTCAATGAATATCTTGTTCAGGAACTTTACGATCATCGTAAAGTTATGGAAGCACTTGGTAGTCAGATGCGTGTTGAAAACACTAATGACCAATTATCAGGTCTTGGTTTTGCCCTTGATAAGAGAGCGGAACTTATAGTAAAAGTATCCGGCTCGGTAGAAAGAACTTTTAAAATTAAATTTTAATAAAGGAGATAAATATTATGACAATTACAAACATTTTTAAGTATGCGGCTAAAAAAGCACTTCGTTTCCCTTATAAGGGAGTAGCAACCGTAGAGGATCTTTTTAATCTTGACATGGGTTCACTTGATATGGTTTATAAAACACTTAAAAAACAACAGAAAGCTTCCGATGAAGAATCTCTTATTGAAGAAAAAACTACTGAAGATAAAAACCTTGAGATTAAGCTTGCTATTGTAAAAGAAATTTTTGAAGATAAGAAAGCTGCGGCAGAAAAAGCAAAAAGGATTGTTGCTAACAAAGCTAAGAATCAGAAGATTCTTGAAATCCTTGCTAAAAAAGAAAACGAAGCCCTTGAGAGTATGTCAGAAGATGAGCTTAAAGCTCAGCTTATAATTGATGACATCGTTGATGAAGATTAAAAGGTGATGCATATGAGCGAAAGAGCAGAAGATATAAGAATAAAAGAATTAGAAGATCAAGGGATAGAGCTTTATTCTATATCCAAGTTGGATGCCATTAACAATTGTCTATATGATGCATATTTAACTTACCGCCTCAATAACCGGGGCGGTAACAATATTTATGCATTAATGGGTAGTAAGCTTCATGATGTGCTTGAGGGTATGGCTAACGGTACGGCAAAGAAAGAAGATTTACTTCCTGCTATGGAAGCCGAGCTTGAGGATATGGATATGCTTGGAATTAAATTTCCTTCAGACAAAATTCGTGACGGTTGGGTTAAAGATATTACACATTTCTGTAAGACCTTTGATTTTCCTAAAAATCTGGACTTTACAACAGAGCAGTTGTTTATTTACAAGACAGATGACGGGCATTATATTCGAGGTTATATCGATTTGATTGATAACTTAGGCGGTAATCAGATTAATATCTTTGACCATAAATCAAGTAGTATGTATAGTAGCAAAGATATGGATGAACACGCCCGACAGCTTATTGTGTATATGCTTGGTAAAGAACAAGAGGGTATCAAGGTTAAACAAGTAGCTTGGCATTTTATGAAATATGTAAATGTTTTGTTCTATGATAAAGGCAAAGAAAAGCATAAGATTGTTGAGCGTAGGAAGATCGCTGAAGAAATGGGTAAGTATGTTGAGCAGGCATTGTTGGCCGACGGTTATGATGATATCGATATTAATATGATTATGATGAAGTTTAAAAATACCAATGACTTTAATGATCTGCCTGAAGAAACTCGTTCACAGTTTATTATGCAGCCTTGCATCGTTTACTATGATGTTGATAATGAGGCAATTCAGGAGTGCAAGAAATATATCAAGGATACGATTGAAAAATGGGAGAGTCTTAAGGGCAAAGATATAAGCGCATATTCTCCGAGGAAGTTTTATAAGATACAGAAGAATGGTAAGACTGCTCCGGATGTATTTATTTGTCTTTCGTTGTGCGGACACAATAAGGATTGTCCATACATTCGTGATTACCTTGAAGCTCATCCGTTACCCAAAAAGGAGGAAGAGATATAATATGTGGGATAACTTTCCGATTTTGTATTTTACAAAAGGTAGAATAAAACATGAATCCTGTGGAGATTCTGTAAATATCTATGTAAATGGAAAATGTGTATTTAGAATGATAAAAGTGGATGGCAATCTCAATAATATGAGGGGACGTAGATGCCCATTAGCAATATGGGATGATTCTATAAGTTCTGAAGAAGTTGAACATATTAAAACTATAACTGGATTTGCGTTTAATTACGAAGGGAGAAAAAATGAATAATAATTACGTACCATATCATGTGCATACATATTATTCACTTTTGGATTCTGCCACGTCACCGGAAGAATATCTTCAGTATGCATCGCAGTTAGGTATGAAAGCTTTTGGATTTTCTTGTCATGGTTCAATTTTTAATTGGTATCTCAAGAAGCGACTCTGTGATCAATACGGACTTAAATACTTGCACGGTATTGAATGTTATATAACTGAAAGTTTAGAGGAAAAGGTTAAGGATAACTGGCATACAGTTTTGATAGCTAAAAATCAAAAAGGATTTGAAGAAATCAATAATCTTTTCTTCTTATCTTATCAGAAAGATCACTTCTATTATAAGCCAAGAATTACAGTAGATGAGTTTCTTGCGATATCGGACAATGTAATTAAGATATCAGCTTGTATTCAATCTCCGTTATGGCAGTTCCGTAAGTCGATACTTGCTGAAGAGGTTAAAAATCGTGACCGTATGAAGCTGTATATTCAGATGTGTAAACATTATGACTACTATGAGATACAGTACCACAGCTTCCCGGACAATCTTGAATATACCAAGTACCTGTGGGAGTTAAGTAAACGTTTCGGCAAATCCTTAATTGTCGGCACTGACACTCATAGCTTGAATCAATATAAAGCTGAATGCCGAACAATACTTCAGTATGGAAAGACCGAGGGTGCGTGGGGAGATTCTGAGAATGAATGTGACTTAACTTTCAAAACCTATGATGAGTTGGTTGAAAAGTTCCGTGAGCAGGGTGTATTGCCAGAAGATGTATATCTACAAGCTATTGAGAATACAAACGTAATGGCTGATAGTTGCGAAGAGCTGATATTTAATACGCATGATAAGTATCCGTTCCTTTATGGTGACAGAGATGAAGAAATCATGTGGAGTAAGATTAAGCGTAACTATAAAGAGAAGCGTGATACAGGAGTCATAAGTGATGATATGGCTTATGTCAATCAGATCAAGGAAGAAATGGCGGTATTTAAAAAGGTCAATATGGTTGGTTTTATGTTGTTTATGGCTGAAATGATGACATGGGTACGAGAAAGTCATATTGCAACAGGATTCTCAAGAGGCTCGGTGTCAGGTTCAGTAGTGGCATATATAACAAACATTACTGATGTTAATCCGCTTAAGTGGAATACGATATTTAGCCGATTCTGTAATGAACATAGAGTTGAGGCGGGAGACATCGATATTGATGTATATGATGATGACCGACCAAAAGTTTATGACTATATCATAAATAGATTTGGAGTGAAAAAAACGGCTTATATTCTTGCATTAGGAACATTAGCAGAGAAAAATACTATCGCTGTAATATGCAAGGCATTGCGTAATAAAGATAAAAACTCACCGTACACTCTTGAAAAAATGGAGTATATTAAAGCTGAATATAATGATGATCCTGAGGGGACAAAAGCAAAATATCCTGAAGTATTCTATTACTTTGATGGTCTGGTAAATTGTGTGGTATCACAATCTCAACATCCGGCAGGAATAGTGGCGGCTCCGATGAATCTTATTGATTATTGTGGAGCATTTCTTGGCTCTGATGATCAGCAGATACTACCGCTTGATATGGATATGTGTCATGCATTAGGTCTGATTAAGTATGATATACTCGGACTCAAGACCATTGGTGTTGTTGATAAGATTTGTAAGATGATAGGTCAGCATTTTCCTAAAGCACACGAAATTGATTTTACTGACCAAGCTGTATATGATGATATGGCTAAAGATCCGTTAACCATATTTCAGTTTGAATCACAGTATGCTCAAGAGTGTTTTAAGAAGATGAATTGTAGAAGTATTGATGATATTACACTCGTCAACGCTGCATTAAGACCGGGTGGAGCATCATATCGTGATAGGTTATTTAATCATGAAGTAAATGATAACGGCTCTGAAATTATCAATAATATCCTTAAAGAAAGTTATGGTTTTTTGTGTTATCAAGAAGAAATAACAGCATTCTTACAATATGTATGCGGTTTTAGTGGTTCTGATGCTGACTCAATACGTAGGGCAATAGGACATAAGAATGCCGATAAGATAGCAAAAGCATTACCACAAATTCTCGAAGGATATTGTTCAAAGTCAGATAAACCTAGAGAGATAGCAGAGCAAGAAGCTAAAAATTTCTTACAAGTTATTGAAGATGCAAGTGCTTATATGTTCAATAAAAATCATGCTCTTGGTTACAGTTTGCTTTCTTATTTATGTGGTTATTATCGGCACTATTATCCGGTACAGTACTGTACGGCTTATCTGTCCTGTGCAAAGAACGATGATGATCTTTTTAATGGTCAGCAACTTGCAAGAAATCTCGGCATCAAATTTGAAAATGTTAAGTTTAGATTTGCTCAATGGGATTACTCATATGATGTTAACAAAAAGATTATATATAAAGGATTATCAGAAGTGCCTCGAATGTCAAAGGCGGCCTATAAAGGTTTATCTAGTTTATATTTCACTGAATTTGCTACTTTCAATGATTTACTGAAAGCTATGTCTGAAGTGAAAGTTAATGTAGCACAGATAGAAAATCTGATAAAGTTAAATTACTTTTCAGAGTTTGGTGACATTAATTATTTGCTGGCTTATCTCGATCTGTTTAAGAAATATCAGAATAGAAAGAAGAGATATGAGCTGATAGAAGAGGGTATTGCATTAATGCCGTTAGGAACAACAAGTGTATATGATATGATACAGTATGAGTATGATGTTAATAATATGATATCTATGGTTTATTCTTCAATATCAGAAAAATATTTCTTCATATCAGATGTTAAAGGTACAAAATACATTTTATATCAGATAGCAACAGGAAAAACATCAACACTTCGCATCCGTAAGAGCCTGACTAATCAAGCCCCAATTAATGTAGCTGACATTATTGAGGTTGACGAGATAAGAAAAGAGGGTAAATGGAAGCAGAATGCTGATGGTAAATGGTCACAAGATTCTAATAACCTTGAGGATGTTGTCAGAAAATATACAATTTTGCACCAAAATAAAAATTAGGTATTGACAAACCTAAAAAGCTGTGATATATTATAACCAACATAGAAATTAGAGGTAAGCGATGGAAATAAAAACATATAAAACAAACAATCCGAGATTTCCTTGGACAGCAGAAGATGATGAAGGACATTTAGTTGAAGCAAAGACAAGATTTGCAGCACTCAACACATTAAAAACTTTATATCATATTCTTCCCAAGGTATCTGATAATCAAAAGGTTGATGTACCAAATGAGGTGAAATTATGAGTAAGTTCTGTGGAAAATGTGATCTATATGATGGCCTTCCTGAGAATCCTGATATTAATAAGATTAGATTGTTTATAGAAAAAAATGGTAGGTCATATCCGATAAAGCTTGAAGAGCCGAGAGATTTGATTCCTTATTATCCATATGTGCCGAGTTTAAGAACAGGTGATGGACAAGGACATTGGTGCGCATGGTTAACGGATAGCTATATAGACAGAGAAGAAAAAGAACTTCTTAAGTGTCAGATGGAATATTTGATCCGTGAATATAAGAAATCGAAGCGCAATAAAACACCGTTTTTACCGGACTCAAAATGGTATGATGTAAGGTTAATTGAGAGGGTAAAAGAAAAAGGTGAAAAAGCTACAGCCGAGGGTATTCACTTATCGATGCAAAATTATTATCGTAAAGAGTTGGCTCAAGAGATGGAGAAAAACGGATATGAAGATATGGATATAATAAAATGGGTATACCCTGATATGTGGGTAACAAAGCTAACGTCCGGATGGGATTGGCGAACAGACGAGTATTAGTTTTCCCCTTTCTATATTATTTACGATCAGGCGGAGCAGGTGGTTATACTGCCTGCCCGCCCAATACAGCGGAGTAGAGGAGCGGATCCTTGCGTGGCTCATGCCCACGAGACGTCAGTTCAAATCTGACCTCCGCAATGGCTTCGTAGTTCAGTCGGTTAGAATGGCGGCCTGTTAAGCCGTGTGTCGTAGGTTCAAATCCTACCGAAGCCGTTGAATGCGTACATTAAGGGCATTCGTTTTATTATTCATAGGCAAAAACTATCGTAGTGTGTTCTTGATAGCTAACAACTATGCAAGTTTAGGTGTGCAACTCACAATTTTAAATATATTAGGGGCTTAGTGGACAAGTGGAAACGTCAGGCTTTGAACCTGAAGAAGAAGGAGCATTACCTTCAGTCTCTGTTTACCTACAACATCATGCTCAGGCACAGCACGACGATGAGAAGTAGGTTGTCCGAAAAGTGGGATTTAAAGGCATCCATCTTTTAAAGAGTGAGGCTCACCTGAGAGAACGTCCCCTTTGGTAATAGAAGGTGTGTATTGCTATCAGGATAAATGATGACCTCTTTGGCGTAATAGCACATCGGACATTGATAAGGCTTGTGTTATGTTGTATGTTTACATGCGGTCGATGACGCAGGTCTTTTGCTTTAAATATTACCAACATAATAATTTAGGGGTAAATGGCATGTTGAAATTTGATAATTGGGAAGATTTAATAGTTTGTGATTTTGAGAAAAAGGGGAATGTAATTAGATTATATCTAACAACACCCGAAGAGTATGATGATGTTTATATTGATGATAGTGATGATCGTCCTTATGAACATAATGCCGGGACAGTTTCAGAATATTACCCTTATATAGAAATAGCATTTCCTATAAAGATTTGGGTTACAGAACCGGCTGATGATTGGCATTATAATGGCAATTCTCCTTATAGCAAAGATGATTTTAAAGCTCATAAAG
>Ga0310786_10008666_pt1 | contig 13018 bp, 12 predicted proteins | sample AusTroGonzalo_MG_FD_203881 | JGI IMG/M metagenome (GOLD analysis project Ga0310786, IMG submission 203881) | Bovine rumen microbial communities from tropical cattle in Woodstock, Queensland, Australia - Gonzalo_03 (v2) (version 2) | ecosystem: Host-associated > Mammals > Digestive system >... | reverse complement strand
GCGCTACGAGTGGAACGGTTCATTGCGTTGGCCTTTTCGGCCTGGAGCAAACGCTTTTTGCAAGACTTGTGTTGAGGCACCTTAAAATCTCCGGGTGAAAACCTACTTTAAAAAATGTTAGCACAAAGATAGTAAAAGTTTTGAATTTGTCAAGGGGAGTTTTAGTTGGTAGAGCTTAGAGAAGATGTATTGTTCTATGTTCTATGTTCTAAACTCTAAGTTCTAAGCTCTAAGCTCTAAGTTCTAAGCTCTAAGTTCTAAGCTCTAAGTTCTAAGCTCTAAGTTCTAAGCTCTAAGTTCTAAGCTCTAAGCTCTAAGTTCTAAGCTCTAAGTTCTAAGTTCTAAGTTCTAAGTTCTAAGTTCTAAGTTCTAAGTTCTAAGTTCTAAGTTCTAAGCTCTAAGTTCTATATTTACCCGCATGATTCCCTTCATCAATCTACAGGCCCAGCGAGAAGCTTACAAAAACGAATTTTTACGCGCAGAACAAGAAGTCCTCGATAGCGGTTGCTACATCGGCGGACCTGTAGTCCAAGCCCTCGAAGCGGAACTCGGTCAATATACCGGCGCAAAGCACGTTATCACCTGCGGAAGCGGAACAGACGCACTCACAATAGCACTACTTGCCCTTGGGCTTGAACCGGAAGACGAAGTCATCGTTCCCGATTTTACGTTCATCGCACCTGCCGAATGCGTCATGCGGCTCGGTGGCATCCCGAAATTTGCAGATATCGATCCCGAGACATTGCAAATCGACACGAAAAGCATAAGCGCATTAATCGGCCCCAAAACACGCGGAATTATCGCGGTCAACCTATTCGGGCAGTGCGCTCCCTACCGCGAAATCAAGGAAATCGCCTGCGACAACGGACTGTGGTTGATCGAAGACTCTGCCCAAGCTTTCGGAGCCTCGCAAAACGGTCAAAACGCCTGTACATTCGGAGACATTTCTATCACTAGCTTTTACCCGGCAAAGCCGCTCGGCTGCTACGGTGACGGCGGAGCGCTCTTCACACACGATGATGAACTTGCTCAAAAAATTCGCCTCATCGCCAACCACGGCAGCCAAGCACGATACGTTCACGAGATTTGCGGAATGAACAGCAGGCTCGATGCCATCCAAGCCGCAATCCTCCGCGTCAAACTCCGCCATCTGGACGAAGAACTGGAGAAGCGCCGCGCAAACGCCCGCAAATACAACGAGTTTTTTGCAGAATACAACCGAATCAACAAAGTCGCTTGCTCTGTCGATAACGCTGCGAGTAGCGCAAATATCGTACCGCAAAAAATTGCCAACGGCAATACCAGCACCTACGCGCAGTACACACTATTGGTCAAAGACCGCAATTCGTTTATCGACAAACTGGATGCCGCAGGAATTCCCTACTGCATCCACTACCCCATCCCATTGCACGAACAGCCGTGCTTCAAGTCGCTTGCTCAAGGCAGCGAAAACAAGAACGTCATCGAAGCTTGCAAAAAAGTCGTGAGCCTCCCCATGTGCGCCTTCACGGATGTCGATGCGATTGTCGAGAAATTAGTAGACAGTAGGAAGTAGACGGTAGATTGTGGTTAGTGGCTAGTTGGTAGAACTTAGAAACGTGTCATCCTGGAGGGAGTCGTAGACGAACGATAGGATCCAGTCACATTTCAAGACTTAACTGGATGCTTCGCCGTTCCGGCTCAGCATGACGATTCACTCAGCAAAACATAATAGCCAACGACCATTGACCAATGACTAATGACTATTGGCTAATGACCAACAACCAATAACTACAACACAAATTTCTCAATGACTTCGGCAATTCCCGAGTGGTTATTGTCATGTTCTGTCACGTAATTAGCAACAGCCTTCGCCACCGGTGATGCATTCGCCATTGCCACGCCGACACCGGCCGTTTCAATCATCGGGCAATCGTTTTCTTCGTCACCCACAGCAATTGTATTTTCAATGGGCTCATGATAAAAATCAGCCATATAGCGTACCGCTTCGCCCTTATTCGAAAGCATGTGCGAAAACTCCAGCATTTCGGGTTTGCTGAACACATCAAACAATTTTCCAGCGGTCACAGTCCGCATATCTGCGCGGAATTCTACGAGACTCGAATGTTCAAACGGCGTAATGACATTTACCTTAATCGGCGGTTTTATCACCACATTTATCGGGCCGTCGTTGCAATTAATCCCACCATAATAATTGCGGATATCATCTACAACAACATAATCCATTTTCATCAAGCGGCAATAAGTTTTGAGCTGTTCCGTCTCATATTCTGAAACGACCAAATCGCCAGCATACGTATGCGCATGCATCCCGCGTTTGTGCGCCTCGTCCATGATAAACTTCACCTGATCGACAGAAATACGACGTGTCAAAATAGCTTCACCCGCGCCGCAATCATAAATCAAACCGCCATTAAAACTCACCAAAAAAAATCCTGAATTTAGAAAACCGTATTTTTCGGCAATGTGCTTAGCACTCGTAAGTGGGCGACCCGTCGTCACCACGAACTTGTGACCAGCGCCAATCATTGTTCGAATCGCCTCCATATCCGCATCGCTGATATTCTTCGCATCGTCAAGGAGAGTTCCATCTAAATCAGTAAAAAGAAGTTTCATGGGAGCAAATTTAGTTAATAGTTACTAGAAGTATTCTTATAAGCACATTCTAGTAACTAGCAACTCTAAACTTAGAACTTAACTTGCTATATTCCTACACATGATAATTGATGATTTACTGAACGAAGCAAAAAGCGTAGCCATTTTTGGGCATGTGCGTCCGGACGGCGATTGCGTGGGTTCAACCACGGGTATCTACAACTACATCAAGGACAACTACCCCGGCGTGCGAGCCGACCTGTTCCTCGAAAACTTCCCCGAAAGCTACAAGATTTTACGCGGGACAAGCGATATCAAGCCATCCTTTACAGCCGAATGTAACGAAGGCAATCCATACGACCTGGCCTTCCTCATGGACACGCCAAGTTTCGACCGCATAGGCGCTAACGGAGCCGAATGCATCAAGGCAGCGAAGAAGACTATCAATATTGATCACCATATTTCGAACCCGCACAACCTTTGCACGGTAAACTTCGTAGAACCCGAGGCTAGTTCTGCAAGCGAATTACTTTACACGCAATTAAGCAAGGAACGTGTCGGAAAAGAGACCGCAAACAGCCTCTACTTGGGAATAGTCCACGACACAGGAGCTTTCAAATTCAGCTGTACTGGCAAGCGCACCATGCTCGTCGTTGGGGACTTGATTGAAGCTGGAGTCGATTTTGCAAAAATCATAAACGAAACCTACTACACCCGAACTTACAAACAAACGCTCATCACGGGACTTGCGATGCAGAAATGCAAACTCGCACTCGACGGAAAGGTCGTCTACAGCATCGTCACGCCCGAAGAAATGGCTCAGTTGGGAGTCACATCCTTAGAATTATCCACTACCATTGATACCATCCGCGAAGTCGGAGGGACAGAAGTGGCATTTCTCCTTTACCCTGTAAATGGCAAATACAAGATTAGCCTACGCAGCAACTACATCGTGGATGTAAACGCTATCGCAAAAAATTTCGGCGGAGGCGGCCACACCCGCGCAGCAGGCGGAGATTCAAACGACGCCCCCGAAGCGACAATCGAAAAGATTTTGTCGCTCATCCAAGAGCAACTATAGAATTACAGTAAACTGAAAAACATTAAAAAGTCAGTCGAAAAGACTGGCTTTTTTTTAAATGATAAACAGCGCAATCGCCAACAGCACAAAGACACAACCGCTAAACCAGTTCAGGTTGCGATTTGCCTTAGGCGAATTCAATAGATATTTCTTGACCGTTCCCGCAAGAATCGCAATCGTACCAAACACAATCATCGTTGCAATAATAAATTCAGCACCGAAAATTGCCGTCTGCAAACTCGGATGAATCGGGCGATCCAAACGCACTGCAGGAGGAATAAGCGATAAAATGAAAAGGATAACCTTCGGGTTCGTCATGTTCATGATAATCCCGCGGAGGTAAAGCTTACGCGCAGAAGGAAGCTCATGAAGGGTAGAACCGCCCTTATCAATTTCCACAGTACCGGTGCGCACTTGGAAGCTCTTATACGCGAGGTACAGCAAATACGCAGCCCCAAGACACTGGATTACAAAGAACGCCGTCGGACTTGCAGCAATAAGCGCCGAAACGCCAGCTACCAAAAGGCAGATCTGTATGGCAATTCCTGTGCAAAGCCCTAAAATAATGCAAAAGCCGAGGCGCGCGCCATACGTAGCACTTTGCGCAAGCACAAACAAATTATCAGGTCCCGGAGCAATACCAATAACAAGAGCAGCGATAAAGAATTCTAACATACGTTTAATAAGTTAAGAGTTTCAAGTTACTAGTTTCTAGATTGCTTAAATCAAAATTTTTCACATCTATCAAATCTTCTAATAACTAAGTTCTACCAACTAACAACTGCACCGAAGGTGCAAATCACAATTTGCTCAAGAACGCATCGACGTCCATCTCATTCAAGTCTTTTTGCAGGGTATCAAGCACATCGTCAGTAATCGCAGTGTGATTTTGCTCACGTTCTTCTGCACGATTGTTCGATACATCAACGAGCTTCTTGAGCGTATTCGCGACCTCGCCCACGGTACCTTCCTGACGCATCACGACATCTAAAACCTTCGAAAGCCTCTGGCGCAACTTGGCAAATTCTTCGCGGTCAAGCTCTGAAACTTCCCCATGATAGCACATCAAGGGAGTTTGGCACCGAGCACACGGGAACACCATCATGTTCGAGAAGTCCCCGTCTATCTGGACCTTAAATTTCGTTCCGCAATGCGGGCATTCGATATCCATTTCACTCATGCTACAAAATGTAGAATTTTTTACAAACCCAAGCCAAATACAATTACAATATTTTATTTTTGCAACATAAAAACCAAAAACCTAATACCTAACCTCCTAAACTATGCTTTGCCACTGGCTATATCAAACAACTCACATTGACCTTTTCGACGGACGTCTGTTCCGTGCAGGCTCGGCCGCCATGCTCTCCATCATCTTGGTGCTCTTCTTCATGCCCAAGTACATACGCTTTTTACAGAGATTGGACGCCACCAGCGACTTCGACAAAGACGGAAAGACAAAATCGCCCCCGATTATGGGAGGTCTCCTTCTCGTCGTCATCGTGGAAATCGTATCACTGCTTGTGTGCCAGATGAACGGCTACACCATTTCGACGCTCGTCATTTTAGCACTGTTCAGTGCCGTCGGCGCCACCGACGACATGGCCAAAATCCGCGCCAAGCGCCTCGTAAATCAGGGCAAGCTCAAAGCCGCCGAATACATGGACAAGGCCGATGGTATTTCCAGCACTCTTCGACTCTTCCTCTACTTTTTATTCAGCTTTGTTGTTGCCGTTTTCTGCTACAAGTTCATCCCTGAACTCAAGGGAGACTTGACCATTCCGTTCTGCCCCATCGACGTCTTCCAGATCCACCTCCCGAACTGGATTTTTGTGGCCTTCATGACATTTGTGATTGCCGCATCCGCTAACGGTACGAACTTTACGGACGGTCTCGACAGTCTCGTTTCCGTGCCGATCCTTACCAGCATGGTGTTCGTCGGACTTGTGGCTTACGTGAGCGGAAACTTTATCTTTAGCCAATACTTGAGCGTGCCGTACCTCCCCGGCTGCGATGAACTTTTCCCGCTAGCCACCTCTATCGCTGGTGCTCTGCTCGCTTATCTGTGGTTCAACAGCCCTCCAGCCGAAATTTACATGGGTGACGCAGGCTCTGTTGGCTTTGGTGCCGCCATCGGTATCATGTTCATTCTTGTGCAAGCTGGGCTCTTCCTCCCCATCGTTTGCATCATCATCATCGCCGAAGCATGCTCCGTGCTCATGCAAATTACTTGGTTCAAAATCACGAAGAAGGCAACCGGCACCGGCAAGCGCATTTTCCTTTGCGCCCCGCTCCACCACCATTATCAAAAGAAGTGGGATGGACGCTTCCCTAGCAAGCCGCTCATGAACTCCAAGATCGTGTGGCGTATGCATTTGGTGAGCATTTTCGCGCTCATTTTCAGCATGGTCGTGTTCTTCGGAATTAGGTAGTAGGAAGTAGGCGGTAGGAAGTAGACAGTGACTTAAGTGCTCGTCGAGCTTCGCTGCAGTTACTAATTATCAGTTAATAGTTACTTGAAAGTCCCGCAAAGCGGGGCTTTTTTACGTTGGGAACCAATTTCGAATTACTTAGTCCTTGACGCAACGGACGCTAAGCGCTTCGTTTTTGTAATCCAATTTCGCACTCGAATCGCTTAATTTAGTAGAAGAAGTTGAAACAAAGCTCATGTAATACGCGAAAGTTTCATCGTTATCAGCAGAACTCCAAAAGAACGCCACGCGTTTTTCGTTGATGTAAGTTCCGCCAACATCCCTAAATCCTCCAGGGAGCATCGAAAAACCGTAGGTATCCGAGCCGTTCAAATTATCAATCCAGCCATTTGTCGATTTAAGAGGCAATACCGCAGAAGAAGAGTCTCCTACAATTGCAAATAAAGAAAACCATTCTTCCTTACTCGGCAAGTGCCAACCCTCAGGACACGCCACAGACGCGGCAGCCCATGTATAAAGACGACCATACTTGTCGCAATACTCAACCGAATCGTTGTAGCAATAACTATCTGAAGTCTTGACATTCAGGTTTTCGGCCATCCACTCTTGGTTACCGATTTTCACCGTTTTATACGTACGATTATCACGAGAATCAGTCAATAATCCATACTCGCTATTGTTCTTGGTCTCCAGCGAAACATTGGCAGAAGAATCGCTATCGTCAGCACAGGCAGAAAAAAGGATTGCAAGAGCAAGAACCCCAGCAGATGCTTTTAGAGACAAAAGATTCATAAATTCTCCTTTCTATCCCAAATACACCATTTAATTTAATCTAGAAATAAATCGAAATTTAGTCTTTAACACAACGGACGGAAAACGCCACCTCGAACATGAAAGCCATCTGCTGCATTCTACCAAGCATATCCGAAGAAGTAAATGTACTATCATCGTCACAGGAACTCAAAGACATAAAATACGCCTTGCGATCTTCAAGCTCTGTTGAACTCCAGAAGAACGTCGTTTCACCCTGCGCTGTAGACGCCACCAAAGACTTTACCGCTCCATAAGGAGGAGAATCCAAATGATGAACAAATCCTATGCCGGCAGGCAATGCCGTAAACAAGGACAGGTTCGAGCCGTAGCCACAAGTTCCCTTGCCGTTGTAGAGCCAATCACTTGGAGCCTTAAGCACATTCGCAGCCATTTTCGGCCCCCCAGCAACGGTAATTAGAGTATCCCATTCAGCTTTGCTGGGCAAATGCCAGCCCTCCGGACACACTCCACGAACATTTCCCGACACTTTGCATGATGCAAGACCATCGCAATCGAGGGGTTTATTGCCAGGAATCCTCCCAGACATGTCCATAGCGGCATTCCGCAAATAAAGGCGTCCGTACTTGGAGCAACTATCTGCAATGTTATTATAGCAATAGCTAGAAGTATCTCCTTTAGCCTCCGGTTCATACCTGTAATTCAGGTTCTGCGCCATCCAAGTCTGACGCCCGATAGTTACGATCTTATACTCCTGATTATCACGGGTATCAACTAGCGTACTTGTGCAGGCTATCAAGTTCATGAAGGAAACAACCGACAAGCAAAGCCAAAATATTTTTTTCATGATATTCTCCTTATTACAGACAAAATTTAACATAAAAAACATCCGTATGCGGATTCAAAAAAAATTATTACTTTTGAATAAATCTGAGCAACATTCTATATTTCACCACATGAATATCATCGAAACTTTGAATGCAGCGGGTCAGCAAGAATTGGCGGCCCATCTTGAAACTTTGACGGGTGAAGCCCGTGCAAATCTCGAACGCGATATTTTGAGCCAAGATTGGCAAGAATTGAAAACTTTGCATGCCGAAAAATCAGCGGCAAGTTTAAGCGACAACGTTTCTGCCGACCTCACCCCGATGCCGTGGAAACTCGCGACTGACGACCTCCGTTACGATTTCTGGAAAGAGACCGGCGAGATTCTTTTGGGCAAAGGCAAAGTCGCCGCATTCCTCGTTGCTGGCGGACAAGGTTCCCGCCTCGGTTTTGATGGCCCGAAGGGCATGTTCGACATTGGGCTCCCGAGCCACAAGAGTTTGTTCCAGTTGCAGGCAGAACGCTTGCGTAACTTGGGCGCCCGCGTTGGTCACGCGATTCCGTGGTGCATCATGACGAGCCCCTTGAACCACGAAGCGACCGTCAACTTCTTCAGCGAAAACAATTTCTTTGGACTCAACCGCGAAGACATCCGTTTCTTTGAACAGGGCACCATTTGCGCCCTCACCGCCGACGGCAAGGCTGTCCTCGATGGCGAAGACCATTTGGCACTAGTCCCTGATGGAAACGGTGGTTGCTTCCGCGCCCTCGCCCAGAGCGGGACTCTCGCTTGGCTTGTAGAACGTGGCGTGCAATACGTGTTCCTCTACAGCGTCGATAACGCCCTCTGCCGCATTTGCGACCCGGCATTCATTGGCGCGCTCGCCGAAAAAGGCACGATTCTCAGTGCCTCGAAGGTCGTGCACAAGGCCGGTCCGAATGAAAAAGTTGGCATTTTCGCCTTCCAGAACAAGAAGCCGGGCGTTGTCGAATACAGCGACCTTCCGGAAAATTTCCGCGACATGACAAACGCCGATGGTAGCCTCACGTTCGACGGCGGCAACATCGCGATTCACTTGTTTAAAATCAGCGGACTCCGCAAGTTGCAGACAAGCAAGCTCCCGTGGCACACCGCACGCAAGACCGTTTGCGGCATCGAAAAGTGCTTCAAGTTCGAGCAGTTCCTCTTTGACGCTTTCCCGCAGCTCGGATCCATGCTCCCGTTCGGCGTTGTACGCGAAGAAGAATTCAGCCCCGTCAAGAATGCCGAAGGCAACGATTCACCGAAAACAGCTCGCATCATGATTGGCAAGCTCCATCGCGATTGGCTCCGCAAGGCGCACGTGAAAATCGACGAGAAGAAATTGTACGAGATTTCGCCGACCATCAGCTACGCTGGCGAAGGCCTCAAGCAGAGCATTTTTGACCGCGAACTCGGCAGGAACATTCTGGAGTTTGAAGAGGTGTGAGGGAAATAGAACAAGTCCCAATAGTGTTCAAAGTAAAATTAATTACATACAGAGTTTTACTTTTTATTTTACTCCGGTTGCCGGATGTTTTCTATTCGGTTCTTTTTACTGTTGTTTTTCCGATTTATAAAGCGCTCCACAAAAAGCGCGCTTATGGGCGTGTGGAAAAACATTTGGAGCTAGCGCGAGAATACATCGCCAACAAAAGCCCCGCATCCACAAACAGCACATCAAACATAAACTGCGCGCCGCTCCAGAAAACAACCGCCCGCGATGTTTTCAAGGGAATTTTCTGGAATGCGTTAGAATCTTATCGTGGACTCGCCCGCTTCAAGAGCGTTGAAAAACGAATCGTGTACGAAAACGAGCTCATCATTCGCGACGCCATCGCCGAATGTGCCAAAGCAAACGCCCCCATCGCAGGCATCAGCATCCATCAAGGCGCATTCGAGCTCATGCACCGCAGCCTCTGCCGTTACAGCGAACACGTACACCTCATTACAGATTCCGTCGGCGACACGGCTTTCCGCGACGTTCTCAAGGAACTCCGCAGCGACCCGCACCTCACCGAATACCATCCCGACGAAACGGGCCGCCTCATCCGCGAACTGTTCCGCACCAAGGGAATCCTCGCCATGGTCTTCGATCAAGGCAAGCACACTAAAGGCAATACCGTTTCGCTATTCGGTCGGCCATCTACGCTTTACTTGCGGCTCCCGCAAAAAGTAAATGAAATGGGCGCAGGAATCGTCATTTTCCGCACCTGGAGCGAAAAGAATCGCATTGTTGTCCGTTTTGAAAAGTATTACCCGCCTAATTATGATGCTGCTAACGGGGAAAGCGCAAACACCGCAGATGAGAAAAGCCCGCTTATCTCAGAAATTGCGCAAGAAGTCGAAACTTGGATTGCCGAGCATCCCGAACAATGGAGCTGGAACTACCACGGAAATTTCACAGTCAACCATTAGTTGAACCGCTGCAAAATACAGGTCCAAGACGACATTAACACATTTGCAACATCTTTTTTATATTTACCGCAAAAAAGAGATTGATTATGCCCTTAAATGCAGATGAAGAATTCCAATTAGAGTGGATCAAGAACCACCCCATGCAAGACAAGGACGAACTTGCCGCAATCCAGGCAGAGGCAGAAGCCGAAGCGAGACCGCAGCGTGCTGCACGCGGCAAGAAAATGCGCCGTAATCCTGCCGCTTGGGAACTCCCGAACCCAGAAGACGAAATCGACCTTCACGGATTTACCTCTGAAGAAGCAGCCGAAGCCGTTGAACGCCGCATCGATGATTTGTTGATTGCAGGCCTCAGCGTTTTGCGCGTCATCCACGGAGGCGGCAACCCGGAATACGGAAATGTCAAGCGCATTATCGACCGCAAAGTCCGTTCCGAATGGAAAAATCGTGTCATATTTTACAAGGTTGAACCCGACAACGCCGGTTCCAGCATCATGAAAATCGGCAAGCCCCGCCCACAACTCGCCAAAAAGAAAAAATAATCAAAATTTTTTTCACTTTTTTTGCCCTTACCCCTTTAAAACTCAATCGAAATTAACTATAATTGTGCGCGTCAACGACGAACCGTCAAGACAAATCGGAATATAGCTCAGCCTGGTAGAGCGCTTGCTTCGGGAGCAAGAGGTCGTGAGTTCGAATCTCGCTATTCCGATTAAAACAAAAAAAGACTCCTTAACGGAGTCTTTTTTGTTTTATCCTGAAATTGCACTGATGAGAACTCACGAAGTGAGTTCGACTAAATCACGCCATGAGCGTAGCGAATAATGCGTGATTTAGAGATTACGCCGTAAGGCGTAACCCAAAGGGCAAAAGCCGAAACGAAGTGAGGTTTTTGTCTTATCTCGCTTCTTCCAAGATGCGAGATTACAAACTGAAACGAAGTGAAACTTTTGTCTAATCTCGCTATTCCGATAGGAATTGCAAGAAATAACAAGTCCGAAATGAAATGAGGACTTTGTCTTATCTCGCTTCTTCCAAGATGCGAGATTACAAACTGAAACGCAAGTGAGCGATTTGTCTAATCTCGCTATTCCGATAGGAATAGCGGAATTACTCCAATTTTACACAACGGACGGAAAATCCACTAATTTTAGGATCTTTATCACTCCTAGTTGGAGGGTAATTATCATCTGATGCCACTAAACCAGAATGAGCATGGGAACTTTCTTTCCCTTCGAATTCTTCAGGGAGGAACCACAATGCAGCTTTTAGCAACAGCTCAAACTTTCCCTCAGAGGACCTCAATCCAGCACCGGTTAGGGATAAGCCACTATAATTATTCCCCGCAAAGCCATAAGATGAACGAGTCCCCCTAATACCATACGAATTCGTTTCGGCATGCCAAGCGATGTAAAAATCCAGGTCGGTCATCAATCGCCAGCCCTCAGGGCAAATGCCTCGATGATTTTCTTCAATTAAATCAGCACAGCTTTCGGTATTGCAACGGCTCGGCAGTTGCATCATTTCTGCCCACTGATAAAGACCTCCAAATTCATCACACAAAGTGGTATCATTGTTGTAACAATAACGTTCAATCTTGGTATCGTCATTCTGGTCGTCCTTGCCCAAAACCATCTCACCGATGTTCAGATTCTCTGCCATGATGGTCACGGAATCCTTATCGCCAATATAATCTTTACCTATAATCTTGATATAATAATAACTCCGGCCATTGCGCGGGTCAGTGAATTGTTTGTAAGCATCTTTTCCCACCTTACTTGCATTGGCATGCGTCTTCGAATGATCAAAAGGCACATACTCGCTACTGGAGGATTCTTCTTTACTCGAAGACGACGAATTCGTCATGGCGGACGATGATCCGCCATCTTTCTTACTGGAAGATGAAGGGAGATTCCCGCTCGAGGCGGGAATGACAGAAGAAGAGGACGCCGTCTTAACAGACGATGATGAATCCTTCTTGACAGAAGAGGAAGAAACAGCCTTTGTCGAGGAAGAAGAGGATGAGGCTATTTTAACAGACGATGAAGATTCCTTCTTGACAGAAGAAGAAGATTTACTTTGACTGGATCCTTCGCTACTGCTCAGGATGACGGAAGAGGAAGAAACTGCCTTTGTCGAGGATGACGAAGAGTCTTCATCGGAGGGCGCGGATGTACCCTTATCATCGCCACATGCGACGAGGGCTATGGTAAGCAAAAGGACCATGATGGATGGGGCAAAGCCCCAACCCTTCGGCTCGGTCATATCCATGCAAGCATGGCAGCGACTCTCGCCTTTGGGGTTGTCTATCAGTCGCCAAAGGCTCCTTCCAGGACGACGAAATATTGATAATAAATATTTCATAAACACTCTAATCCCCCACCTTTACACAACGGACGGAATAACCTTTAGTTTTCAAATCAATATCATCTTTACGAGGTGAATGATCAGTTAAACCAGAAACATATGACGACCGAACATAGACAATGCCTTCATATAATTCTTCTTCTGGATACGCCCAAAAAGTTGTTTCTTCTAGCTTGTTAAACCGACCTTCAGAGGACCTCAAGCCAGCACCGGTTAGAGATAAGCCACTATCATTGGTTCCTCCAAAGCCATAGGCAGAACGAGCGCCCTTGATTCCATCTTCATTTGTTTCGGCATGCCAAGCGATGTAGAAATCTAAATCAGTCATCAAGCGCCAACCTTCTGGGCATATTCCCCGATGGTTTTCTTGTATTAAATCAGCGCAGCTTTCGGTATTGCAACGGCTCGGCAGTTGCATCATTTCTGCCCACTGATAAAGACCTCCAAATTCATCACACAAAGTGGTATCATTGTTGTAACAATAACGTTCAATCTTGGTATCGTCATTCT
>Ga0310786_10008665_pt1 | contig 13019 bp, 8 predicted proteins | sample AusTroGonzalo_MG_FD_203881 | JGI IMG/M metagenome (GOLD analysis project Ga0310786, IMG submission 203881) | Bovine rumen microbial communities from tropical cattle in Woodstock, Queensland, Australia - Gonzalo_03 (v2) (version 2) | ecosystem: Host-associated > Mammals > Digestive system >... | reverse complement strand
CCGCTATATGTTGGTACGGAGCATCTGTATCAAAAAACCAGGCATCATTGGTAATGTTTACAAAAAACCGCGCGCCTTCGCGGGCTTGTTCACGCCATAAGTGCGAGAAAACCGATTCATAACAAATCGTGGTACCAAACGCAATTTGACCGATATGCAGTAACGGCCGTTTCTGCCCCGCAGAAAATAAACCCAACTCTCCCAGCACATCCACGTTTGGAAATAAACGCAACACAGTCTTTTCAAAGGGAATCGTCTCCCCAAACGGTACTAAATGACGCTTATCATAAAAAGAAACCGGCATGCCTTGCGGGTCAAACAAGTAGGCGCTGACATATTGCTTATCTTGCTCCGCCCGGTACGAGCCGACCAACTGCCATGCACCGTGCAACGCACTTGTATCGTGCATCCATTGTCGGTAAGGGTCCTCTTGCGCGGCACCGGGGGTTACATTTTCCGGCCAAACTGCCAGCATAATTTGCTTGTCTTGCAAACCGGCACTCATCTGTTTGAAAGTGTTTTCTATTTCGGCCTCAAATTCCGGTGTCCATTTCTTATACTGGTCAATATTGGGCTGCATCACCGCCGCGCGCAAGCGCAACAAACTGTTGGGCGGAAGATGTTTCAGCGCGTACATTCCATATCCGTATGTACTTAAAAACACCACCGCCGCCAAAACAAATTGCCAAATACCTGTTCGGGCGCGTGACGCGGCCAGCCCATATCCCACACTAATACCTGTAAAAGATACCAAAAAACTAATTCCCGCCGCACCTGTAAAACTGGCCAACTGAATCAGTTGGGGCATATTCCATTGGGAATAGGCCAATGAAAACCACGGAAATCCCAGTGCATAGGTGGCGAGCATTTCATGCAACCATTCCAAAGCCACCCAACCCATGGCTGCCAGTAACGGAAACCAGCCCTTCAAGCGTTTTAAGAAGAAACAACTACCGCCCAGTATGGCAAATTGCACCGCCATCAGCACGCTTAACCCCAGCCAAGCGGCTACCGATAAGGAGGTACTTAAACCGCCCCCGTAGCGGCAAGTAATAAAAATCCAATAATATAAAGCGGCATATACGCCCGTTCCGGTCAGCCACGCATAAAAAAAACTGCGCCAAAAACCGCGCAGATAACACAAGGCCCAAATAAGCGGGGCCAAGGCCAGCCACGCCCACAAAGAGTGTGCCGGCCGGGGATAGGAAATTTTAAATAAAACGACACAAGCAATACTGCAAATCAACAAAAAAACCGTCCATCCTATCATACGAAACACCCGTTTCAAAATCCCCCATGTAGCAGAAGTAGACTGCGCCACAGGTGTTTCTACCGCGGGTGTTTCATGTAAAAAAGGACGACGGCCTTGTATACTCATATCCGACTAATAAACAATACGGCAACGGTTTTCTTCACACACAGCGCGTGCCGTGGCAGAGCATTCCCGTTCCGTGGAAGCCACTTCTCCGCAACGGGTGGCTTGACCATATTCTTTTTCAACCAACGTTAAGAAGTTAAACGAGTAAGTAGCATTGATAGCGGTTACCCCTTCGGGCCCGTTCAAACAGCCGCACGGATGTTTGTCTACAATAATACATTCATCATCCGTTTCGCATTTATATACAGTTTCCCGCATTTCGGCTTTGCGCCGGGCTTCCGCGGTTTGTTGCTTGTGTTGTTGGGCCACTTTTTGCTGTTCCTGATATTTTTCAATATCTTGTCTGGTAACCAACGGTGCAGATACTTCTATCACATCTGCCCGCGAGAAAAAAGCAAACGCCAACAAAACCACGATAAGTGCACAGGCCAGTAAAAAAATATTTTTAACTTTTAGGTTCATCATTTCGCTCCGCAACATTTTTTATATTTCTTACCGCTACCACAGGGACAAGGGTCATTACGGCCAATCTTTCCCGTCGCAGCGGGGGCTTCTTTTCCGGTACCTTTATTTTCGTTGGTAGTGCTACGCGCCGGCACCACACGGCGTACAGGCGGTAATTGCAAACGGAAAATATAACCAACCATCAAATCGCGTATTTTATTCATCATGGCACTATAGAGTTTATAGGCCTCTTTTTGGTATTCAATCAACGGGTCTTTTTGGGCATATCCGCGCAAACTGACGCTGTTTTGTAATTGGTCCAATTCATACAGATTTTGTTTCCACGCATTATCAATAATTTGCAATAACAGCATCCGTTCCAATTCCGAGAATTTAATGCCCTGTTCTTCAAAGAAGCCGGCCCGTTCATGATATAATTTTTCAACCAATGCAAAAATTTCGTCCGCTACTTGCTCCACCGTTTTATTCATGGTATTGTCGGCATCATACGCAAACGCGTGCGGGAACAGCGATCGCAAGGTAACATTGAGCGTTTCAAAATTACTCTTGATGGGATTGCGCGGTACATAATGGCTTTCTACGGTTTCGTCAATGACTTCCCGCATCATCTGCAAAACGGTTTGCGTCATATCTTCCCCGTCTAAAATGGCATTACGCAACCCATAAATGGCAGTGCGCTGTTGGTTCATTACTTTATCATAATCCAGCAAATGTTTGCGGATATCAAAGTTATGCCCTTCCACCATACGCTGGGCCCCTTCAATTTGGCGGCTCATCAGGCGCGATTCTATGGCTTCACCTTCTTTCATCCCCAACGTACTTAAAATAGCACTGATTTTGGTCGTATTGGCAAACAAGCGCATCAGTTCATCTTCCAAAGAGATGTAAAAACGCGAGCAACCCGGGTCCCCTTGGCGCGCGCAACGGCCGCGCAACTGGTTATCAATACGGCGGCTTTCGTGCCGTTCCGTACCAATGACGTGCAATCCGCCCTGACCGAGCACATATTCCTGTTCGCTTTCTTCGGCCGGATTTCCGCCCAACACAATATCCGTACCGCGGCCGGCCATGTTGGTAGCAATCGTAACTGCTCCTTTACGGCCCGCCTGGCTGATGATTTGGGCTTCCATTTCGTGGTATTTGGCATTTAACACTTTATGCGGGATACCGCGGGCGCGCAACATATTGCCCAACTTTTCGGATTTTTCAATAGAGCGCGTACCCACTAGCACCGGAGCGCCCTTTTTCCACAGTTCCGTAATTTCCGCCACAATGGCATTAAATTTATCTTTTTCGGACAAGAAAACCAAATCCGGATAGTCCACCCGTTTAGACGGACGGTTCGGCCGGATTTCCACCACATCCAATTTATAAATTTGCCAAAACTCATTTGCTTCCGTCATGGCGGTACCGGTCATACCGGATAATTTTTTATAGAGTTTAAAGAAATTCTGGAAAGTAATCGTCGCCAAGGTCTGGTTTTCTTCTTTAATCTGCAACCCCTCTTTGGCTTCTACGGCTTGATGCAAACCGTCACTCCAGCGGCGGCCCGGCATCAAACGGCCCGTAAACTCATCCACAATGATGACTTCCCCGTTTTTTACCACATAGTCCACGTCTTTTTCATATAAGTGGTGCGCGCGCAAGGCCTGGTTGATATGGTGTACCCACTCCGATTCTACATCATTATACAGGTTAGGGACTTTTAAGAAATTTTCTGCTTTAGCGATACCGGTTTCGGTTAAGGTGGCGGTATGATTTTTTTCATCTACGATAGCATCATATCCGGCGGCTAAATCGGTATGTTCGTATTTGGCTTTTACTTCGTCGTTTTCCGTAATCAAACGCACTTTCAAAGACGGAATTAAGCGGTTGACAATATAGTATTTATCGGTGCTTTGTTCGGACGGACCGGAAATAATCAGCGGTGTGCGCGCCTCATCAATTAAAATGGAGTCCACTTCGTCCACGATACAATAATTGAGTGGGCGCAACACGCGGTCCTGACGGACAATGACCATATTATCGCGCAAATAATCAAAGCCCAATTCATTATTGGTTACATAGGTAATATCTTTTTGGTACATTTCCCGGCGTTCGGCATTGGGCATATCGTGGTTAATGTACCCGACAGTCAAGCCCAAAAATTCATGAATTGGTCCCATCCATTGGCGGTCGCGGCGGGCCAGGTAATCGTTGACCGTTACCACATGCACCCCTTTTCCGGTCAAGGCGTTTAAATAAGACGGCAACACAGCCACCAGGGTCTTACCTTCCCCGGTGCCCATTTCCGCTATTTTTCCTTGATGCAACACAATACCGCCCAGTAATTGAACATCATAAGGGCGCAAGCCAATCACCCGTTTAGCGGCTTCGCGCACGACGGCAAAGGCCTCCGCTAAAATATCATCTAAAGTTTGGCCTTGCGCCAGACGGTCTTTAAATTCTTGGGTTTTAGCTTTGAGTTGTTCGTCGCTCAGTGCCTCAATTTGCGGCGCAAGGCGGTTGGCCTCGTCCACGAAATGTTGAATCTTTTTTAAATCACGTTCACTTTTGGTACCGAAAATTTTGTCAATGATAAATCTAATCATAATCCTTCCTATTAAAAATTGAATTTATTGTACTACACGAAAAAACACACAGAAAAAAGGAAAATCCCTTGGCCTGTTCTATTTGGCAACCGGTTTTTTATGATTGGCTTTTACGTCATGGCTGGCAGACTGGGCCGCTTGCGCCGCTTGGTCTAAAGCGGCTTCATAATCGGCTTTGAGTTGCATTACATACGCTTCTGCGCTTTCTTTAATTTTTTGTTTGGCATTTTTCTTTAAAGAACGCACATCTTCTTTTACTTGTTTGATTTGCTGTTTCAAAGCATTGATTTGTGCTTTTTTTTCATCTGCGGTTAACAATTCGTTTTTGCGTACTTGTTTGATTTGCTCTTTATAACGCGCGATTTGTATTTTCTTCACAAACAAGGTGTTGTCATACGCATTTTGCAACCGTTCTTGCACCGCTTGCGTTACTTGCTCTTGTAAAGCGGGCAGCGGAGTGCCGGTAGCGGCTTGCAAGTCCATTTGTTGCTTATAGTATTGGCCGAGTAAGTGCAAATCAACCGAGTTATCAAAATTTTTCACCAATGCAATTAATTCCATTTCATTGGCATCATTTTTTTCCGCTGTATATTGGGAGGTTAATTGTGTGAAAATTTTATGGTAAAAAGGGTCTTGCGCCGCTTTTTCAAGCGCTTGCGGATTGTATTTTTCAAAGGCCTCTTGAAGTGCTTGTCCGTCCAATACTGCGGTCTGTTGGGCAAACACCACCGGAGCGGCCAATAATAACAACCATCCTAAATTCTTTTTCATTATTTTCTCCTGATACACCACTCACACAACATCCTATATGATATTTTACTACATTCGTAACACATTCGTGCAGGTTTTTACTACCTTAGACCGCCGGATATACAAAAAAATGGGATTTTTTAAAGGGCGACTGGCACAATTAAAAAAGAACCCGCGCCTGCCAGTGCAGACGCGGGGAGAAATATAAGGGGTCTTTTTAGCGGGCAGCCGTACGGAAGAAATTTCCGCGCACATTACGCGCCAACTTCGGCATACCGGTCATCTTATCGGCTTGTACCAACACATCTTTGCTGTTGGGAGCCAACAAGCCATTGACCGTACCAAAGATGTCTCCTTCCTTAATGACACCCAGTTTGCCGTGGTCGTTAATTTGCACTTCCAATTTCACGTTTCCTTCTACTTCACTGGCAAGTAAATCATCCTCACCCAGTTCAAAGTTCAACGGAAATTTGGGATTGACGACCCGTTTAATGGCTATGGGAACATCCGCTTCATTCTTAACGATAATCGCACAAGAATTATTATCGGCCTGCGCCACCGCAACCAACCGTTGCGGAACGGTTATCGTACCGGTAATATGAAAGCGGGAGTCCTGTACCTTGCGCATCATGCAAAAGGAACAAACCACCAAACTGGCCACCGCCGCTATGAGTAAAATCTTCTTCATAATACTATTGTACTTCTTTTAATAGGACCTACGCAAATACAGTCTTATTGTTTGAAGAAGCCCCACAGATTTTGGTTATATACCCAACCTTGGCATTTGCCTTCTTTCGGGTTGGCCGGATCATCTTCTACTTTAATCCAGGAACCTTTTTTGGCAACATATTTGAACGGATATCCTTTTTCTACCGTGCAAACAATTTCATTGCTGGTGCCCGGTCCTTTGCGTACGTTCAAATCTACTTTGGCAGACATACCGCCGTTAGGGCTGAGCAAAGAAGCGGAAACCCATCCGGTAAAGCCCTCAAAATCTTTGATTTGCACCCATTCTTTATCCGGGCTGGCTTTAATCATAATGACCGGTGTATATTTCCACGCATACCATTTAACGGCACATTTGGTACCGGCACAGGTGCGGATATTTGCCTTAGTCGTATTGATACTGGCATACTTCTGTGCAAAAACAGGCGCACCCGCAAAGCAAAGCAACAAAGCAACAACTGCAATTTTTTTCATGTTTGAATGCTCCTTTTACAACTGAATAATCTCTACACTACAAGTATAGCAAATATAGAGCAAGATTTTGCAAGTCTTAAAAATATATAATAAAAGAAACCCCATTTTTAGGAGACTTTATGAAAGAACAAGTAGAAAATGTAATTAACCAAATCCGCCCCATTTTACAGGCGGACGGCGGAGATATCCAACTCATTGGCGTGGACGAAAAAACCGGTATTGTAACGGTGGGACTGCGCGGACGTTGCGGCGGTTGCCCGGCGGCGCAAATGACGCTCAAAGCCGTGGTGGAACGCAAAATTAAAGAAGTGGTCCCCGGTGTAACGGCCGTAGAGCGCGTCTGATGCTCAAAGTAGATTTACACACACATTCTCTTTTTTCCGACGGCACTTCTGCCGTGGAAGAAGTGGTGCACCGCGCACATAAGACAGGCGTTAAATTATTCGCTTTGTCTGACCACGATACTACAGACGGTGTAGCCCAAGCGCAAACTTGCGCGAACGCTTTGGGAATGCCTTGTGTAACGGCTGTAGAAATCAGCACGCGCGAACACGACCACTTACATTTTTTAGGTTATAATGTGGATTTGCAAAATGCCGCATTTCAAACTTTTCTGCAAACCAATCGCCAAAACCGCTTAAACCGTATCAAAAAAATTATCCGCCAACTCGCTGGCAGCGGGGTAGATATTACCGAAGAAGATGTCTTTTCACTGGCACCCAATACGGTATCGCGCGCGCATGTAGCAGATGCGTTAAAAAAGAAAAAAATAGTACCCAGCCGCCAAGAGGGTTTCCGGCAATACCTCGTTCCCGGTACAGCGGGCTATGTGCCCTCTGCGGGTGTGAGCGTGGTGGAAGCGATACACTATATTAAACAAGCCGGAGGACTGGCGGTAATTGCCCATCCCGGCCTAACGCGCGACGTGTGGAATTTTCCGTTATGGAAAGAGGCCGGATTAGACGGACTGGAAGTTTTTTATCCCGCACACAGTTATACCCTAAAACAAGAATTATTAAAAATAGCGCGGCAATATGATTTGTTTGCTACCGGCGGGTCAGATTATCACGGCCCGAACGCGGGGCGCATTACCTCTATGGGAATAAACATCCCCACTCCTTACGCAGAGCGTTTACAACACAAATTGCTTGGAAAATAAAGGCGATTATTCCCACTCCAAATCAAACAAACCCGGGATAATTTGGTCGGATTGTCCTTCTAACATACCGGCTTGCAATAGTTGGTTTTCCAACCGTTGCAAGGCGGTATTGTCTGTCTCTTTTCCCACTAATTTAAAATTATCCAGCGTTATTTCAAGTTGTCCGTTCGGTAAGCGGCCTATATATAAGGTGGTGGGGAAATTGCTATATTGCAAACCGGCCCCGTTGAGTTCATTGAAGAACGTACAAACTTGGTCCCATTCCTGTTTGGTAATGGCCCGGTTGTGCAAAGCGTCTTTCAATGCTTGCGGATTACGGACCCATTGATTAGAAGATACCCCTTGCACTTCTACCGTGGATAAAATAAACGGTACCGGGGAATCCGGGTACATCCGGTATACTCCGTTATACGTGGCAACGGCGTCTTTGTCAAAGGCGATTTTGCGCCGAACGGTTGGGGATAATACGTCCAAATTGTCTGCTAACACTTCCGGGTAGGTAATGTGTATCAAATTGAATTTTTCATTCCATTTATAAATATCCATCAAACGCTTAAATTCTTGTGTGCGTTTGAGTTCGCCTTTGGTTGCATATACTGCTCTGCCCACGTTTTTTCCCTGATAATCTTTCAAATCCCATACCAGATGAGAGGAATCTTTCATCTTGGCCTGTGTTACATTTTCCCATTGAAGGCCCGATACATTTCCGTCTTCCCAATCAAACAAGAAAGGCAATCCCCCCAGCAAAAGCCCGGCATCTTCAAAAACAGTACCCGCATCAAACCCTTGACTCATTCCCCATCCGGCTAATCCAAAGCCCGCTAACGTGAGCAACGGCTGTTTTTTAAAGTGTCTTACCAAGGAAGATAACACGTTGCGCAAGCGACCGGACACGCTGTTTCCCAACTGCATCCCAGCATCCGGCTCCAACAGCCCCGCAAAGTGCAATTCTTGTTCCACCAGGGCCATATCAAATTCATCCGGGAAAGGTTTTCGTCCGGTTAAATCAAAATCAATCAAAGATACTTCCAATTCCTGCGGGGTGGAACGTCCCAAAAACTGATTATTGAGTAAATCGGAATAAATAAATCCGTTTTGGTGCATATAATTCCAAAAATCTTCCAGCGCGCTCCACTCTTGCGCGGTAATAGGTTTGCCTTTAAAGATATCCCGACGCAACTGACGGCGGCTCTTAGTAATAGATTTTTTCCAGGTAACCCCTTGCGTATCAACAGCAGACACGATAAATGGATTGCGGTTCACAAAAGAAAAATCCACTGTTTTGCCATTTAAACGGTTTATGTCATCTACAATCTGTTGTGTAACCGTTTCCGGCAAACCTTCCAAACTGTCTGATAATACTTTGGGATAGTTGAAAGATAATACCGTATTGCGCCCGGAAGCCTGATAAGCATCTGCTAACTCAACAAATTGTTTGGTACGTTCCAATTCATTATCCGAACCCAATTTAGCATACCCCACTATATTTCCTTCCCCGTCAAATAACCGCCAAACAGCACGGAAACGTCCACCCAGAAACACTTGCTCGGCTCGTTGCACCGTATCCAACACCGGGTCATACCCTGCGCTTGCTTGCAGAGAGGCAGCAGTCCACTCCTTTTTGCCGCCGGCCTTGCGTATACCTTCACGCGAGTGGAGCCGTTGGGAAAGGGGTTGCCATGCCTCAGCCAAGGCCTTATGCGCACGAGCAAATAGACGGTACGGACCGTACGTTTCGGGTTTGGTTCCAAAGACTTTGGTCATCTTTACAAAAAAGGGAGCCACACTCAGCATCATACCGGCATCCCCCAGCCCCAGGGGATTATTTAACAAGGAAGCCATAGCCACGCCGGCCAGTAATACCCCGGCACCCATGACATACGCCTCGTTTGATAAAAATACATGCCGCATATCCACAATGTCTCTTTTCACCGGCCAGGCAATCTCTTGGGTAAAGAAAGTTCCGAATAAATTGGAGTATGTCTCTTTTAATTTGTCAAATTTATGCTTTTTAGCCACTTTCCTGGCATCAATGCTCAATCTGTAATTATAATAGACGCCGTCCGCATCCGGTTTTTTCGTTTCAAAGTGTATATGTAAAGACCCGTCTCTATATTTTCTGTAATCTTGAGTATATACCCCCAGTTCATGATTGCCCATACGAATGTCGGAATCAGACCGATAGGCAACCCCCTCAAATAAATTTCTAATTTGCAAGGTTTTCCCTTCGTCAATGATCTTAATTTCATGCACCCGCCCGTTAGAACGGTTAATCTGTATCCGTCCGGCATCTTTTAGGGTGGGCCAAAAATCATCCGGAATGCCTCTTACTTCTTTAATCAAATGAAAATCTTGTGCACGCGGACGGAAAATGTCTGCTCCTTTAAAAATAATCTTCTGTACCGCATCTGTGGAGTTCTCTCCTAACGACATACCGGACAGTTGGGCATACAAAAGTTCATAACGCAACAGTTCTGACTCGTTTTTCACCGGGTCTTTGCTTGCCGATCGGATATCTGTTTCTATATTTTTCAAAATTTGTTCGGTAATCGGGTCGGCAATAAATTTCCAATTTCTTTTTCTCCACTGCCTAAAATTTTCAGCCAGGGCCATCACAGCCGTTTTTTCGCTGCTTTGTGTGCTGCCTTGTGAGGCACCTTGTTGTGTGGCACCGACCTCATCCGTTGTATCGGTAAAGGTACGCATAAAACGGCGCGGCATAAGCAGTGCGGGTAATAAGGCCAACGAGGCCCCCGCTCCCACTTCAAATCCGGTCAAGAGCGCACCCACAGCCACCAGCCCGCCTAATAGCAGTGCGATATCGTCCCCTTTATCAGCAATCGCACCCGCACGGGTTAAAAGTTGTTTCCAACGCGACATAACCAAAGAATCCGGGGCTCCCTCACGTCCTACATGTTGTAAATCCCAAATAGACATCCGCATACGTCCGTTTTCTTGGCGGCGGAATGCCAAATTATTGCCCAAATCGGAATGGTATAATTGGTGACGGTTCAAAGAGGTTATCACACGGTTGGCCTGTTCCCATTCCGTTTCCGTCATCAGCGGAGAGCCCATGGCTTCCTGCCAATTTGCATACCGGTCTCTGATGAGTACAGCCCCTTCTGTCGGCACTACGGACATAATGAAAGGAGTGTTTTTTCTATTTTCAAAATTCGGGATATTTTCCTGTATGGCCACCCGGTTCATATGGTTTCTAACCTGGTGTTGCAACTCCAATGGAAGCCCGGACATACCTTCTTCCAACAGGACCGGATATTCTATATCCAGTAAAGGAGCCGCTTCCCGCAAGTGATTCATTTTTACCAAGAGGTTTAATAAGCGGATACGTCTCACTTCACTCTTAGAGCCATATGCCAGAACACCCATTTCATTTCCGTTTTCATCCAGTATCATCCACTTGGGCATATGCCCCGGCTGGGTAATCAGTTTGGCTTGCGCGGCGGATGCAAATTTAGAATTTTTATTAAAGACATATTTTTCCACTTTATCTTTTTCTAAGCGGTGCGAACGGATATCTTTTCCAAAGAAGAACAAATACGCCAACATACCCGCCGGCACCAACATGGCCAACAGCGAGGGCGTATTTAAGAACGTATCCGGATTAGTCTGGGTAACATCCAACAGAGAACCGAAGATATAATTTGCCCCAAACCCGATAATAGCCGTTGCGGATAATAAGGCAGATACTGCATCAGAGGAAGTCCGGGTCCGCGCGGTAACATATCCGTTCACAATCGGGGATATATTCGTTAAACCTAAAGCCGCGATCACCGTTCCGACTATTTGAAGCGGCCAACTGTTTGTACAAAGCAATAATAAGGAAACACCTGCCAACGCGGTGGAAATCTGCAATAATGTACCGCCTTGCAACGGTTTTATAGTAAGATTACCCAGATGTATTTCTTTTTTCATCAGGGTCGTTCCCAATGTCCGTCCCAAAATAATCGGTGCCGTAAATGCTACCAAGGAAGGTAACAACCAGTGTCCTGTTTCTACCGCAAAACCCAACTGCTCAAAATGGCTCTTGAACATATTGTTTACGAACAGGCCCAAAATACCCATACTGGCCCCTTGCATAGCCGTTGCTAACACGCCATGGCGTACAATACGGTTATGCGCTTTGGGGCCTACAAATTCTCTGAACATATTTACAATATTGAGTCGTTTTTCTTTGGTGGCAAATTCGTGGTCTTCCAGGGTTTGTTGATGGATGCCAGCCAAATTATACGCAACAAACACCCCGGTCAAAATAGCCGTGTAGATAGGGAAATACACCGTCCAATCGGCCGATTGCCCAAATAAACTGAGCAGCCAAGTTACCAGCGGAGGCACCACATAGTTAGACATATTGCCCACCGTCTGTTTAAATACGCTGAAATATCCCTGGCGCGCCTGATATTCGCCGGCCATAGAGGCGGCCAAAACCGTCGGTTTCATAGCCACATCCATAAATGCCGCACCGATACCCAATAACACAAAGGTTCCCAACAACAGGTATTTCTTGAAATCCACCGGGTCTCCTAAATTGCCGGTCATACCGCCTAACATAGGTAACGCAAAGCCCAGCCCCATAGCCAGCAGACCGATATTCATACTAATCTTGCGGCCACGTTGTCCGTTGACACGTCCGTCTTTTGTTTTAGACCAATGGTTTTGCAAAATACCCACCACCGGAGATAAGAATCCCATAATGACGGAAGAAAGACCGCCCATGATAAACATTTCTCCGGAGTTCAAGGAAAACGCGCCTTTTGCAAAAGGGGAAACCGTTGTGGATAAGTTACCCATTCCGGCAATGAGGTAAACACCCAAGATAGGCCAAATCCGATTATTGATTAATAGGAAACCTTCCAATACTTTTTTCATGCCGAAACGCGAAGTCTCGGGAGAGCGGCTAACCGCTTTGGTCAACGTAATATCCGAACGGACCAACATGGGTTTTTCATCTTTCAATGTTCCGTTAGGTTTGCTCCGGACCACAAACATTTCCGCCCGTCTACCGTCCTCACTCAAAACGAGATATGCCTCTTGACCGGCTTGCAATTTGGGAGCATCTTGTCCCAAATGCCAAGAGGTTAAATAAGTACCTTTTTGCCCATTTTCCCCACCGTAGGCATATACAGCAATTTGTGCTCCTTTCGGTTTAGCAGATGCCTTTTTGAAGTTCCCCAACAACTGGTCGGTAACTTTATATATACGCTTGATAGCACGCTTCGTTGCGGCAACGGGTAAAGAACTCTCTTGAATAAATTGGACCGTATTATCGCGCCAATTCTTGATATCCGCCAGACTGTCTACTTTGGAACTTCCGTATGTTTCAAGTGCTTGAATTAATTTCGCGCGGCTCTTTTGAAAACGTGCATTCAAAGCAGGGTCTCCTAACGGACGACGCCGCGCACTTTGTTTTTTCAGCGAACGGGTTATAGAAGAAACCGCAGCATATTCTATGGAAGTA
>Ga0310786_10008664_pt1 | contig 13020 bp, 4 predicted proteins | sample AusTroGonzalo_MG_FD_203881 | JGI IMG/M metagenome (GOLD analysis project Ga0310786, IMG submission 203881) | Bovine rumen microbial communities from tropical cattle in Woodstock, Queensland, Australia - Gonzalo_03 (v2) (version 2) | ecosystem: Host-associated > Mammals > Digestive system >... | reverse complement strand
CCAAAGCAGATTACAAGTCTGTTTTCCAAGCGGGAAATGACAGCTGGGGCAATAGTGCTTATGGATCGTATGACTTTTTTGGTTCTGTTGCTTATACAAATAGCACTTCAATTTCTGGAACCCTTTTCAAAATTGGGGCAAGCAATGCAAACCGCGTGCGACACGAAAGTTTCACAGCCCGCGAAAATGGAAACGGTGATCAATGGGATGACCTAGGAATCTTTACTTCTTCAACTTCGGACAAGGAAACGAGAACGGAAGAAGTTGCTTATATGATTGACTATGCGTTTGCAAATTGCTTGACATTAAGCAATCGTAAAACAGCACACATTTTCGCCGGATTTGAATCTGCGTCTTTGATTTCATCATTTTCGTATTTGCATAGCGCAGTATGGTATCTTGGAACAATAAATTTCAAAACATTTTCAAAATACAATGTTGGGCTTGTTTGGTATTATTACAACCTTTGGGGATTTAACTGGTTTTTGGCTATTGCTGGATTAAGCATAGCTTTAACGCTTATAATTAATATTGTTTTCGGACTTATAACAAGGTTGATTATGGCTCTTGCTTTGTTCCTTGTTTTCCCAGCACTGGTTGGTTTGAAACCTTTGGATGGCGGAAACGCACAGACACAATGGCGTCAAGAATTTGTGGGAACGGTCTTAATGACATATGGCGCAATTCTTGGAATGAACTTGGCGTTTATGATTTTGCCAATCTTGCAAGATATAAGGTTCTTTGATGGCTTTGGTTCAACGGTGCCAAATTTAATTTTGGATATGGTCCTTATAATTGCGGCACTTATATCAGTTAAAAAAGTGATACAAGTTTTGTCAAATATAATAGGTGCAAAAGATGCACAAGCAGAAGGAGCAGAAACGAAAGAAGCAGCTTCAAAGGCGGCATTTGCTGCTGCTGACAAGACTATGAAGGCAGCAAAAACTGCAGTTAAAGTTGCGAAAGCAGTTTATACTGCTGGTGGATCTCTTGCTGTTGAAGCGGCAAAGAAAATTGCAAAGAAGAAGGCAATAAAAGAGGCAAAGAAGAAAATTGCAAAACAACTTCAAGAAAAACTTAACAAAAAGTTGAAAGAAGAGAGAGATAAGGCAGACCAACAAGGTCAAAGAGAAAGCGGGGAAGCCGAACAAGAACAACAAGATGAAACACAAGGTCAAGGCGAGGCCGCTGGCGAACAAGGCCGAGCAGAACCAACAGAACAAGAAAGTGGAGATGGCGATAACGCTGAAGAAAAAGAAGAAGGAACTCTAGTTGATCAGGCAGGATTATTGCGAGCGAGTCTTGACAATGGTGTTGACAACAAATTGAAGGAAGAAGATTTTGGCGAAGAGACAGACAATGCGCAAACGGTTAAAAATTGGTATGAAGCAGAAGTAAAATCAAGAGAAAAGGAAATTAAGGCAAGGCCAGAGCTTTCAGATGAACAGAAAAAACAAGAAATTGAAAAAATGCGAGAAAGGATGAAAGATCAAGCCACCGAGCGATTCTTTATGAATTCTGACTATGTTGGTGAAAAAGCGAAAGACGAAGGTGAACGAAAAGTCACAGAAAGACACGAAAGAAGAGTTAAGAAGATTAGAGAGGTTGGAGGAAGAATTAAAAAGCCATTTGCGTGGGCAGGAAAACAAATTGGCAGGTTCAAAAATCCAGCTATCGGTGAACTTTTGGCAAGTCAATTATCGGCATTTGGTGAGATAACAGGCATTTCAACAGATTTCAACAAGATTTTGAAAGATGCAGGGGTTCTCGAATCAACAAATTCAACAATCAGAGAATTTGGGCAAGCAATTGGCATTCCAGAAGCTCACCTTCCAAAAGATGCAAAATCAAAAGCAAAGAAGGAAGAAACTGAAGGAATTGCTGAGAGCACAAACCTTTCTAAGGTTAAGGTTTACAGTGAAGCCGTTGCGAAGCAGATGGTTGAAATCAAAAAACTTGCAGAAAGTATGAAAAAATAAAAAAGGAGGTGTGATATGCAAAATATAGGTATGTTAACAAGCATTTGGACAACGATTGCGAATTTGTTCACAGGACTTTTTGCAATCATACCTCAAACTATATATTTCCTTTTCACAGCTGCTGCAAGTTTGATGGATATGTTGCAATATGTTGTGAGAAAACTTGCAGGACTTGACATTTACTATGTAAATGGAGTCGCGCAGGAAGGCGATATTGTCACAAACATCATTGAAGGAATCTTGGGGATCAACAGCAATTATTCGGTTTTATCTACGGTTTTCTGGGCAATGATTATCTTTAGTGTTGTTTTGTTGGTGCTTGCAACGATAATTCAAATGATAAAAACCCATTATGAATATGACAAGGAAAGATCTAATCCTTTTTACATAATTAAAAAGGCGTTGCTGGGTCTTGCAACACTTGCTATAATTCCTATTACAACTATATTTGGTATGTATATTTCGGAAGGGTTGTTGATGGGGCTTGACGCTATAACTTCTGGTGCTTCAGAGCAATCTATTATGAATAACTTTGAAAAAGAATCTGTTTCAAATTTCAAATACTCTCAGTCAGGCTCGACGAAAATGTATGCATCATTAGATTTTTATAAACTTTTGGGTTGGACAAAAAGTTCAAGTTTCTCAGGAGTGATATTCAATGTCGCAACTTACAACGCGAACAGAGTTAGACTTGGAGAGTTTGAGGCAGTTTCTGGGCAATCAAATTCTCATTGGGAGAATTTTGATGTTTTTTGGACTTCAAACGAGGTCAACACAAAAGAAATTTTGGCAACGCAAATCGATACCGCTTTTGAATATTGTTTAAGACTTGACGATGAGCACGTGAAATCGATAACTCTTTTTGGAGATGGTGTTGGGCTCATCACTTCATACACAAATTTAAGTTCAATTTACGCGAAAGACTTGATAAAAGTGAAAGCTTTTTCAAAGTTTGATGTTGGACTTGTTTGGTATTATTATGATTTGTTTATGTTTGATATGTTCTTGGGTTATGCTGGTGTTATGACTGGTGTTGTTTTGATGTTCAACTTGATTTTGGGGCTTGCAGGCAGGATGTTCTATCTTCTCATTATGTTCTTGGTTTATCCACCAATAACCGGGTTGTTCCCAATTGATGAAGGAAGAGGCGTCAAGACGTGGCGAACAGAATTTATGAAATCATATCTTTCAGTTTATGGAACAATTGTTGGACTTAACATAGTGCTGATAATTTTGCCTGTCCTGCGAACGTTTAAGCTGTTTAATATTGGTATGCTTGATGCAATTGTGACGGCACTGTTTACACTGGCTGGGCTTGTTGTTGTGAAAAAGATTATTGCAATGTTCAGCAAACTTATTGGTGCGGAGGATTTGCAAGAAGCGGGAGCAAAGATGGCAAAAGATTTTGCATCGACGACAGCCAAAGCAATCAAAGGTGTTATGAAACTTGCTGATGTCGGAATTGCGTCTGGCAAAGTGCTAGGAAAGTCAAATTTGAATGTGTTTAAGGGTGTAAAAACATTGCACTCGAACAGCAAAATGAAGAAAGCGGGTGTAAAAAAATCAGGCAAGTTTGGCAAAATTAGTTACTATACAAAAAAGGATAGAGAAGAATTTAAAAAGGAAGAGCAAGAAGAGGAAGCAAGATCAAAACTAGATGATTTCAAGAAAGAAAACGATGAACAATTCAGATTGTTGGCAGAGGCACAATTAAAAGCGAAATTCAGTGAAGAAGATCTTGAAAAAGCCAAAACAGAAGGCAAATATGACAGTATGCTTGAGACGGAGCAAGAAGCGGTTGCCGCAAAAGAATTCTCTTCTGTTGGATATGGTCAAAAGAAATCGAAGAGAGATGGCAAAATTAAAAAGCATATTGGAAATGCCAATGTTGACATTGGCAGACGGGCGTTGACAAGTTTGAACAAAAAATATACAAAACCAAAAATAGATAAAATGCGCAGTGAGGATCCTGAAGCATATCGAACATTACTGGAGCAAGAGAAGAGAGAACTCGCAGCTCAAGAAATGCAAGAACAGCGACAAAAAAGAAGAGAGGCATTGAAGGCGACAGGCGGAAAGATCGGAACCCAGATTGTTGATATAACGGGACAGGCGCTTAAACTTGTTGGAGATATTTCTGGAATTTCTGGAATTGGAGACATCTTTAAGAAAGAAGGTGTAACAGATGCCTTCAAATCATCAGCACAAAAATTCTTCAAAGCAGTTGGGGATGGAAACACAGCAAAATCAAGTGTATTGAAGACGACAGAAGATAAGGACGATGACGAAAAGGAAGAAAAAGCCGCATATAGGAAAAACGTAGAAGCACTCGCGAAAAACTTGGAAGAACAATCAACCAATGGAAAAATTAATTCGCTAGTTGATGAATTTAAAAAGTATTATAAACGTCGATTAGGAGATGATGCTGTTGAAGAATATTTGAAGAAGAAAAGCCCAAAATACAAAACAGCGTTTAAGAAACTGTCTGCTTCTGACAAAGAATTATTCACAAAATATGTTCAAGAAGATGAGCAAAGAGCGGAACAATTCATCACAGAAAAGATGAAGGAAGGCAAGTAGGAAAGAAAAACCGAATAAAAGTCGAAAAAGTTTTTTCGGTGATATAGCAAAAAATTTGCCATATCACCGCGAAAATTGTTGATTAAAAATATATTTTTTGTTATAATGCTTATGATATATAATGTTAATATAAATATAAAACATATAAGAAAGGAGGGAAAATGAATACAAGTGCGTTGATGTCATTGTTGTCTTCGTGGTTTTCGAAGTTGATCGATTTCATTTCTGGCTTCTTTGCTTTTATTCCAATGACGATTTATTTTTTGTATGCAGGCGTAGCATCCCTTCTTGATTTATTTCAATATGTGATAAGAAAACTTGCTGGACTTGATGTTTATTATGTCAATGGTCAAAAGCAAGAGGGAGACATTCTTGTTTCAGTTGTTCGTGGCATATTGGGAATAGACAATGGCGGAGCACAATACTCGACCCTTTCGACTGTGTTCTGGTCATTAATCATTTTCAGTGTTGTTCTTTTGGTGCTTGCAACAATTATTCAAATGATAAAAGCACACTATAATTATGATGCAAAGAAATCTCAACCATATGCAATTATTACTGCATCCATCAAGTCTCTTTTCACTATTGTTATTGTGCCTATTGTGACCGTTTTTGGTCTTTATATTTCTGAAGTGCTATTAAATGTCCTTGATCAATTGACATCATCATCTTCAGGGACAAACATTACGACTCTATTTGGCAACGAAGCAAATTTGCTTAAGCCGGTGGGAACAACAAAAAATGGAGACAAGATTTACGCATCATTCGACTTCTTTAGTTTTGGGGCTGCAACAACTCAGACAACCTTCTCTGGGGCTATGTTTAAAATAGCGGCAAGAGATTGCAACAGAGTTAGATTGGGCACGTTCTCAACAAAGACATCTTCAAACAGTGCGTGGCAGGATTTTGGAATATTTATAGGTGATGAAGAAAACATATCAATGAGAATAGACGAAGCTTTTGCAAGCAATTTACATACAGTTAATTACAAATCTTGTGGTTTTGGAGGCAGTGACTCTTGGGTTCTTTCAAGTTCGTATCTTGTTGGCGGAGGAGCAGCTTGGGGATTAGGCTTGATTCATCAAAACAATTTTTCAAAATATAATGTCGGAATGGTTTACTATTATTATAACCTTTGGTCGTTTAACTTCTTCCTTGCGTTTGCGGGAATCGCAGCGTTTATAACACTGTTTATTAATATCGTGTTTGGTCTTATGACAAGGTTAATTATGTGTATTGCATTGTTCTTGTTATATTCTCCACTTGTTGGAATATCTCCACTTGATGGCGGAAATGCTTTCAAGAGTTGGAAGAAAGAGTTTATGAGCAATGTTTTGATGGCGTATGGAACAGTTGTTGGAATGAATATATTCTTCCTGATTCTGCCATTCCTAGACACATTGACATTCTTTAACATCTATGTGCTTGACCAGATTATGAGAATTCTGTTTATGCTTTCGGGCCTTGTTCTTGTGAAGAAGTTTATGAAACTTGTTGGAGGATTCATTGGCGCGGCAGATGCAAACGAAGCTGGAAACGACGTTAAAGAAGGCGTTCAAAAGATAGGAATGTCTTCAGCTCGAGGAGTTATGGCTGCGGGCAAACTTGGCGCAACAGTTGCTGGTGCCGGAATGAAACTTAATAATAAAATTTATGAAGCGTCAAAGAAAGGCGTTAAAGGAAAAAGCAAACTTGGAAAAGTTGCTGGTGGTTTGGGATTGGCATTGTCGGCGCCAGCGAAAGGTATACAATCAGTCGGCAATGTTATAGGCAAGGGACTTGCAAAGAGTGGAAAATTTGTATCTGGACATAATGGAAGGGTAAGAAAAGCACTTGGGTTGAACAAGGATGCTGAAATCGGAGCCGATGAAGAAGCAGCATTTAAGGAATACAGCAAAATAGCATCACTTGGAAATGCAAGCAAGGCAGAACTAAGAAAGGCATATAAAGATGCTGGAGGTGGCGATGCCGGAATTGCAGCAATGCAAGAAGCAAATAACACAGCGGCAGCGGCAAGATTGAAAAAAGCTGGTGTATCTGACGATGATATTGAAAAAATGAAAGAAAAAGGCGAAGGGCTTATTCAAGACCAAAACCCACAATTTAAGGCTGTTGGGAAAGCATTCCTTGATGTTGGTGGGGCTACTTTGAAACTTGCGGGAGACCTTTCTGGAATTTCAACAACATTCAAGAAAAACCTTGAGGAAGCAAAAGTATTTGATTCAGCAAGATCAGCAATTCAATCATTCTATCAAGCCATTGGGCAAGTGCAACTTTCAAAATCTCCATTCCTTCAAACGAAGGAACAGCAAGAAAAAGAAGAAAAAGAAGCTGTTAAAATGCAGAGGGAACATATGGAGCAGTCTGCAAAGAACTCCAAGAGGACGATGGAAGCAATTGACGAACTCATTAAGGTTATGAAAGGAAAGTAACTTTAAATAAAAAAAGGATGGATGAAAAGTCCATCTTTTTTATTATGTATATATATTATATAATATAATTATATATAAATATAAGAAAAGAGGGTAAGGATAGAGAATTTTTTTTTAGAAATTGAAAAAAAACAAAAATTTTTTTTAAAAATTTTCAACAAAAAAATGGTCAAAAAAGGGCTAAAAATGGCTGTTTTTGCAAACACACGGTGGGGTTGTGGTAAGAATTTTTGGAAAACAAAAAAAAATATAAAAAAAGTTTAAAATTTTTAAAATTTTTTTTGAAAAAGTGTTGACATTAATTTAGCCATTGTGCTATTATATCAATGCTGACACCGAAAAATGCCGTTGAAATGGCAGTCAGCGTAGAACCTTGACAACTACATATTATGAAATATCATTTTAGTTTTTATAACTAATGTGAGAGTCAAATATCAATTACTAATTTTTATAAATTTAGGTAATATGATCAATTTGCATATTTTCAATTAACGCTAAGTTCAAAATAAGAATAAAGTGAAAATGCTAAGAAATCCAAAATTATGATTAAGCTACAAAGAGCATATAGGGGATGCCTTGGCACTAGGCGCCGATGAAGGACGTGACAAGCTGCGATAAGCTGCGGTGAGGTGCACATAACCTGTGACCCGCAGATGTCCGAATGTGGCAACACAGCACGATTAATCTCGTGTTATCATAACATGAATACATAATGTTATGAGGGGAACCCACCGAACTGAAACATCTAAGTAAGTGGAGGAAAAGAAAGTAAACAAACGATTGTGGGAGTAGTGGCGAGCGAAACTGCAAGAGCCCAAACCTAGGGTAGAAATATCTTAGGGGTTTAGGACCTCATCAAGGAATGAGATGACGATAGACGAAGATGGTTGGAAAACCACCCAACATAGGGTAATAGGCCCGTAGTCGAAATTGAAGTCTCTCCGGAGGTATCCAGAGTAGCACAGGACACGTGGAATCCGGTGTGAATACGCGAGGACCATCTCGTAAGGCTAAATACGACCTAGTGACCGATAGCGAATAGTACCGTGAGGGAACGGTGAAAAGAACCCCGGGAGGGGAGTGAAATAGAACCTGAAACTGTATGCTTACAAGCAGAGAAAGGACGATACGGCACGAGCCGTTAGTTTGATCTCGTACCTTTTGTAGAATGGGCCGGCGAGTTACGGTATGTAGCAAGGTTAAGTGATTAAGTCACGGAGCCGAAGCGAAAGCGAGTCTGAATAGGGCGACACTACAGTTGCATATCGTAGACCCGAAACCCGACGACCTAACCATGAGCAGGTTGAAGCGGTGGTAACACACCGTGGAGGACCGAACCCACGTCCGTTGAAACGTCCGGGGATGACTTGTGGTTAGAGGTGAAACGCCAATCGAGTCGGGATATAGCTGGTTCTCCTCGAAATAGCTTTAGGGCTAGCCTTTGCTTAAGATTGCTGGGGGTAGAGCACTGAATGGACTAGGGGCCTTCACGGGTTACCAAATCCTATCAAACTTCGAATACCAGACAATTGTTCGCAAGGAGTCAGACAGTGTGAGATAAGTTTCATTGTCAAAACGGAAACAGCCGAGATCTACAACTAAGGTCCCAAAGTAATGGTTAAGTGGAAAAGGATGTGTCGATACTTAGACAACCAGGATGTTGGCTCAGAAGCAGCCATTCATTAAAAGAGTGCGTAATAGCTCACTGGTCGAGCGTCGGTGCGCCGAAGATTCAACGGGGCTAAAACCATACACCGAAGTTTAGGGATTGTGTTTACACAATCGGTAGAGGAGCAATGTATGCGGGCAGAAGCGGTACCGGAAGGAGTCGTGGACTGCATACAAGAGAGAATGCCGGCATGAGTAGCGAGAGTGTGGCGAGAATCCACACCGTCGAAAGTCTTAGGTTTCCTGGGGAAGGCTTGTCCTCCCAGGGTAAGTCGGGAACTAAGCTGAGGCCGAAAGGCGTAGGCGATGTCCAACAGGTAGATATTCCTGTACCACCAAAGAACGATTAAGAACGATGCAGTGACACAGTAGGATAGTGGATGCACGGTGATGGAAATCCGTGTCTAAATCATGAGGGGTCTTGCGAGTTAAGTACCGTAAGAGCGCACCCTGGGTGATGATGGGGAGTGAAATTTAGTAACGAAGTCCGCAAATTCACACTGGCGAGAAAAACTGCTAAGTAGTTTCAGGTGCCCGTACCGCAAACCGACACAGGTAGACGATGAGAGAATCATAAGACGAACGGTATAACCCTTGTTAAGGAACTCGGCAAAATGACCCCGTAACTTCGGGAGAAGGGGTGCCAACAGCAATGTTGGTCGCAGCGAATCGGCCCAAGCGACTGTTTACCAAAAACACAGGTATCTGCTAAATCGCAAGATGAAGTATAGGTGCTGACGCCTGCCCGGTGCTGGAAGGTTAAGAGGAGATGTTAGGAGCAATCCAAAGCGTTGAATTTAAGCCCCAGTGAACGGCGGCCGTAACTATAACGGTCCTAAGGTAGCGAAATTCCTTGTCAGGTAAGTTCTGACCCGCATGAATGGCGTAACGACTTGGGCGCTGTCTCAACAGGGGAACCGGCGAAATTGAAGTATGCGTGAAGATGCGTATTACCCGCGACTAGACGGAAAGACCCCGTAGAGCTTTACTGTAATTTGACATTGGACTCCGAATTATATTGCACAGGATAGGTGGGAGACTTTGAAGCGAGGGCTTTGGCTTTCGTGGAGTCACCCTTGGGATACCACCCTTTGTAATTTGGAGTTCTAACATTGTGCAGTTATCCTGGCAGTGGACAGTGTCTGATGGACAGTTTGACTGGGGCGGTCGCCTCCTAAAGAGTAACGGAGGCGTTCAAAGGTTCCCTCAGGATGGTTGGAAACCATCTATTAGAGTGCAAAGGCATAAGGGAGCTTAACTGCGAGACCTACAAGTCGAGCAGATAGGAAACTAGGACTTAGTGATCCGGCGGTAGAGTATGGAATTGCCGTCGCTTAACGGATAAAAGTTACCTCGGGGATAACAGGCTTATCTCCCCCAAGAGTTCACATCGACGGGGAGGTTTGGCACCTCGATGTCGGCTCGTCACATCCTGGGGCAGTAGTATGTCCCAAGGGTTCGGCTGTTCGCCGATTAAAGTGGCACGCGAGCTGGGTTCAGAACGTCGTGAGACAGTTCGGTCCCTATCTATCGTGGGCGTTGGATATTTGAGTGGGGCTGTCTCTAGTACGAGAGGACCGAGATGGACGCACCAATGGTGCACCTGTTGTCACGCCAGTGGCATAGCAGGGTAGCGATGTGCGGTCGGGATAAATGCTGAAAGCATCTAAGCGTGAAGCCCACCACAAGATTAGATATCCTTTAACTTTAAGTTAGTAAGACCCGTTGTAGACCACAACGTTGATAGGTCGGAGGTGTAAGCACAGTAATGTGTTCAGCTGACCGATACTAATAGGTCGATTGCTTAATCACGGATTACCCTTAGCAAATATGACATTGACTCTTTTCCCCTTGAGGATAGATAACCGTTTCTAGTATGTAGTTGTCAAGGTTTTACCTTTTTCGAATATATTTTGATAATTTCAAGCAAAGCTTGTGATTATACCAGTTCCAGTGGCGATAGAGAGAAGGATCCACCTGTTCTCATTCCGAACACAGAAGTTAAGCTTCTCATCGTCGAAAATACTTGGCTGGCGACGGCCCGGGAACATAGAACACTGCTGGAGCACCTAGAAAGGCATATCGAAAGATATGCTTTTTTTATAATTTGCAGTGTTCTATGTGTGAACATATTGTTCACATTCGCGATGCGAATTTCCCGGACGTAGCACGACAACATATCGTCCGTCAGGGAAGAGTGTTATTATGCGATGCAAAAACTTACAGCTTTCTAATGAACACTGCTGGAGCACCTAGAAAGGCATATCAAAAAGATATGTTTTTTATGCTTTTGTGTGTTCTGTTTTGACCGACTATTTTTAAGTTTTCTAGTGTATTTATAATTTTAATCTTGGTGTTTTATTGGCAGAAGCGATAATTTAAGGCAAAAAAATATGAAAATTTTTTAAAATTAGGTATTGAAATTTGATAAATAGTGTGATATAATGTTTATGAATTTGGAGGGAATATGACAAATAAATTTTATAAAGTGCTAGGAATTTGCTTACTTATAGTAATTTTTCCTGTAATGGTTGTTTCAACGACATTATCACTTAATGGAACCGCTGGAAACAATTCAAATACACCAGTAAACCCAGATGTTAAACCTGATGCAAGTTATTCAGTAACAACAGATTTTGGTGAGCCAACAACTTTAAGTTATGACGAAACAGAAAAAGTTTGGGAAATTAACACTGTTCCAACAAGAGATTACTACACATTCTGGGGAATCAAAATTTCTGTTGATGGTGCAGATAAAGAATTCAAGATGAAAACAGACAAAACAATTAGAGTTGATAACGAAGAAGAGGGAGAAAAGTTATATAATGCAATTGTTGTTGACAAAAATGCGATTTCTTGCGTTTGGTCGTGTGACTATGATTTCTGTATAAAATTTGGCACAGCTTGGAGAGAATTTGTAAATCCTGATTACAAAGATGGTGGATTCATTTTCTACGATATGGAAGCAATTGAAGAAGTTGGACTTCTTGAACAAATTGGATATTTTGATTTGGATGAAGGTGATCAAATTAAAACAAACATTGTTGTAAAAGTTTATACAGATACAACTGTTGATAACAATGTTATAACATTGGGAACCACTTATCAAGAAGTTGATTTGGAATGGAACCCACAAACAGCGGGAGACATCACATTCAAAAATCTTTTGGATACTCTTGCTGGAAAGGGTGCAAACATCACACCAAATGGTTTTAACCTTGGAATTGAATTGGTTTAATAAAAAAAGTGTTAATTTTAACACTTTTTTTATTAAATTAGTTGACATTGATTTAATAATTTGCTATAGTAATATAGCATTGATTTGGAAGTTTAGCTCAGCTGGGAGAGCATCCGCCTTACAAGCGGAGGGTCATAGGTTCGAGCCCTATAACTTCCACCAATGATAAAGCGCCGAAAGGCGTTTTTTTTATTGGTGGAAGGGAACTTGCTTAGCCTAAATGCCTAAGACCAACGTGTGTGTTATAACTTTCACCAGAGCGAAGACATCGCCGTGCGATGTTTTTTAATGATTTGAATTGACAATTAAGCATAAAACAATTTGAAAAAAATCAAAATTGTGATAAAATGATTTTGTGAATAGAACGGTAAAGATTGAAGATTACGGATATAATGGCGAAGGAGTCGGAAAAACAGACGGCAAAGTCTGTTTTGTGCCCAAAACGGTAATTGGAGAAAATGTTGAGGTTGTTATTGATAAAGAAAATTCTAAATTTTGCAAGGCGACAGTATGCAAGGTTTTGCAAAAATCAGAGAAAAGAATAGAACCTCGCTGCCCATATTATTCAACCTGTGGTGGTTGCAATTTTCAACATATAACTTACGAAGATGAACTTGAAATAAAGAAAAAAATATTTTTAAAAGAGTTTTCAAAAATACAAAAGTTGGCAGATGTTGACGTAATCAAAAGCGAAAAGGATTATGGATACAGAAACAAAATTAGGTTAGCAGTCAAACAAAAAACCTTGGGATTTTATCAAGAGGGGACAAAAAAATTTGTTCAAGTTGATGCTTGTTTGCTTGGCTCTGAAGTAATAAATAAGGCAATTAAAAAGGTAAGTGTTTTCCTCAAAAATACGACGCATATTTTCAACGAAATTGTGTTTATGGATTTTGAAAATGAATGCTTAATAGATTTTTTAACAGATGAAAAAGTGGATATAAATGAGATAAAAAAGACACTTGATTTCAAGATAGAAATAAATCATATTGGTGAATATGTTTCAACCCAAAATCAAGGTTTAAATCTGACATATAACGGTGAAGCTTTCAGACAAGTTAACGACATTGTCGCACAAAAGTTGTATAATGAAGTATTGGCGAATGTCGAGGGAAAAAGTGTT
>Ga0310786_10008663_pt1 | contig 13020 bp, 8 predicted proteins | sample AusTroGonzalo_MG_FD_203881 | JGI IMG/M metagenome (GOLD analysis project Ga0310786, IMG submission 203881) | Bovine rumen microbial communities from tropical cattle in Woodstock, Queensland, Australia - Gonzalo_03 (v2) (version 2) | ecosystem: Host-associated > Mammals > Digestive system >... | reverse complement strand
TTCCACGACTTGAAATAATCGAATTCCTCGTTCCCGAGCACACGCACCTTGTGGGCATGCGCGAGCGCACAACGTTCTTCGAACGCGGCACGTCTCGCCTTGTCATCTTTGGCATGCGCATACGAAACCATCAAGACAAAGTACGTCTGCTCGAACCCGGCAAGTCCCATCGCCGCAGCAACGGACCCCGCCGACCCTACACTCAGATTCTTTTTGCCCTCGCAAACGTACTTCAAATACACAGCCGACGAAAATCCCGCATCACGGGCAAACTCGCGCCACGTAAAAGCCGAGCTTCGCTTGCGTTCATCGTAGTAGTCCTGGATGAACTTGCGGTAGTCTGTGTATTCTACGATCTCCTTCATGTGTACAAATATAGACATTTCCGCAGTTTTCAGAATACAAAAATGGCGTTTTTAGTCAAATTTTACCATATTTGCAGAAATAATGCAAATTTTAGAACTTTAGAACACAAAGATGTATTCCAGGAACACAGAAAAAGCCTCCGCCATTCCGGCGGAGGCAACATTTTTCTCCTAACAATTTCTTGGCACCAGCCTCATTACTAATCTCTGACGCAACGGACAAAGACGGCATCACCCCTTTTTTTCACATCAACATAAAAACGACCACTACGATACACATCCAAGGCTCGACGCCGTTCTCCATACCGCTGTGATACCGAAACATCCCCAAGCCAATAAGAAGTCGAATCAACCCCTGACGCCAAAATGATGTTCCTTTCAGCTTCCGAGAAAAGCTGTTTTATGTCATTTTCAGAAGCATTTTTTTCCAAATGTTCATAATCCTCAAATACAGGAATACGCCAGCCACTAGGGCATATACCAGCAGGGTTACTGTAATTGCTTTCAAAAAAAGTTCTCCATACTCCAGGATCTTTATAGAGATAACCATAATCCTCGCAGTTTCCGAGGAAGCATTCAAAATCCCCGTTGTCATACCTGAGATTTGACGTCATCCAATCCGTTCCACCTATATTCATATATTTATAGATATGGCCATCACGGGGATCCCACATCACAGATAATTCATTCTTATTAGCAACCCATCCGCTATCCTTGTCACAGATAAAATTCATGCCATAGAAAACACTAGTTTCATTCGCATTCTTCTTACGTTCACCCACATTCGAAGCATCGCATGTTCCAAGGCCATACTGGTCCGCCCAAAAACGATTCACATAAGGTTCAAACGCCGGGACATCGGCAATTTTCCAGGCTTCCATATTCTTGCGAATTTCCAGAAGTTCGCCCCATACACTCAATCCACAAGCATAATCCGCGATTTTCGTCTTGAGAAGGGCATCGTTCCAAACGCCATCACGGGCAAAATCATCGCCTAACGCAATCAAACGTTCCATAAATTCCGATTCACTTAAATTTCCCAACAAAAGGACATTTATCGCGAGCAGAGCCCTGCCCCCTTCGCTATCCTCAAAAATACTCAAGTTTTCGGCTTTTTCAGAAATAGACATATCAAAAAAGTTTGAGAAAATTTCCTGATCCGCCTTATTTTTGGCCTTTACGAAAGACATTTTCTTTTGATCCAGCAACACACGAACTCTCCCATATTCCAAATGGGTCAGCAAATTGACATTCACATGAGAACGGTTCGATAAATCCGCAAATGCCATCAAAGTTATCGTTCCACTCGATTTTTTCCCCGTCACCTCATTACGGAAATACCCATTGGCCACAAGCAGTCCATACGGAGAGTCCAGATTAACATTATCGACCGCGAACTCACCTTTATCATTCGTAATCTTTCCCTTAAAACTTTTTCCAGTCTGTTCCAAGGATTTCGCATCAAGTTCCTGAAGGGTTACCGTAGATCCCGTCAAAAAAGGACCTTTTTGCGAAACGCCATCAACGGTTCCGTCAAAATGCGTTCCTACTCCTGGAAACTCCATTGGATTTTCCGAAGAACATCCGCAAAACAAACAGAGAACAACAAACTGCACAAACAAAGTCATCTTTTTCATCTGATTATCCTCCTTTTTTAAAAGTTCCTTACGCAACGAACAGACCGACGACTATAATCACCTCCATCAACGAAAGCTCCATTCGAGCCGATATTCAAAAAGTAACGGGGTTCCGATTCTGAGGTCGACGTCCAAAATTCGCCAACATCATGAACAGACTTATATTCTTCTGCAATGTTATTCGTATAATCCAAGCCATACGCCACCATCGCAATACGACCGCCCTTCACTGCAGCAAAGCCATCTACAGATTGCAGGCCAACGGCCGCCATTTCACTTCCGCCGTACGCATCTATCAATGCCTGAGCTTCTTCGCGCGTCGGCAACCGATATCCATCCGGACACACACTCGAAGCTTCATATGCATAAAAGTACCCGCCATAAACAATACACTGTTTTTTTACCATTTTTTCCCTCTTTAAAGCCATATCAGAACCTGGATAATATCCACTTAAGGACTGCTGTTTTTCACATCCAACATTTCTAGGCGCCCAATAAACTCCAGCAACATTGAGATCGCCTGCATTTTCTCGATACGCAATCAAGCTCCAGCGGTGATTCGAGTTACACACGAACTCATCCAGATAAAACAAGCTATTTTCATTTATGTTAGGACGAACCTCATGAAAGTTTGCATCACTACACGGACCCAAACCATATTCGTTAGACCAAAAAAGGTTGATATACGTCTCAAACGGAGGGACAGACTCATTCCAGGATTCCAGATTTTTCCGAACTCTTTGCAGCACACTTAAATCAGAACCATTTGCAACTTCGGAATACACGGCCCAATCCGCAATTTCCGCTCTATCCGTTCCCGACCACATTCCGTTCTCGGCAAAAGAAAAAGCGACTTTAGACATCCGTTCCGAGAAATCCGCCTCCGACGAACTGTCTTGCAGCATCAGCACACTTACAGCAAGCAGCATCGCACCACCATTTTTTTCCGAAAAAATATCCATATCTTCTGGAACTGTATTTTCATTCATGAATCCAAAAGACGTAAAAAGTTCCTGTTCAGCTTGTTTTTTTGCGACTTCAACGGAAAGCCCATGTTTTTGAACAAGATTAAGAATTCGACCCGCTTCAAGATGTGTAAGCAAGTTCACGTTCACATGATTACGTTTTCTCAAATCCGTCAAGGCGTTTAATTGAATGATTCCATCAGAATTTTTTCCTGTAATTTCGTTTCGAAAATAGCCTTCAACTTCTAGCAACGCATATTGGGAAACAAGGCTTACATCCTTGATGGCGAAATCACCCTGATTGTTTTTTACAAAAGCTTTAAAGCTTTTCCCTGTTTGGACTAGGGTTTGTCCATCGAGTTCCTGGATCGTCACCGAAGATCCCGTCAAGAAGGGACCCTTCTGCGTAACACCTGCGATTTTACGATCCTTGATCGCAACGACGCCCGCATCACCCGAAGCGCCTCCCGCAACATCACCACCGGAACACGCCAAAAGCACTATTTCCAAAGCAAGCAAAAAGAGCAACATCCTTTTTTTCATGCCCAGCCTCCCTATTTATCCTTTACGCAGCGAACAGAATAACGATTCAGTTTTTCTTTAAGCCACACATCAGCTTTTTCATCACGTAAATCAATCATCCAGGCTCCTTCGGCATATCCATCACCGTATTGTACCACATACGTGGTATCAGAACTTGTCCAAAATCCAGTATTACCAGAAGGCTTCACACTAAAATCATACGGATCATATTCTCCCCAATAGTCACCTTCTACCCAATCTCTATAATCACACAATCTATATCTGATATAATATTCTTTCAAGCCGTTTCTTATTTCTGCAGAAAAATTATGAACAAGTCCATTCGCAACAAACGTCAGCATTTCATCCCAATCCGTCCTGCTAGGGAGACGCCAACCTTCGGGACATACATTGTAAGCGGAATCAGAGCCTACAGCCTCAAGCCATGAATATCGGCAGCCATCATTATCGCACATCGAAGCATCCAGCACAGGTTCTCTATAGCGCAGGTTTTCTGCCAACCAATATTTGCCATCTATTTCAGTAAAACGGTACACTTCATCATCGCGCACATCTTTTATGTAGCTGTCCTCACTATACTGTTTCTGTTCACGAGCATCCTGTTTTTTACCCGATTCTGGACCAACAACACAACGAACAGAAGCACCAGAAAAATAGTCAGTAATCTGTTTTATTTCAGCCCCTGCAGAATCAATCCATAAAACAAAATTTTCATAAGAATAAATATCCTTCGTCGAAATCCATATCGCGACACCCTTTTGTTCATATTCTTGTCTAAGGCCATTTTCATCATACCACCAAAAATCTATACTAAAGAGCCCGTCCTGCAGCGCATTGAAGCCATCCACCTTCATTAACGAATCAGCAGCACTTTTCCCGGCACCACCATATTGCAACAACAAATTTTCAACTTCGTCATATCGAGGCAAACGAGATCCTACAGGGCAAATTTTCAATGCAGATTCATACTCACCTTTCCAAGGCTTTGAGCGATACTGCAAATTACCAGTCATCCAAAAGGTATCCCCAAAGCGTTTCATCTTATACGTCTTTTCCTCTTGCAAATCAGCTATTCGAAACGTATCGGAGTTCGAAAGATCAGCGACACCCATCAAAATCCAATGCTTATGATAGTCTCCATCGCATTTAAACGTCATATCATAGAACTTGCTATATACATCTGTATTATTACGTATTTCACCCAAGTTCTCTTCACTACACTCACCAAGTCCATATTCTTTTACCCAAAAATCATATATATACACTTCCAAAGTAGAATCTGCATAATATTCCCTCTTCAAAGGGTCCACATTCCAAGACTCCACATTTTTCTTAATCTCGGTGATTAAGGGCCTAGTGGCACTATGACCTGCATCCCAATATTCCTTTTCTGTCAGGAACGCCCAATCCGCAACTTCACCCTTTTCCGGTCCACTCCAGATTCCGCTATCAGCAAATGCAATGGTCGCTTTCGCAAGAAGTTCAGAGAACTCGGCTTCAGCCCTCTCACCTTGCATTAGAACCGATATAGCAAGCAGTACCAAGCCATTTCCTTCTTCAAACAAATTCAATTCTTCACTACTTTCAATAACGCCTGTAAAGCCAAAGGACTCCAAGACTTCCCTTTCAGCCTGCTTTTTAGCTTCGGCAAATGTTTTTCCATCGCGTCGTATCAAAGTCAAAATACGGTCTACCGTCAAATGGGTCAGAATGTTCACATTCACATGGCTACGGTCCGACAAGTCCGTAAGAGCATTTAACGCAATCATTCCATCGGATTTTTCCCAAGTGACTTCATTCAGATAATAACCGTTCACTTCCAGCAAGGCATACGGCGACACAAGACTTACGCCACCAAGCACAAAATCGCCCTGATCGCTATTCACTCTCGTTCTAAAGCTTTTTCCAGTCTGGGCCAGAGTCTCGCCATCAAGTTCCTGGACAGTCAACGAAGAACCGGTCAAGAACGGACCCTTCTGCGTCACACCCGCAATTTCACGATTCTTGATCACACAGTCCACTGTATCCCCCGAAACAACGCCGGCATCGCCCGAAGCGCCACCAGCAACGTTTTCGTTCGAGCAGCCCGCCATAAAAACAGTCGTAAGGGCAATCGACAATGCGTTTGCTAGACCGTTCCTAAATTTTTTATAAACATTCCATCTCATTTCTTCTTACCCGTATTTAAACCCGTTTATTTTTTATTCAACCATTCGCTCATCGGGAACAGCTGCACATTCAAGCGGTAAACCCGCTCCGTATCGTCATCTTCCGTCGCAATCGCGACAACACGCCGGTAGAACTCCTCCACTTCCTTTTTTATCCGTTCGTAAGCACGTTCCGTAAGGCCAAGCGTATAGCCCGACATCATGCGTTCAGAAAGAGGCAAATCAAGCGACTGTATCGCAAACTCTCCCATCTGGCGCTGCAAATCGCGAGCCGCCAAGGGTACAGCCTCCACAGGCGCCATCCTAATGGCCTTATCCGTTTGCTGGTAGTTTCCGTCCTTGTCCTTCTTTAAAAGTTTCGCTTTTACCAAGAAGTCAAGCGTCTCGGAAACTTCCGTTGCAGAAATCTTTTGTTTGCAGGCATGCGCCATTTCGAGAGGCTTTGCGCCGGGCATATGCGGAGCCAATTCTCGAATCACAGAATTTTTCCACGATTTAAAATAATTGAACTCTTCATCCCCCAGAATACGCATCTTGTGGGCATTCGCAAGCGCACAGCGTTCCTCGAATGCGGCACGCTTCGTCTTGTCATCTTTTGCATGGGCGTACGAAACCATCAGGACAAAATAAGTCTGTTCAAAACCGGCAAGGTCCATAGCGCTTGCGACAGAACCCGCAGAACCGACACTCAGGTTTTTCTTACCCTCGCAAACATACTTCAAGTAGACATCCGACGCAAAGCCCGCCTTCTGTGCAAACATATGCCAAGAAAACGCCGAAGTGCGTTTGCGCTCGTCATAGTAATCCTGGATGTACTTGCGATAATCGGTATATTCAACAATCTCTTTCATGTCTACAAATATACCTTTTCCAGTACATTCAGGACATAAAATTGGCGTTTTTCGTCAAATTTTACAAAATTTTCAGTATTTTCAAAATTTTCAACATTTCAGAACATACCCTATATGTTCTGAGAACATAAAAAAGCCTCGCTAGTTTCCTAACGAGGTTTCATATCGAAAAATAAACTTTATACTAATCTCTTACGCAACGAACAAACGCTTCGCCCAATCTTGACGACATATCCAGAGAACCGTCGCCAAATACATCCAACACATTACGCCAATCCATAGTTCTTCGGCCAAGCGAAACCTCAGCACCCCAGTAAGAAGACGATTCAGCACCTGATGCCAAAAGGACATCCCGTTCCGCTTCCGAGAAAAGCTGCTTCTTTTCATCATCGGAAGCATCATAGAGCAAATGACGGAAATCATCCGATATTGGGACGCGCCAGCCACTGGGGCATATGCCAGCAGCAGGGTCGTCGGGATTATAGGCATAGTAATAACCTTCACTAAGCTTTGTTGTGCCAGGATCTTTATAGAGATAACCATAATCCTCGCAATTTCCAAGCAAACATTCATAATCACCGTTATCATACCTGAGATTTGAAACCATCCAATCCGTTCCATCTATATTCATATATTTATACACATGGCCATCACGGGAATCCCTCATCACAGAACAGGAATCACAACCGCCATAAAATTCATTCTTATTCGCGACCCAGCCGCTATCCTTGTCACAGACAAAATTCATACCATAGAAAGCACTGGTTTCATTCGCATTCTTCTTGTGTTCACCCACATTCGAAGCATCGCATTTTCCAAGACCATACTGGTCCGCCCAAAAACGATTTACATAAGGTTCAAACGCCGGGACATCGGCAATTTTCCAGGCTTCCATATTCTTGCGGATTTTCGCAAGCTCGCCCCACATACTCAACCCACAAGCATAATCCGCAATTTTCGCCTTGAGAAGGGTATCGTTCCAAACACCATCACGGGCAAAATCATCGCTTAACGCGACCAAGCGCTCCATAAATTCCGGTTCACTTAAATCGCCCAGCAAAAGGACATTTATCGCGAGCAAAGCCTTGTCCCCTTCGCTATTCCCAAAAATATTCAAGTTTTCAGCTTTCTCTGAAGCGGACACCTCAAAAAAGTTTGAGAATATTTCTTGTTCCGCCGTGTTTTTGGCATCGGCAAAAGACATTTTCTTTTGTTCCAACAGCACACGAATTCTCTCATATTCCAAATGGGTCAACAAATTGATATTCACATGAGAACGGTTCGACAAATCAGCAATCGCCATCATGATGATCGTTCCACTCGATTTTTCTCCAGTCACTTCATTGCGGAAATACCCATTGGCCACGAGCAGTGCATACGGGGAGTTCAAATCAACATCATTGATCGCGAACTCTCCCTTATCGTTCATAATCATTCCCTTAAAACTTTTTCCAGTCTGTCCCAAAGAGCTTGCATCAAGCTCCTGAAGGGTCACCGTGGATCCCGTCAAAAAAGGACCTTTTTGCGAAACGCCATCAACAGTTCCATCAAAATGCGTCCCAACACCAGAAACATCCATTGGCTTTTCCGCAGAACAACCGCAAAGCAAACAGAGAACAACAAACGACACAAACAAAGTCATCTTTTTCATATCACCATCCTCCCTTTTTTATAAATCCCTTACGCAACGTACCGATATCTTCATAGACGCGTTGTTTTTAAGATTGACACTATCAATGGTAGCGCCATTCGCGTCTATCTTCAAATAATAGTGATCCGTCACATACACATTGAACGCTGAATCCAGCCATGTATTTGAGGTCGATGTCCAAAATCCGGTCATCGAATGAACATCCGAATATAAAGAACCTATCGAAATCGGATTCACATAACCACTCATCACGGCAGCAAAGCCATCTACCGACCGCAACCCCGCAGCGGCATTCTCAGCGCCACCATACGCATCTATCAGCGCCTGAGCTTCTTCCCGCGTCGGCAACCGATATCCATCCGGGCACACATCCATTGCTGCGGAGTAGTAACTCCCGAATATATCAGAAGCCGAGAAGTACCCTCCATAAGCAAGGCATTGCTTGTCAATCACCAAAGCTTCTTCAGTATCATCATAGCCTCCAAAGGTCATATCATCTTGGCTTTCACAACCGACATTTCTGGGAGCCCAATAAACGCCAGCAACATTGATATCGCCTGCATTTTCTCGATACGCCATCAAGCTCCAGCGATGATTCGAGTTGCACACGAACTCATCAAGGTAAAACAAGCTGTTCTCGTTTATGTTGGAACGAACCTCATGAAAGTTTGCATCACTACACGCCCCCAACCCATATTCGTTAGTCCAAAAGAGGTTTATATACTCCTCAAACGGAGGGACAGACTCATTCCAGGATTCCAGATTTTTCCGAACTCTTTGCAGCACACTTAAACCGGAATCATTTGCAATTTCGGAGCGCATCGCCCAATCTGCAATTTTTGCGCGATCCGTCCCTGACCACGAACCATTCTCCGCAAAAGCGAAAGCGACCTTGGACATCCGTTCCGAAAAATCGGCGTCCGACGAACTGTCCTGCAGCATCAGCACACTCACAGCAAGCAACATTGCGCCATCATTATTTTTTGAAAAGAGATCCATATCTTCTGGAGCAACATTTCCTTTCATAAAACCAAATGACGAAAAGAGTTCCTGTTCAGCTTGCTTTTTCGCAGCGGCAACAGAAAGTCCATGCTTTTGGACAAGATTAAGAATTCGGCCGGATTCAATATGGGTAAGCAAGTTCACATTCACACGGTCACGTTTTCTTAAGTCCGTCAAAGCGTTCAACAGAATCATTCCACCAGAATTTTGTCCTGTAACTTCGTTTCGAAAATAGCCTTCAACTTCGAGCATAGCGTATTGAGAAACAAGACTTACATCCTTGATGGAGAAATCACCCTGATTGCTTTTTACAAAAGCCTTAAAGCTTTTCCCGGTCTGAACCAAGGTTTGTCCATCGAGTTCTTGAATAGTCACCGACGAACCCATCAAAAAGGGTCCCTTCTGCGTAACGCCAGCGATTTCACGATCATTGATCGCAACGACACCAGCATCATCCAAAGCACCATTCAAAACATCATCGGAACACGCCAGCAGAGCCATTTCTAAAGCAAGCAAAAACGGTAACATCAATTTTTTCATAATCAGTCTCCTATTCATCCTTTACGCAGCGAACAGCATATCGGTCCTGTTTTTCTTCGAGCCACACTCCAGCTTCTTTATCACGCAATGCAATCATCCAGGCGCCTTCGATATGTTTATCACTGTACTCTTTCACAAAAGCGGTATCAGAACTTGTCCAGAATCTAGACAAATCAAAATCTTTTGCACTAAAATCATACGGATCATTATCCTCCCGAAGGACATAGTCTCCCTGGTTCCAGTCTCTATAATCGCACAATCTGTATCCAATATGATAATCTTTCAAACCAGACCTTAATCCACCCAAGGAAAAATTCTCAACGTTTCCATTTGCCACAAACGTCAGCATTTCATCCCAATCAAGCCGGCTAGGGAGACGCCAACCTTCGGGGCACACATTATAAGTGGAATCAGGGCCTACAGCTTCAAGCCACGAATAAAAGCAACCATCATCACCGCACATCGAATCGTCCGGCACAGCCCCTTTATAGCGCAGGTTTTCCGCAAACCAATATTTGCCATCTATTTCAGTAAAACGGTACACTTCATTATCGCGTACATCTTTTATGTAACTGTCCGCACTATACTGTTTCTCTTCATGAACAACTGGCATATGTTCCGATTCAGATTCAACAACACAACGAACAGAAGCTTCACTAAGATAACTGGAAAATACTCTTATTTCAGCCCCAGCAGAATCAATCCATAAAGCAAAGGATTCACCAGAATAAATATCCTCTGTCGAAATCCATATGGCAACTCCCTTGCGTTCATACTGATACTGGGAACCATCTTCAGCCATCCAGTATTCATCCAAGAAAAATGAACTCGGAAACCCGTCCTGTAGCGCATTGAAGCCATCCACCGCCATCAACGAATCTGCCGCATTTTTTCCGGCACCACCATATTGCGATAACAAATTTTCGACTTCGTCATATCGCGGCAAACGAGTTCCTACAGGGCACGCCTCCAATGCGGATTTACGGTCATACAAATACACACCTTTTAAAGGCTTTGGGCCATACCGCAAATTGTCAGTCATCCAAACGACATTTCCAAAGCGTTTCGTCTTATACGTCTTTTCATCTCGTAAATCAAGGACTCCAACAGCACTGGAATCTGAGGGATTGGCAACACCCATCCAAATCCAGCGTTTGTGTACACCATCACATTCAAATTCCACATTATAGAACTTGCTATGTACATCTGTATTATTACGTATTTCACCCGAGTTCTTTTCACTGCACACCCCGAGCCCATATTCGTTTACCCAAAAATCATATATATATTTTTCCAGGGAGGAATCTTCGGAATCGCCACCTACCCAGGACATGACATTTTCCTTAATGACACTGAGTAAACCTTCCCTGTAATTTCCATGATTTTCCCAATATTCCTTTTCAGTCAAGAACGCCCAATCCGCAACTTCGGCTTTTTCCGGTCCGTTCCAGACTCCGCTATCCGCAAACGCAATGGCCGCTTTCGCAAGCAATTCAGAGAACGAAGCTTCCGTTCTCTCGCCTTGCATCAGGATAGACACTGCAAGCAACACCGAGCCATTTTCATCTTCGAACAAATCCAGATCTTCGCTATTTCCAACATCCTTCATGATGGCAAAGGACTTCAGGACTTCCCTTTCGGCCTGCTTTTTGGCTTCTGCAAATGTTTTTCCATCGCGACGGACCAAAGTCAAGATGCGGTCTGCCGTCAAATGCGTGAGAACGTTCACATTCACATGGCTACGGTCCGACAAGTCCGTAAGAGCGTTCAGCACAACCATTCCATCGGATTTTTTCCAAGTGACTTCATTCAGGTAATAACCGTTCACTTTAAGCAAGGCATACGGCGAAACCAGATTTACACCACCAAGAACAAAATCGCCCCGATCGCTTTTCACTCTCGTTATAAAGCTTTTTCCAGTCTGGGCCAGAGTTTCGCCATTGAGTTCCTGGACGGTCAACGAAGAACCAGTCAAGAACGGTCCCTTCTGCGTCACGCCCGCGATTTCACGATCCTTGATTGCGACAATGCCTTCGCTTTCTTCGCTCGTGCCGGCGGTATTGTTTTCAGCACACGCCCAAAGCAAAAGTCCAAAAGCAAGCGTTGCAAAATTTGATAAAAACTTCATCACCTTCATAAGCACACTCATGCGTTTACGTTAATCTTTTCCGTCAGCGGGAAAAACTGAAAGTTCAATCGGCAAATTTTTTCCGGATTTTTCTCGGCGGCGACCATCGACACAATGTGCTTGCGGAATGCCGCTATTTCATCAACAATCTTTGTATAGCTTTCTTCCGTCACGCCCATCGTGATCCCGCTAAAATGACGTTCCGAAATCGGAAGCTTGTCCAGAGCGTCCAGCGCAAATTCGCCCATCTGGCGCAACAACGAATGCACTGCCACGGCAACCACGTTCAAGCGCCCCGTCGAAAGCGATTGGCTCGTCTGGTGGTAATGGCCCCTGATATCACGTTTCAGGAGTCCGGACTTGACAAGAAAATGCAGACTTTCGCTCACATCCGCCGCAGAAATCGAAGGCCTGCAAACTTTTGCAATTTCGTTCGGCTTAGCCCCCGGCATCGCCACAGCCAACTCGCGGACAACTGAGTGTTTCCACGTTTCATAGAACGTGTACATTTCGCTGCCGAGAATTTTCACACGGCTGGCATCACCAAGCGCCTGCATTTCTTCAAAGCACTTTTTCTTTTCTTGATCCGACTTCGCATTTTCATAGCGGACCATCAAGACAAAGTAATCAAACTCAAAACCCACCAGACCCATCGCAAGGGCAGTCTTTTTCGCACTTTCTTCACGCAAGCGCGTCTTTCCGTCACTCACAAGTTTCAAGTACGAACCCGAAGCAAAGCCGGCGTCCTTCGCAAATTCTCGCCACGTAAACGCAGAACAACGCTTGCGTTCCTGGTAATAGTCCAGGACGTACTCGCGATAGTTCTTGTATTCAATAACCGATTTCATCATAACATAAATTTACTTAATCGCATATAAGCGCACAAGGTTTTAAAAATATTTCGCAAAAACAAAAATGGCGTTTTTAAGCAAATCTAAGCACTTTTAAAATACAATTAAAAATTTTAGAAATCTAAAGAACAAAACCTAAATTCTATAAAACAAAAAAAAATCCCCCGGCTTAATGCCGAGGGAATTTAAAGGCGATGGAGATTCCCGCTTACTTCGACTGCGCTCAGCACAGGCTCCGGCGGGAATGACAATACTCGCGATTATCTTAGCTCAAGCGGCTGATCATATAACCAGCGCAAACTGCCGTACCAATCACGCC
>Ga0310786_10008662_pt1 | contig 13022 bp, 7 predicted proteins | sample AusTroGonzalo_MG_FD_203881 | JGI IMG/M metagenome (GOLD analysis project Ga0310786, IMG submission 203881) | Bovine rumen microbial communities from tropical cattle in Woodstock, Queensland, Australia - Gonzalo_03 (v2) (version 2) | ecosystem: Host-associated > Mammals > Digestive system >... | reverse complement strand
GCTGGCGGCTCAGGGTTGCGACTGTTGAGATGAACGCCATGAAGTCCGTAGCGGATGGCCAAGGAATGATGGTCGTGTAAAACCAAGCGAGGATAGAGCGTTGCTGGGAGTTCCCCAAGCAACTGCTCTACCTCGTGTTGGCTGGCCGAAGGTTTACGGACGTGTATGATGTCGGCCTGATGACTGGTGAGCAGAGTGACAATGCGCTCTGCCTCACCAGCAAAGAAATCGGGTCGAGTGATAACGATGGTCATACGCACTTCTTAAAGAGATCGAAAGAGGCGTCCCAGTCTTTCCACACAGGCTCGCGACCCAGTTCCTTGAGGCGGGCGTTGATGACCTTGGCAGTACGCTCGTCGCTGACGGTGAACTGCTCGAGTGCCTGGGGGTAGGTGTGATAGCCGCCTGGATTGACATGACTCTCGGCCGACATGGTGGTGACACCGAGGGTACACATGTTATCGCGGATATAGGCAGGCTCGCGAGTAGAGTAGGAGATATCGACATCGTGGTCGAAGATGCGCATGGCAAACGTGGCCTGGGCCAGTTCGCGATCGGTCATAAAACAGTTGGGCTGGAATCCTTCGTTCTGTGCAGGGCGCATACGTGGGAAGTTGATGGAGTACTTGGTGCGCCAGTAGTGCTTCTGAAGATAGCGCAGGTGATAGGCCATCATGGTGACATCCGTGCGCCACTCTTTTTCCAGTCCGATGAGCACACCCATGCCGATGGAATGGACGCCAGCCTGCCCCATGCGGTCGAAGCCGTCGCAACGCCACTCGAAGCGACTCTTCATGCCACGTGGATGATAGAGTTGGTAGTGCTCGCGGTTATAGGTCTCTTGAAAGCAGATGACGCCGTTGAGGCCGTGGTGGGTCAGTTCCTTGTATTCCTCCATCTTCAGCGGCATCACCTCTATCTTGATGTTCGAGAAATAGCGCTTGGCTATGTCGATGGCCTTGGCCAGATAGGGCACGCCGGCCTTGGCAGAATTCTCGCCTGTGACCAGTAGGATGTTCTCGAAGGGGGCCAACTGCTTGATGGCACGATATTCATCCTCAATCTGTTCTGGGGTGAGGATGGTGCGCGCCATAGGATTCTCGCGATGGAAACCACAATAGACGCACGAGTTGGAGCAGGAGTTGGTGATGTACAGCGGAATGAACATCGACATGGTGCGGCCGAAACGCTCCTCTGTATATTTGCGCGAGAGACGGGCCATCTGTTCCAAGTATGGCTCGGCAGCAGGCGAGAGCAGGGCCATGAAGTCGTTCACATCGCAATGACTCTTGCCTAAGGCGCGACGCACGTCGGCATCGGTCATCGAGGCGATACGTTCTGTGGTCTCCTGCCAACTGATATTTTTTAGTTCGTCGGAAAACATATCGTTTTATTTGGATTTACAGGGTTGGAAGGCATATTCCTTCAGTTCGTGAATGGTGGGCTCTTTGCCACAGAGGGCACAGTCGGAACGCTGGACGAAGTCGAAGCGCTGCCACTGCATCGAGAGGGCATCGAAGGTGAGAAGACTATTGGTGAGCAGTTGGCCAACACCAGTTAGGTATTTGATACACTCAGTGGCCTGAACGGTGCCCAGCATGCCAGCGATAGAGCCGAGTACGCCTACGGTGGCACAGGTTTCGACGTCCTCTTTGGCAGGAGGCTCAGGGAAGAGACATCGATAGCAGGCAGAGCCTGGCACGTGGGTCATCAACTGACCGCTATAGCGACTGATGCCGCCCATCGTAAAGGCTTTTCCTAAGAGCACGCAGGCATCATTGACCAGATACTTCGTGGCGAAATTGTCAGTACCGTCGATGATGAAGTCGTAGGGGCGAATCAGGTCGACGGCGTTGGCTGCGCTGAGGTAGGTCTCGTAGGTCTCTACCTTGACATCGGGGTTGATGGCCTGCATGCGCTCCTTGGCTACCTCTACCTTGGGACGCCCCACATCGGGTGTGCTGTGAAGCACCTGGCGTTGCAGGTTGGTGATGCTGACGGTGTCGCCATCGATTACGCCGATGGTGCCCACACCTGCCGCTGCCAGGTAGAGGGCGATGGGAGAACCTAAGCCTCCTGCGCCCACTAACAGCACTTTCGACTGCAGTAACCGCTTCTGTGCCTCGAGGCCGAAGCCGTCGAGGATGAGATGACGGTTATAACGTCGGCGTTGTTCGCTACTCAGTTCCATCGTTACTTCTTGATTTTACGTAGGTCGTGCGTGAGTTTGGCAGCGCAGAAATTAGGGCCGCACATGGTGCAATATTCGCCATCGGTATGACCTGCCTCAGTGAAATACTGCAGGGCCAGTTCTGGATCGAGTGACAGGTGGAACTGGTCGCGCCAGCGGAACTCGAAACGGGCCTTCGACAGGGCGTTATCGCGGATGGTGGCGCCAGGGTGTCCCTTGGCCAGGTCGGCAGCATGGGCAGCAATCTTATAGGCAATGATACCTGCGCGTACATCATCCTTGTTAGGCAGGGCGAGATGCTCCTTGGGGGTTACGTAGCAGAGCATCGCCGTGCCCAGCCAGGCTATCTGTGCACCACCGATGGCACTGGTGATATGGTCGTAGCCAGGGGCTATATCGGTGACGATAGGGCCGAGGGTGTAGAATGGTGCCTCGTGGCATTTCTCCAGTTGTCGCTCCATATTTTCACGAATCTTGTGCATGGGCACGTGACCAGGACCCTCGATAAAGGCTTGCACATTCTTATCCCAAGCGCGTGTGACGAGTTCGCCCATGGTGTCGAGCTCGGCAAACTGAGCGGCATCGTTGGCATCGGCTGTACAGCCTGGGCGCAAACCATCGCCCAGCGACAGGGCCACATCGTACTTAGCTACAATGTCACAGATGTCGTCGAAGTGTTCGTAGAGGAAACTTTCCTTGTCGTGCAACAGGCACCATTTACTCATGATACTGCCACCACGACTGACGATGCCGCACAGGCGACTGTCGGCCAAATGGACGTTATGGCGACGGATGCCGGCATGGATGGTGAAATAATCCACGCCCTGCTCGCACTGCTCGATGAGGGTGTCGCGATAGACTTCCCAAGTGAGGTCTTCTACTTTGCCATCAACCTTTTCCAAGGCCTGATAGATGGGCACTGTGCCCACGGGTACAGGGCAGTTACGCAAGATCCACTCGCGTGTCTCGTGGATATTATTACCAGTTGAGAGGTCCATCAGCGTGTCGCCTCCCCACTTGCACGACCATACGGCTTTATCTACTTCTTCGTCGATACTTGATGAAGTAGCAGAGTTGCCGATGTTGGTGTTGATTTTCACTGCAAAGTTGCGTCCGATGATCATTGGCTCGCTCTCTGGGTGATGGATGTTGGCTGGGATGACGGCACGGCCGCGAGCCACCTCCTGGCGTACAAACTCTGGGGTGATATGACTCTTGATGCCCAGTGCCTCGCAATTCATGTTCTCGCGGATGGCCACATACTCCATCTCGGGGGTGATGATGCCGGCCTTGGCACAGGCCATCTGGGTGATGCCCTGACCTTTTGCTGCACGGTCGTCAATCCACTGCTGGCGCAGGTGGGGCAGACCTTTCTTTAGGTCGACCTTGTAGCTGGGATCGGTATAGGGACCGCTGGTGTCGTAGATAAAGACTGGGTCGTTCTTTTCCATGTGCGAATTGCCCTGTTCATCGCGGGTTACAGTAGGGGTGAGGTTGACCTTGATCATACCAACCTTCAAATCAGGGTATATATTGCCCTGCATATAGTATTTCTCACGCTGGGCGTAAGCTTTGTGATCGTTTATCATGAATGATTAAAAATTATACATTAAGGAATGCTGTTAATGGACTGGAAGCTTCGGCACAATCGGCAATGGCACCAAGTCCGGCTTCGTAGGCCATACGGCCCGACTCAACGGCCATGCGGAAGGCGTCGGCCATCTTGACAGGGTCGCCTGCTACGGCAATGGCGGTGTTCACCAAAACGCAGTCGGCACCCATCTCCATGGCCTCGGCGGCATGACTGGGCGCACCGATGCCGGCATCGACCACTACGGGTACGGTGGCTTGTTCGATGATAATCTGCAGGAAGTCCTTCATACGCAGACCCTTATTGGTACCGATGGGGGCGGCCAGGGGCATCACAGTGGCTGCACCTGCTTCTTCAAGGTGTTTGCACAGCGTGGGGTCGGCCTGGCAATAGGGCAGCACCACAAAACCGAGTTTTACGAGTTGCTCGGTGGCTTTCAGCGTCTCTACTGAGTCGGGCAACAGATAGCGAGGGTCTGGATGAATCTCGAGCTTGAGCCAGTTGGTGCCAAAGGCCTCGCGTGCCATCTGGGCGGCAAAGACTGCCTCTTCGGCATTGCGCACACCCGAGGTGTTGGGTAGCAACTGAATGTTCTTGTGCTGGGTGATATGGGTGAGGAGGTCGTCCTCTTTGTCGTCGAGTTCAATGCGCTTCATGGCTACGGTGACCATTTCGGTGCCAGAGGCTTGGATGGCCTGAGCCATCAGTTGGTTGTTGTTGAACTTTCCTGTGCCTAAAAAAAGACGAGAGTTGAACTCCCGTCCAGCAATAACTAGTTTACTCATGATTGGTGATATTTATGATTCTTTTCATTTCTTCTATGGGGTTGGCGGCACGTAATACAGTGCCACTCAGAGCTATTCCTGTGATGCCTGTTTGCAAGATGGCTGGGATGTCTGATTCGGTGATGCCGCCAATGGCTACAATGGGGATGTTGATGTTGGCGGCACGCATCTGACTGATGATGTGGCGATAGCCGTCAAGACCAAGAACGGGGGCTAACTTCTGTTTGGTGGTGGTAAAGCGGAATGGGCCGCAACCAATGTAGTTGGCTGAGGCTTCGAAGTGGGCTTTTACATCTTCAAACGTATTGGCTGTACCTCCGATGATATAGTCGGGCCCCAGAATCTGTCGGGCTTCACGGATGGGCATATCGTTCTTGCCCAGATGTACGCCGTCGACCTGCAGTTCGTGTACGAGAAAGACGCGATCGTCGATGATAAACGTGGCTCCATAGGCACGGCAAAGCTTTTGGGCTTCGATGGCTATGGGGCGCACCTCATCGTCGGTCGCGTCTTTCATACGTAACTGTATCCATCGGCAACCGCCTTCAAGGGCCAGTTGGATGGAGTCCAGATAATTATATCGCTCGGAATAGTGGGAAATAAACTGTACCATCGGCCTCACCCCCCGCATGCTGCTTTGATAATAGTGATACAGGCACCTTCGTGGAGCGGTGTGTCGTCCCAGGTAGTGCGTGGTTTCAACTGATTATCGATGGCTATTGCCACACCTTTGGGTGGCAACTGCAATTGGGTGGCAAGCTCAGATACAGTTGAGGCTTGCGTCTCTTGTTGTTTGTTGTTAATACTGATTGTCATATTACATTCCTCCGACGGCATTACCCGTGTCAGGTTCTATGGGTATTTTCTCAGCTTCGGCAAACGCCTCAGCACCCCGAATATTTGTTTTTGCGGTGCAAAAGTACTGCTTTTATTTCAATCTGACAAGAAAATGATGAGAAAAATAACAATATGTTCGATGATTGGGCGGAAATCAAAAAGGTCCCAGACACGAAACCAATTCGTACCTGGGACTTTACTTATGGGGTGTGGGCACCGCTGTGCCGATAGGTTAGTTTCTGAATACCAGTCCGTCGCCAAACGAATCGACGATGATTGGCTTCTCGCGATTGACCTCATCGGCCAAAAGCTTCTTCGACAGGTCGTTGAGCAGATACTGCTGGATGGCTCGCTTTACAGGACGAGCGCCATAGTCGGGATCGTAACCCTCCTGAGCCAACCAGTCGATGGCCTGAGGAGTGACCTCCAGCGTGAAGCCTTGTGGCTCCAACATCTTCTGAACGCGTGTGAGTTGCAGTTTTACCACCTCGGCAATCTCTTGCTTTGACAATGGTGTGAAGGTGATAATCTCGTCGATACGGTTCAGAAACTCAGGACGCATGGTCATGCGAAGCTGTTCGCGCGTGGCGTTCGAGGTCATGATGATGATGGTGTTCTTAAAGTCGGCCGTACGTCCCTTGTTATCGGTGAGTCGTCCATCGTCCAATACCTGCAGGAGGATATTGAAAACATCAGGATGTGCCTTCTCGATCTCGTCGAAGAGTACTACGGAGTATGGTTTGCGACGTACAGCCTCAGTGAGTTGTCCACCCTCGTCATAGCCTACATAGCCTGGAGGCGCACCAATCAGACGAGAGACGGTATGCTTCTCCTGATACTCTGACATGTCGATACGTGTCATCATGGTCTCGTCGTTGAACAGATACTCGGCCAGAGTCTTGGCTAGCTCGGTCTTACCTACGCCTGTTGTTCCTAAGAAAATAAAGGAGGCAATGGGGCGCTTGGGATCTTGCAAACCAGCACGACTGCGACGCACGGCATCAGAAACGGCTGTAATGGCTTCGTTTTGACCGATGACGCGACGATGGAGTTCCTCTTCGAGATGAAGTAGTTTCTCGCGCTCGCTTTGCATCATGCGGGTGACGGGGATGCCTGTCCAACGAGAGACAACCTCAGCGATATCATCGGCGGTGACCTCCTCGCGAACGAGACGGGAGGCTGAATCGGACATTCCTGACTCTCCGGATTTTCCGGCGCTATCGAGTTGTCGCTGGATGTCGGCGATATGGTCCTCAAGGGCCTTCAACTTAGAGTAGCGAATCTCGGCCACCTTACCGTAATCGCCTTCGCGCTCGGCACGCTCGGCTTCGAGTTTCAGATTCTCTATCTCTTGCTTGTCCTGCTGAATCTTATTGATGAGTTGACGCTCGCCCTCCCATTTAGCACGAAATTCTCGTTCCTGGTCTTTCAGTTCTGCAATCTCCTTGTCGAGCTGTGCAATCTTGGGCTTGTCGTTCTCGCGTTTGATGGCCTCGCGTTCAATCTCGAGTTGCGCCAAACGACGAGTAATCTCATCGAGTTCCTCAGGCACAGAGTCGCGCTCCATACGAAGTTTGGCAGCAGCCTCATCCATCAGATCGATGGCTTTGTCAGGCAGGAATCGCTCAGTGATATAACGTTCAGACAGTTGCACGGCAGCGATACAAGCATCATCCTGGATACGCACCTTATGATGATTCTCATAGCGCTCCTTCAAACCACGGAGGATAGAGATGGCACTGAGTTCATCGGGTTCGTCGACCATGACGGTTTGGAAACGGCGCTCCAGTGCTTTATCCTTCTCGAAATACTTCTGATATTCGTTGAGTGTGGTGGCACCAATAGAACGCAGTTCGCCTCGTGCCAATGCCGGCTTCAGAATGTTGGCGGCATCCATAGCACCCTCGCCCTTACCGGCACCTACAAGCGTGTGAATCTCGTCGATGAAGAGAATGATGCGCCCATCGGATGCCATCACCTCGTTGATAACGCTCTTCAGACGTTCCTCGAACTCACCTTTATACTTGGCACCTGCTACCAGCGCACCCATATCGAGCGAGAAGAGTTGCTTGTCCTTCAGATTCTCGGGCACGTCGCCACGTACAATACGCTGGGCCAGTCCCTCAACGATAGCCGTCTTACCAGTACCAGGCTCACCAATCAGAATGGGGTTGTTCTTCGTACGACGTGAGAGAATCTGCAATACTCGACGAATCTCGTCATCACGTCCGATGACGGGGTCGAGTTTTCCCTGGCGGGCCAGGTCAACGAGGTTCTTGGCGTATTTCTCCAACGACTGATAGTTGTCGTCGGCACTCTGACTCTGTACACGCTGTCCCTGACGGAGTTCAAGGATAGCCTGACGCATGTCTTTTTCGTTGGCACCAGCGTCCTTCATCATGCGACTCACCGTGGTGTTGACAACTAAGAGAGCCAATAGGATTGGTTCGCACGAAACATACTCATCGTTCATTTCGTGGGCCAGGTCTTCGGCCTTCTGCAGCACCTTTTGACTGTCGCTTGAAAGATAAGGTTCACCTCCCTGCACACGAGCCAGATGCTGCATCTCCTGTGAAGCCAGCATGTCGAGTTGCTGGACGTTGACGCCCAACTTCTGGAAAATAAATGTGGTAATGTCTTGCGCCTTGTCCATCAACGCCTTGAGTAAGTGTACGGGCTCGATGGACTGCTGACCGTTTTGGCGGGCAATGTTGACTGCCTGCTGTATGGTCTCCTGCGCCTTGATTGTAAATTTGTCGATAGTCATAATATACTCCTTTCTTGTTTGTTTTGTTCTGACCAAAAGCGAACAAAGAACGTGCCGTGGAAATAAATGCGACAAAATGTCTGATAAATATGACATAATGGCAATGCATAAAAAGCGTTAAACCTACGATATAGGGGTATTTGATTAAGACGTTGGATGGTCTTGTCAATAGAGAAATCAAAAAAATGCGTTAAACTTTCATATTTATATGATGTGAGACGCCCGTATGTCAGTAATATTTGTTATCTTTGCTTTCAAAATTGTATCGAGTATGAAAAAGATTGCTTTAGCCATCCTGTTGATGATACCAGTATTTCTGTTTGGACAGACTTATGAGTCCTTATGGAAACAGGTTGAGAATGCTCAAAAGAAAGATTTGCCGCAAACGGAACTACAGGTGTTAAACAAAATAGCTGCCAAGGCACTGAAGGAGAAAAACTATGGTCAGTTGCTGAAAGCCGAATTGTTGTCGGCTCAGTCTCAGAGTAGTGTGAGCCCTGATTCCCTGATGCCAGCGGTAACACGATTGCAACAGCGCGAGCAATCGATGAAAGACCCAGTGCTGAAGGCCGTTTATCAGACTGTCTTGGGTGCTGTTTATGAAGACAATCCGTCGCTGGGCGATAATCATCATGAACTTTCTAAGCAGTATTATCAGCAGGCTTTGCAGCATCCAGAGCAACTGGCTGCGGCGAAAGCAGTGAACTATAAACCCTTTGTGGAAGAGGGAAAGGATAGTCGTATCTATCGTGACGACATGCTGAGTGTGATTGGATATGAAACCAATCGATTTGATGTGCTGAGGGACTATTATCTGAAGACAGATAACCGTGTGGCTGCAATGATGAGTAGTCTGGAATGGCTACGCCAGCAGGCACCAACGGAGATGGAAGATTATTCAAATTCTGCCTATTTACCTCGCTTGGACTCATTGGCTGAGGCTTATACCGACCTGTCTGAGGTGGGTGAGGTGGCCATCGCTCGCTTTAATTACATGGAGTCGTTCACCAATGCTACCCTTCGTGACCAATGGGAATATATTGAGTATGCCTTGAAGCGTTGGGGAACATGGGACCGTATGGATATACTTCGCAACAAGCAGAAAGAGATGAAGGCGTTGGAGTTTGTGATAGCATCGGATGCTACGATTCTTCCAAACAAGGCATTCCCTGTTAAATTGAAATTCTTACGCGGCATTCAGTCGCTCACCATGCGTGTTTATCGTGTGAATGCTACTGCTAAGGAACTGAAGGATGTTTATGTTAATACAGAAAAAGGCTATAACAAGATTAAGCATAAGTTAACGGAACAGACGGGACTGAAGCAGACGCGAACCTACAAGAAGCATGCTCCCTATGAGAGTTTTGAGGACTCGCTGGTATTGTCAGCTCTGCCTGTTGGTGTTTATATGCTGGAGTTTGAGAGCTCGCCAAAGACCAAGGACAATGTGCGTGTGTTTTATTATGTGAGTGACCTTCGCTTACTCACCATGATGATGCCCAACAATATCATTCGTTATGCAGTTGTAAATGCTACAACGGGACAGCCCGTTAAAGGCGCGCAGATTCAGTTGAAGTCTAACAATCAGGATGTGACACTGACAACGGATGATAAGGGAGAATATATGTTTAACTCCGGTGCCCGTCGTCCTAATGCAATCTTTGTGACTACAGCCGATGATAAGGCTTGCCCGCAAATGAATGGCTACGGCTATTTCTCATATTATAAGAACAATAGACCACTTGAGTTGGCTACCATCCTTACTGATCGCGCTATCTATCGCCCAGGTCAGACGGTCAATGTGTCTATTGTGGCCTATAAGATGCAGAATGGTTATGAGAACCATGTGTTAAAGGGTGAGGAATTGGAGGTGGAACTTCGTGATGCAAACCATGAAATAGTGGAGGAGAAGGAATTGATCACTGATGATTTCGGTTCTTGCACCACCCAGTTTACGTTGCCGCGCAAGGCCTTGTCGGGGCAGTATATGATTACTGTTGATGCTAATCGTTGTTTCTTCCGCGTAGAGGAATACAAGCGTCCGACATTTGAGGTGGATATTCCCAAGGTGACTGTTGATTATGCCGATGGCGATACACTGCAGGTGAAGGGCACGGCCCGTACGTTTGCTGGTGTGTCTGTGCAGGGAGCTACCGTGAAATATAAGGTGGAGCGTAGACGCGCACTTTGGTGGATGAGTTACTCGTATTATCGGAATCAGGGTGTTGTTACTCGCGATATGGAAAACGAACTGATGGCAGAGGGTGAGTTGACAACCGATGCCGATGGATGTTTTACGGTGCCAACGCCGATGGTGCTGCCCAAGACACGTTATCCGATGTTCTATAACTTCGTTGTCTCGGTAGATGTGACAGACCAGGCTGGTGAAACCCATCATGGTGAGATGTCGTTGCCATTGGGTAATCGTAAGACAGCCCTTAGTGTAGACGTGCCCGACAAGGTGCTGATTGAAAAGGGCGGCCAGATGACCTTCCATTTATATAATGCTGCCGGTATGGATGTTGATGCACAGTTGCGCTACCGTATTGACAAGGGTAAATGGCAGAATGTAAATACAAATAAGAAGATTGAACTGCCTAAGTTGAAGAGTGGACGCTATGGTATCGAGGCTATCTGTGGAGAGGATACATTGAAGCATGATTTCGTGGTGTTCTCATTGGATGATAAGCGCCCCGCTGCCGAGACGGATGACTGGTTCTATGTATCAGATCGCCAGTTCCCCAATGATGGCACACCTGTTACGGTGCAGGTTGGCTCGTCGGCCAGTGATGTGCATGTGGCATATAGTATCATTCACGACCAAACAGTGCTGGAAAACGGCACGTTTGACTTGTCTAACGAACTTTGGAATAGAAAGTTTACCTATAAAGAGGAGTATGGACATGGCGTGTTACTTGCTTTCGCATGGATGAAAGAGGGTAAAGCCTATGAATATCAAGTCACGATTACGCGTCCTGTTCCCGACTCGAATCTCACACTGAAGTGGCAGACCTTCCGCAACCGCTTGGAACCAGGACAGCAAGAGGAGTGGACATTAACGGTGATGGGACCTGACGGTAAACCGGCAAAGGCTCAACTGCTGGCAACTCTTTATGATAAGAGCTTAGATCAACTGACTCCACATTACTGGTCGCTGAATCCTTATATCTCGTTGATAATACCTCGTACGCAATGGTCGTTCGGTAGTTATCAGTTTATGGGCGGTCAGGGCACATGGATGGAGGACTTGCTCGATGTACGTGATTTGGAATTCAATCGTTTTGACCATACCATCTATCCAACAAGTTACACCTTTGGCAGAAATGGCAGAACAAGACGTCTTAATGGACTTTCTAAAGTAACCTATGCTACCGCTACCGTTAATATGGCGGAGTATGAAGGCTTGGATGTAACTTCTGTTGATGAGTCTCTGCAGGGAAGAATTGCAGGGCTTGATGTGATTAAAGTTAAGAGTTATGAAGCTCCATCTTCTGCCTCGGCGTTGACGGGTTACGATGATGGCTCTGAAGAAGAATTGGCCATAGAATCTGCTATGGGCGAACAGACGCAGATGCGTGAGAACCTGCAGGAAACGGCATTCTTCTATCCGCAGTTGATGACGGATAGTGAGGGTAAGGTGACGATGAAGTTCACTCTTCCTGAGAGTCTGACCACATGGCGCTTCATGGGTGTAGCTCATACGGAGGACATGAAGACTGGTTTCTTAGAGGACGAGGCCGTGGCAAGTAAGGATGTGATGATTATGCCGAATGTTCCTCGTTTCGTTCGTGAAGGTGACCATGCTACCATCTCGGCGCGTATTGTGAATACTGGAGATAATGCTGTTAGCGGTAAGGCTCGCCTGGAGTTGATCGATGCTGAGACCATGCAGGTTGTATATGCTCAGGAGCAAGATGTAACGCTGGCTGCAAACAGTACGTTTGGCGTTGCTTTCCCCTATGAATGCAATCACGATACATATGGTTTGCTGATTGCAAAGATGTTGGTTAGCGGCAAGGACTTTAGTGATGGCGAACAGCATTACCTGCCCATCCTGCCCAACAAGGAGCGCGTCACGAAGACGGTTCCGTTCACACAGACAGAGCCTGGCACGAAGACTATTGACCTGGCTGCATTGAGGAGTACGGGTAAGAACGCAAAACTGACCATCGAATATACAAACAATCCTGCATGGCTGGTGATTCAGGCACTGCCAACAGTGGGACATCCCCATGATAACTGTGCTGTCTGTCAGGCAACGAGTTATTATGCAAATACCATTGGTAGTCATATTCTGGATCAGAACCCTCATGTGGAAGACATCTTTGAGGCCTGGAGCAGAGAACAGGGCGATGAGACTTCTTTGATGAGCAGTTTGGAGAAGAACCAGGAACTGAAGGATCTGGTGCTTGCCGAGACTCCTTGGGTGGCTGATGCTAATCGTGAGAAGGAACAGAAGGAGCGTTTGTCGGACTTCTTTAACGAGAATCTGATAAACCAGCGCTTAAATCAATCGCGCGAGTCTCTTGGTAAGTTACAGAATGCTGACGGCTCGTGGAGCTGGTGGCCTGGTATGGAAGGCTCAATGTATATGACGGTGGAGATTAGTGAGATGCTGGTGCGCCTGAACCGAATGACTTCTCCGCAGAAGGATACCAAGGCGATGCTCAATAAAGCCTTTGATTATATGGGTAAGGAGATCGTGGAGTTGGTGGACGATATGAAGAAGAACGCCAAGAAGGGTTGGACACCTACGTTCCCCAGTCACATGGCCCTACAATGGCTCTATATCTGTGCGCTCGACGGACGACAGTTGCCCGCTAATGTGCAGAGAGCCAATGCCTATCTGAA
>Ga0310786_10008661_pt1 | contig 13023 bp, 19 predicted proteins | sample AusTroGonzalo_MG_FD_203881 | JGI IMG/M metagenome (GOLD analysis project Ga0310786, IMG submission 203881) | Bovine rumen microbial communities from tropical cattle in Woodstock, Queensland, Australia - Gonzalo_03 (v2) (version 2) | ecosystem: Host-associated > Mammals > Digestive system >... | reverse complement strand
ATTGTCTGCCTTTGGTTCTTCCTGCTTCGGCTCTTCTGCTGTCTTTTCTTCGACTGGCTTCTCAGGCTCCTTTACCGGCTCCGGTTCGTCCGGGATATCATCCGGGTACTTTTCTCCGTAAAGCTTCTCCCAGCTTTCAAAAGTGCATTGATTATTAAACAGCTCCGCTATATCCCTGCAAGCATCGGCAAGGCTTGTGTTGACCTTACTACCATCTCTTGCATTAGTCATATTTATAGGCTCGTCCTTGCCCTTTATCGTTACCATATAACGGCCTGCTCCGGGTACCCTGGCCCACAGTGTCGCCGTTCCGTTTGGTGCTAACAAGTCAAGCAGTTTTTCTTCATAAGGCTTTGAGAAGCTTTCGTCAGTCACAAAAGGATAGTTGGCTTCAATAACATCTTTCAAGGCTCCACCTTCAGGACTGAATATATCGGTATCGGACTTAATAACATCTTTCCATACTCTCTGTGTAAGTGTCAGCTCTTTTTCTTCTGCCTGTACTTCGGGGCTGGCAGCTTCTATGGCTGCCTCAATAGGTGTGATCTTTTCTTCTGCTGCCACCTGCTTTTTAATCTCTGCTATCTCTCTTCTTGTCAGTGTAGGCTCTATTTCTTCAATGATCGAGTCCGGCAGCGTTAACATATCCTGTAGCTTTGCCACTCCGAAACCTTCAAACTGTGTCTGTAGCTTGTCGGAATAGCCATTTATTGCGTACTTGTCATTTATTGCTATGTATCTTGATACGATATCCTTTGTGAGTCCGTATTCAGCTTGTGCAAACTCAGCAACATTCTTGTAACCGGACTCAGCAAGTATGTTTGTATCTCTGGCCACCTTCAGAAGATAGCCTATTCTTACAAAACCTTCGGCGTTCTGCTTCAGCTCCGTGTCCAGCTTGCCCTTAAAGTCATTGTAGCCCGTCAGGATCTCGTCCTTAAAAACAACCTGGTCATCCTTCCAAAGCTCCGTGCCTGCCTCGGCAGCGTTCAAAATTTCGTTATCCATTTACAACCTCCTTAAAGTCTTTTGTCTCTGCCTCTAAGTCCTCAATGTCCATAAGATCCTCCATGAGTCCCTTTAGCACTCTTGTATTGTTTTTCTTTTCAAGGTCAAGAATGTTCTCGGCTCTCTTCCGCTTGGACACTTCAGCCTTTTTCTTGTCCTCTTCCTTCATGCGTCTTTTTATTTCCTTCTGCCACTCTCTCAGTGCCGGCTTTACCTTTTCAATCTCCGGCTCTTCGTCATACATTCCCCGGTGCTGCCTTATCGTTCCGCCCGGCTCAACCTCGATTGTATAAAACGGCTCTTTCGGGTGGTCTTTACGTCTTAAGAAACAGATATAAGTCTCTTCCTGCTCTATCCGGTCAAAGTATCTGTCTGTAGCTCCTGCACAATGATGTAGCTGCTGCCCTTCAAAGATGATCTCCGTTAATTCCTTCGGGACTTTGATTATGTACTCGTCATTCTCCCATTCGAGCTTTGCCTTAACACGTTTAAGAACATTCTTAGCCTTTGGAAACTTCTTGTTATACTTCTTGACCTGCTCTTTTGCATATTCTCTGTCATGCCTTGCCTGTATCAGCTGACGCTTGCGGTTACATTCTGCCACATATTCATCATGCCTAAGCTTTAATTCTCTCGGCTTGTATATCATCTCGTCATCGGTCTTTTTCTTCAGGTCTTTCGCCATTTTCATATAATCGGCCCATTGATTTAAGATGTTTGATATCGTCATTCCCGGATAGCTTGTGGCCTGCTGCCTTTTTAGATAATTCATAATCTGTTCAGGACTCATTTTGTCGCTGACAAATGATATATTGTCTATCGAAATGCCATGCCTTGTAAGGAATAACAAAGCCTCTTGCGAGATCCTTCTGTTGTTCTGCTCCGTCCAGCGCAGCCATTTAAGAGTATTTGTATCTCCGTCCATGTCTCTTAAGCGGTTTATATTCTGCCCGTCGGCAAGCTGTAACACTTCGTATGCGTTCTTTCCGCCAATGTCTATACAAGGCTTGCTCCATTCGTTCAGCCTTCCGGGTTTCCATGTATCTATGCTGTCAACAAGACAGTTAAACAGTTTATAAAACCTGCCTTTGAATAGCATCTCTGCAACTCCGCCTATGTTCGGTACCTGGTAGCCTATCATACAGCGGTTGTAATCTATCTGCATACCCATAGCCGCCGACTTCTCAAATACCCTGCTCCATACTTCGTACACTGTCCATTCAAGGGCTTTTGTTATCTCTCCGTTTGGATAGCATACACATTTACCGGTGTATCTGTGCATCGGGTTTGACTTGTAATCAAAGAATCCGTGAAAATCTCTGTAGTATATCCGGCACTCTGTATCTTTCTTCTTCAGGAGTACTTTTCTTATCTGCTGGCCTGCATTGTTCAGCTTCGGTAAGACAATCCTTATGGTTTCCATAATGTCTATGTTCTTGCCCTTCGGATCTTCCGGCTGCTGCCTGGTACTGCTCCATGCCTCCGCATCAAAATATCTCACAACACCCATGCTGTCGCCTATCGCATTGAATACACAAGCTTTCATGCTGTAACGGATGGTCTTGTCATATTGCTTTGTCTTTCGATGTAGCGTGATCTTCTCGCCGCATACCGGACAGAAGCCTATCTTGTTTGTCTTTACCCTGCTGCCTTTTTCGTCTAAGACATTATCCCGGTCAATCCTGTTGTGACACTCTGAGCAAACCCACTTCTTTGTGCTGACTTCATAAAGAGCTTCGCCCGGTACCCCGTCAAACATTTGGCCATAAACCCACTCTCCGAACTCGTCAGGGATCTCAGGTACCATGTCCATAACGTCGTTGACTCTCTTTATACGTCTATCCTCGGCAAGTATCCGCTTGTCGCTGGAATACTTAGACTCTAAATCGCTAAAGTACACTCGCCAGTTTTCAAGAGTGGGTATCGTCGGGTATGTGTAGTTATACCATCCGTTAGGCTGTTCCTTTTCTCCGTCCTGCCTTGCCTCGTCAAGAATGGTCTTTATAACTTCTTCGCTTTTCTTTCCTGCAAGCTTTGTGGTCTTAACCCACTTCTTATCCCATCCAAAATTGTAGCTGTCGTAATATTTACCGGTCGTGTATGGATAGCTTATCTTATTGCCAGTCCATATAGCATCCTGCCCTACCATCGGATACGGACTTGAAAATCCGTCAGTAGCGGCAAACCATGTAGCATATTCGCCGGACTCTAAATTTACACAGTGCCTTGCCGTGTATGTACCGTTTCTGTAGATGTCCAGTAAAAGCATATCGTCAGCTTCTATCTGTATTCGCTGGGCTGTGGTTCCCCACTCCTGCTTATAAGCCTTTGGAAGTGGTACCGGCTTTATTGACTCGATTAAAACTCTTTTCAAAGTGCCACCTCCACTATTCCGTTTGATCTCAGCCGGTAATATATCCCCGGCAGTATATTGTTACCGTCAACCTTCTTCAAGCCGCATTGTATTATGTGCTTTCTTCCCGGTGTCTCGATTAAGAATCCGATATATCCTCCCTGCTCTGCTGCCGCCTTCGGATCCCTGCCTCTTGCTATGGCTATATATTCCGCATGGGCTTTATCCTTTGCCACTTCAACGCCTTTGTAGCTCTGTACCCATTTATCCCTTTCGGGATGCTCTATGATATACTTCATTCCTTCAGCCGCTATTCTCGGCATAGAAAGCTCTTCCAGTACTAACATTTCGGTACAAGCTATTCTTTCCCGGTCGTCCTCGTCAATGGATCCTCTGGCTTCAACCATTAGGAATTTATCTCTTTCAATGTCGTAGTAGCTTAAACACTCAAATATATTCTCGCAACAATGGAAGCCGCTGTTTACCGTCTTTGATCTATCAGTCTTGTAAGTATTGCCTACCTCGTAAACAATGCGCCCCTGCCCTAAGCGGTTTGTGTTATCCTTACTCACACCCTTAAACGCTATCATGTTTACCCCTTTCATTAGTCAAGATAATATTCCCTTACGATCTCCTTAAGTCTTGCCCTGGATATATCGCCCATATAGAATGTGTTTGGAATGGACTTGTCAAGGTTCCTGCACTCGTCCTCTACTTCCTTCGGGACTTTTGCCTTTGTGTTGAAACACTCGACAATTATCTTTGCATAAAGCCCGGATAAATATTTTCCTTTTCTCCTGACTGCTACACACAGCTTTAACTTTCCGTCTGTTGCCTCGGTATCAGCTGTAAGCATTTCAAAAAGATATGTGTTCCACGCTTCAAGCGTCATGCTGGGCTTCAAGTACTCCGTCTCTTTTTGGATCTTCCCTACAGCTGCACTAAACTCTGTACAAAGCTCTTCCGAAAAGCCGGACATATAATCTTCGGCATCCATTTCATCAAGCCCGTTCTCTTTGGCCAGAAGTTTGATTGCTTCCTTGTCGCCTTCTTTAAGCTGTGCCTCTGCTGCCCTGTTGATCTCTTCGTAAGAATCAAATTCTCCGAATTTGGGAAACAGCTTATTTCCCATTGTCTCTGTTCCTGTCATGATTAACCTCTTTCCGCTGCCACCACGCAGCTATTTATTTTTTTATATAATTCAAGCCTTCGCTTGATTATTTTCATAATCGCTTGACTCGCTTTTCTCAGCGGCCCCTCGTGCATCGTCTACACCTTATCTGTCAATCCTGACTAATGTATATCTAAAATATCCGTAATCATACTCTGAGGACTCTTCGCCACTCTCTATCGTTTCCTTGTCCACTTCATACTTGCCCCTGTACTTCCTGGGGATGACCGGGACTTGCTTAAAATAATCTCTCTTGGTTATTACCGTGACTGTCGGTACCGGATGGATCAAATTTCTGCTTGCGTTCCATCTCTTACCGGATAACTCAAACTCCGTGCCTATAGCTTTACATGAATACTTCAGCAGATATGCCGCCAGCCTCCGCCAGTTGCGTGAGCTGTCAAGCGGCCTCACTCCGAAAAAGCCCCACTTCCAATTTTTGCTTATGATATCCGTATCAACTTTGTTTATTACTAAGTGATGATGCCTTGCTCCTTTTTCTCCGATCTCAGGCACATGGATATACTTCAATTCTATTCCTCTATCCTTGCAATCCTTTCTCATGCCTCGTAGGAATTTTCGGATATCTTCTTTCATTTCCTCCGGGCTTCTCTCAGGATCCCCTTTATTCTTTTTGTAGGATAGCGTCAGGTGATAGTCCCCCGGACTGAAGTTAGCGTTTATCAACCGCCTTAACTTTTTTTCTGCCCTCCGGTTATACTTCGCCTTTACCTCTTCGGATGACTCCTTCTGTTTGGGTTTCCTTTTCTGCCCCTGCTTCCGATACTGCCCCGTGTAATATCTCTCTATCTCGACTGTGGCACCTGCCACACATACCGCCTCGACATACAAAATTACCACCACCCTTAAACTCAGAATAAAACAGTAATAATTTTAACCTCTGTCCTTAAGTGTACCCCTTTATGAACTCTTGAAAACGGTCGGCGGCTTCTCTTCTTTTGCCTGCTCCGTAACCCTTCAACCATAAAAGGTTTAACTTCCTAAAGATTTGCTTTTGCTTACTGAAAATATATATTCTTCTTGACATCCTCTGCTGGATGGTATATACTATATATAGTAGTTGACCTAATGTTTACCCCAATAAATATTACAAAACTACACCACCCGGCAGCTGATTAACCTCCAGCTGCTTTTTTTATTTCACAGCCTGTCATACTCGCCTTCCTCGTCTCTTTCTGTTTTCCATAAAATCAGGACATCGACAGCAAGAATAACTATTGCTACAATAAACCTCTTTGTTGCTCCTGCCAGTGTGATAGCATCTGTCTCAACACTGCCGGCTATACCAACCATGTAGATAATTGTTCCCACAAGTGATATCAAAGCAAATGCTGTAAGGATATCGTCAAGACAGATCCTTTGTTTCTCCGGTTTGTGATAAGGCATATAATAATTATTCTGCATACTTAACCTCTCTTTCGTTCCTTCTTATACTTTCCTGCTCCCATTCTTTTCTTATCTGGTTGCCGGACTCGTCGATAATATATAAAACATCTTCCACAAGGTATTTATAAAACTCTGCCTTATAGGTATTTAGTCTTTTGCATCCGGGCTTATCGCCGTACTCTCTCGGCTTCTCCCTGCACAGCTCCTTAAACTCCTGCTCTGCTGCCCGTTCTGCTCCTTCTAATCGCCAGCTGATAATGTCAAGCTTCATTTCTTCGATGGTGCGATCCATCACTCGGCCTCACCCCTCAATAACTGCTGCCTTAATTTCTCGGCTTCTTCTCGTTTGGTATATTTTCCTCTGTATTCTATATTCCCGGAATGTAATACCGTGTTCATGTCTCTTTGTCTGCCTACAATATACATAGGCTCACCGTTTATGTACTGCATAAATAACCGCCACTCGCCAGGATTCTTATTTTCCATAGTCTCTACCTCATTCATAACAAAAGTGTTCGCCGTTTATAGGATCTATCCAGTCTCCCGATCCCTGTACGAAACGTGCTTGATATACCACGTTGGCCGGAACATCCGGAGTGCCATTTCTATAAATGTCTTTTGCCATCTGGTAACATTCATCCGGTATCTTTTCCGTAAATAACTTTGGCACGACTGCATATTGTCTTTTCTGATAGACAACTTCTTTAACCGTGTTTGGCCAATTCTTACTTTTGACTCTGTTCATTACCACGGCCCCGGTATAATATGCTGCTTTGCGTTCTTTATCCGTGTACCAGTTTTCATGGTAGATAACTTCGGCAAGTAGTTTTATATCGTCCTGCTCCTGCTGCCATCGTTCTAAAAGCATCTTTAATATGTTGACGTTCTTCTCTGCTGCCTTTTGCAAATACAATGAAAGTCCGGCCAGCGGTCTTGATCCTTCGGTTGCTTCAGTTTTCTTTTTGCTTTTGGTTTCTTCCTTTGTTTCTTCCTGTTCTTCTGTGGCATCCGTTTTTTCAACTTTGTTTTTGCTTTTAGCATTTACCTTTTGATTGCAGCTGCCTATAAGCAAAATCAAAACAAAAGTAAGAATAAATGCGACTGCTGCCTTTAATATTGTTTTCTTATTCACTTTGCGTAGCTCCTTGTTCTTTCCACATAGTCTATAAATTTCGGTAGATCAATCAGGTACGGGCTTGTATTTCCCTTTGGCTTAAACGCAAACCTTTGACCTCTTGCGTTGCAATAGTCCCGGATTGTATTTTTGCTTAATCCTGTAATGGCTGCTACCTCAGCGACCTTGTGGTATTTTTTCTCCATATAATCACCGCCCTACTTGTTGCACCGGTACAACTTGTGCTTTTCGCTTTTAGTATTCATCTTTCCTTTTTTGATAAAGTGATGTCGATTGCGTCGTCACACTCTGCAAAAAATAAAGTCGATAGGTATGGACGATAATTTCGACATTTTGCGTACTTGTTCGATGTCGGGTTTGGTCTTTCCGGCCTCCCAGTTTTGAACGGTTTGCCTGTCAACTCCCAGTTCTTTGGCCCATTCATCCTGTGTCATATTCATGTTTGCTCTAACAGCATTGATGTAAATTTTGATTTCTCCAGCCATACTTTGCCCTCCTTTCGTTTATATATTACGACGCATTCGTCGTCTTGTCAATACAAAAAATATATTTTTTTATTTTTTTTGTTGATTTTTTTCGTCATTTGTCCGATAATACATTTGAAATTCCCTTAAAATACGTGACTATATCATCTTTAGGAGGTGAGGAAAAATGATTAGGCTTGAAGTCCAAAATGAGTTATTCAGTAATAATCTTAACCACTTGATAAAACTATCCGGGAAAACGCAGAAACAAATTGCTGCCGATTTAGATATTCCACGCACTACTTTAAGTACATGGTGTATCGGTCGAAACGTTCCTAACTTAATTACGCTTCGTAAGCTTGCAGAATATTTTAATTGTAGCATATCGGATCTTATTGAAAAGCAGGCAGAAAATTTTGACGACACATATCAGCTTAAGGCCATTATCGAAAAGCCGCACGATCCCTCGTTTATAAGAAGGCTTTTAGCCTATGCTAAATATATAGAAGCAAACCCAGAGGAAAAGTGAGGTAAGCATTATGAAAAAGAATAGCAGCGGCTATTATGAGAAGCGGCTATCTTATGGCCGGGATCCTGTCACTGGGAAGCTTCTCAGAAAAGCCATAAGGGCGAAAAGCATTAAAGAGCTTGACCGCCTTGTATTTCAATTCCAGCAGGAGCAGAAAATCAAAGCTTCTGTCCCGGATGATGATATCACTTTTGAATCTTATAGCAAGCGATGGATGGAAACAAAGAAAGGTAAGAGTGTTAATACCGTCAATATGTACCGTCTTATGCTTGATAAACATATCCTCCCGGAAATTGGCCAACTGTATTTTACAGAGATTGACCGCCAGCGGTTGCAGGATATAATCAATCTGAATTTTTCCCACGCTAACACCTGTAATAAGATCCGTCTGACGCTCCGGCAGATATACGAGTCGGCAGCTGATGACGGACTTCCTAACACCAACATAAACTTTAAGAGATTAAATCTACCGAAGCAAAAGAAGGTTGTCGAGAAAAGGGCTTGTACTCCACAAGAAAAAGCCGCCATACAATCGGCACCGTTGCCTGACCAGGAGAAAGCATTTTTATTTGTGATCTTCTATACCGGGCTAAGAAGAGAAGAGGCCCTTGCACTCCGCCCGGAAGATTTTGATTTTGTAAACTGTACTGTATCGGTTAATAAGGTTGTTGTCTTTGACGGTAATCATGCTATTGTGAATTATGACATGGCCAAGAATGAATACTCGCTCCGTTCCGTTCCGCTGCCGCCTCAATGTGTGGACTTCCTGAAGGGCTACACGGCAGGCAAGGAAGGCTTCTTGTTTAGGGATGCAAGATCTGAGATACCATTCAGCCGGACGGCATATCAAAACTTCTTCCGCAGAATTAAAAAAGGGCTTGTGCCGTTAGCTCCGACAGCTGACACACTGACCGCCCATATCTTCAGACATAACTATGCTACTACTCTTTACTATTCTGATGTATCTATCAAGATGGCCGCAAAGCTCATGGGCCACAAAGACACTACAATGATCGTTAAAATCTATGCTCACCTTGACGAGCTTAAAGAACGTGTTACCGATAAGCTGGCAAAGGCTTTTGACTGAGCGATTCTTACTTCTGTTTTGTGTGACACTTTTGTGACACACCTGAAAATCCCGATTTGAAAACCCTTGAAAAATGGGCTTCTTCGGACACGAGTGTGACACATAGTTTTGTACAATTTTGCATAGTTTTATATAGTTTTTGCCGACAAAAGAGCATAATAAAAACCCTTGAAAAGTGCCCATTTTCAAGGGTTTTCTTATTAGCGGAGTGGGTGGGATTCGAACCCACGAGACGTTGCCGCCTACCTGATTTCGAGTCTAACACACATACCCTTAAAAGCCTTGCGCTGTAAGGGTTTCTCCGTTTTTAATGTGACATCTTTGTGACCTAAGCAATAAAAATATGCCACCATTCGCACCATCTACCGTATCTTGCCGTGCTAATGATAGCATATCTTTACACCTATGTCAAATAGTATAATCAATGTGCAGCTTCGTTACTTCAGACATTACACTGTCAGCCCATCCGTCACCGCCTAAAGACTTGTAAGCCTCATACTTTGCCATAAAGATATCATGGTCTGTCTTTGATATCTTCCCTTGCTTCTGAAGTTTCTTACCGTCCTCTATGATTGCCGAGAGAAGTAAGAGACTCATTCCGTTTTCCAGCTTGCCTACTTTAGACTTGCGGTTGTTCACTACCTGGAAGATCCCGGATATAAGAGTTGCTAAAACCGAGCTTCCGAGTATTGCTATTGTCAGCTCCATTTCTTAAGCACCTCCCCACTTAAAGCCAAGTTTCTTAGCAGTATTCTTTCCAACGATACCATCTACTGTAAGTCTGTTGTCGTTCTGGAATTTTAATACAGCCTTTTCGGTCTTTCCGCCAAAGTCACCGTCAACCTTGCCGCAGTCATAACCCTTGCTTCTGAGAAGTGTTTGCAAGAATTTAACGTCAACACCGATGCAGGCATTAAGAAGTTCTCTTGTGAGTACCGGCTTTGCTGCCTTTAATACTGTGTTGTAGTCTATGAAGTCCGGGCGGCCCCAGTGTGTCCATCCGTGTTTGTCAACGGATTCCTGTACGCAGTTTGCAAGGCTTGACTTCATGTGAATACATAAACCGTTACCGAGATATACGCCGGTATGTGTTATGTCCGATGCAGATTTGCCCTTAAACAGAAGTACGATATCATCAATAGGCATAGAAGCAAAGTTCCCTCTTGTCTCACACCGTTTATAATATCCCTGAGCCGTTGTGTCATATCCTGATAACCCATAGTGCATACCGGAGCAGTCTGATCCGGGCTTGCCCTTCCCTTCGTTCAGCTTGTTTGTGTAGTAGGACTTGTTATATTTCTCTGTGCCGTTGTCCCTGTATGCTTTCTCTATGCTTTCTTTTGTGATTATTGTCGGGTAGTTCATACCCCAAACATAGATTGTTCCTTTTTTCTTGACCTTCTGATAATAGCTTTTGGCATTATCCTTTGATGTTTTTGTCATTTGGCATCACCGCCTTTGTCTTTGTCCTTGTTATAGGCTGCCGTACTGACACCTATCAAGGATCCTATCAAAGTACCAATGGCAGCTATGATAGTTACTACAATGTTGATTGTCTTAGGATCTACTTCAAGTACTCCCAAAACTACCGACAAAAACGTTACTATTGCCGGGATGCAGATTAAAGCGATCCATTTTAAAATGTCATAAACTTTGTCCGGAATCTTCATGTGATGTCCCTCCTTTGTTTTTTATTGTTTGTCATTATCGTTGCTGTTATATCCCAGCACATAACCCATAATGAATACTACGATTACCAGTAATAAGCCTGCTACGTTTTCCATCTGTCAAGCAACCTTTCTACTTCTTCTTTGCCGTCCATCATTTTATCTATATCTTCAATCTCCATATATTCCAGGAGCTTAATTGTCAGCTTTTCAATCATGTTCCCCTGTATCTTTATAATCTCATTCAGATTGTCCACTAATTCCGCTATATCGTCCATCTTCCCTTTTCTGTTCTTCCTTCTCCTGCTTTTTGGCCATAGCCCTTAAGTATATCCCATTTAATCTGTCTTTCAATTTCCTTGTGTCGGCGTGTATCATCAGGCCTTTAAGGCTTGCTACTCTACGCTCAAACGCTTCCTTGTTCAATCTTCCGTCGGAGTACTTGTCGCATATCCCTTTAAACTCTTTCTTTATCCTCATTGTTGTACTCTTCCGGAGCTTTATTCTCTTTGTCGTTATCCTCAACCCTACAAATTCTAAACCACACCGGACAGGCCTTATGCAAGTTTTCTTGTTTAGTTCAAGATGCAGCTCTTCACTCAGGAAGTGCCTCACGCTTTCAAGTACCGTCTTTAGTTCTTCCTTTGTCTTTCCGAGTATCACTATATCATCCATGTATCTGACATAGTAATGTATCCTCAGCTTGTGCTTGCAGTACTGGTCAAGCTCGTTCAAATATATGTTTGCGAACATCTGGCTTGTTAGATTGCCTATTGGCATACCGACTTCATACAACCATTCGCCCGGCGGTACCTCTTGTGGACTTTTGCCTTTTGGCAGTCCGAATGGTTCAGCCCTGCTATTGACTATCCCTCTTAAACAGTCCATCAACCTTTTATCCGTTATCTTCCGTCCGAGGATCCTTAGCAATACTTCATGGTCAACTCTGTAAAAGAATTTGCTTATATCTAATTTCAGATAATACCATCCGTCGCCCGGTTTTCTGTCCACCTGCCGCATCCAGTATTGTAGCTTGTGTGCTGCCTTGTGGCTTCCTTTGTGTACCCTGCAAGCGTAGGAATCCTCTATCATCATCTTGTCAAATATTGGATTGATGTATTGGTATATGGCCCACTGTACAATTCTGTCCATGTACGGTAAAGCCATTACAAGTCGTTTCTTCGGTATGCTAACCCACAGCTTCCGGTACGGCCCTAACTCATAGCTCCCATCAAGAAGCTTGTCACGGATCTGTAAGAGATAATCTTCAAGCCTTGCCGTAAAGCCCAGTACTTCCGCCCGGTATCTTTTGCCCTTCCTGGCGTTCTCATGGGCTTTAAGCAAACTTGGATAACTACATATCGTTTCCCATGCGTTATCTATATTCTTTGGTTTAGAATGTACTTCACTCATAAAAACCTCTGTGCGTGACGTTTCCGCCTCCACAGAAAATGTTATTTCTTCTCTGCCGAGAATGGAAACAGGCTCCTTATAATCTGTACTCTGTGTCAAGTCCCGTAAGACATAACCCTATTCTGTTACAGTAGCAAACAATGTAGAATATAAGCGGAGCGACCGCCGATGTTGTCGTTGGCATTGGAACGGTGGTTGTTGAGGTTCGATAAGAACACACCGGCATTGGCACCATTGTTCCAGTTGCCCCCACGAATCAGCGAACGCTGTAGTCTGTCCCCCTATTTATTCAAAGACTGTATGTACTTGCCCAAAAGTTTTCCGATCTCAGCATTGTATCTTGACCATACTTCATACTGATGTACTGATAAGGGCGGCGGATATTTGCCGCTTGCCTCTTTATCGGCTGCAAGCCTGATAAGAAGCCTCAACCATTCAAGCTCTATGTCAAGCTCCTGTGTTGTAGTCTTTCTAAAATATTTCTTCTCGATCTCTACAACAAGGTGATACATCCTGTTCATACAACTTCTGATATCATCGGCCAAATCTCTGTCTTTTCGTGGGAAGTTTTTAGTCAGTGGCCGCCCGTATCGTATCATTTCGCCTATCTTTTCTTTCAGTCTGAATGGCTCATAGCTTGTGTTCGGTTCTTTTGGGCTTTCCATAACAATCTTTAAATCCTGTAAATATTTTCTTTAGGGGTTCGCTATCGCTCACCCCACCAGTGAAACAGTGTCCGGTGTTCGGTTAACCGATATAAGCGGAGCGACCGCCGAGGGCGCCGCTGGC
>Ga0310786_10008660_pt1 | contig 13023 bp, 25 predicted proteins | sample AusTroGonzalo_MG_FD_203881 | JGI IMG/M metagenome (GOLD analysis project Ga0310786, IMG submission 203881) | Bovine rumen microbial communities from tropical cattle in Woodstock, Queensland, Australia - Gonzalo_03 (v2) (version 2) | ecosystem: Host-associated > Mammals > Digestive system >... | reverse complement strand
GGCCATTTCGAAGACCAAGGAGTAGTGCAAGCCCAGGTATTTCCCGGGAGGAAGAGAACTGACAGGCGGGAGCGTTTCGGGATGCTCGGCCGGGTTCGCGGATTCGGACAAAGAGGCTTCCGGGCAGACGGACTTGTAGAGGGCGGTGATGGATTTTTCCAGGGTAGTTTTCATGATAAAGGTATCTTACAGGGAAAGGGTTGCGCAAAAGCGGGTAAGCTGAAAAGTAAGCTGAAAAGTAAGTGATATAAAAAGAGAGCCTCAAGGGAAAAGATACAAAAAGAGAGCCTCAAAAGGGAGCCTCGGGAACAAAAAGGGAACTTCGGCCGGGAAGGGCAGAAGAGGAAAGGGACGGCCGGGAAGAGAGCCTCAGGGGGAGAAGAGAAAACGCGAAAAGAGAGCCTCGGCCGAAGAGCGAACGAAAGCGCGGAGAAAAGGGGATAGGCACCGGTGTCCAGGGGCCCCGCCGGAAAGCCCCCCTATAAGCGCGCTTTTATGCCCCCCTTTCGGCCGGCCTTTTGGCCGGCCCTTTTCCGCCGCGTTTTCCAGGCCGGCCCCAGCCGGCCCAGGCCCCCTTCCCGGGAAAGCTCTTCCCGGCTTGGGCCAGCTGGCCCCCGAAGCTCAGGCCCGGCCCAAGCTTCCTGGACGGTGCAAGCTCAGGCCGGCCCTGGGGGTCTGAGCTTTTCCTCAGCGCCTCCCGGCCGGCCCCTCCCAGGGAGTGTACAGGAAAGCCGGCCCCCTGTTTCCAGGCAGGCCGGCCCTCGATATCTGGGTACTGGGGCCCTGGGCTACTTCCCGCGGCGCAAGCGTTCCGGCCAGCCGGCGCACTTTTCCTCCCATTCCTTCCGGGTCAGGACCTCCCGGATGATGAACTGCCAGCCCTTGTACATGTACCGGAACATCTTCCAGGCCTCGTCCAGCGCGGCTATTTCGTTCGGGGCTTCGACCCGGACGACGTCAGTCCTGGGGTTTACCATGTAGTACGCCGAGTCTGAGACGGCGTAGGTGACGAACCACTCCCTGTTTTTCATCAGCGGCTCCTCGGAATCCGGCGGGCAGGGTCCCACTCGGCGGCCTGGATGGAGACGAGCATCGCCGTCAGGACCTTGTCGGACCGGACTCCGCCGCGGGTTATCGTCAGGCGGAGGGACTCGCCGTCGTCGTAGGGGTCGTCGATCTCGGACCAGCCCTCGGCGGTGAACGAAGCGCGGTACTGGTTCCGGGCCTCTTTCCAGGCGTACGCGGCTCCGGTCCAGGAGTCGAACACGCGGGTGCGGCCGGAACCGCCGTCGACCACGAGGGGCTCGACGTCGCAGTCGGTCTCGGGGAGTCCGGCGAGGGTGACGGGGTAAGTGGTGGTGGCGGTTGCGATGCTGACGATGTACTTGCTGTTGGCGTTCATGGTAATCTCTCTTTCTGGGAACATTGTACCAGAGTTTGAAGAATTGCTGGTTGAAAAAGAATCAAGCTCGAGGAGCAAGTTTGACCGGAACTGCTGCTCGAGCTTGGTCCGGGCGGCTGGTCAACTGGTCAGGCTGGCACAGGGCCCTGAAACGAAGTGCGGGATAGCAAAGCTGTTTGCTGACTTGTTCGGCACGGATGGATTCGAACCATCGTTTCCGGAGTTCGGTGTCCTCTCGGCCCGCTAGACGACGTACCTGTCGTCAGGAAGGAGCTTGGCGTTGCCGCTCTCGTTTCTGGAATCATTATAACAGAACTCCTGGTTCCGCTAAACGATCAGGAGCAAAAGAAAAACCAGCCCCATGATCGCAAGAAGAATCCTGCCCGGGTTCGTCCCGAACAGGAGGTAGAGGAGCATGCCGACGAGCATGCCTATGCAGAGTTCTTTCATCGCTCGGCTACAGTCACGGCTCCGTCGGCCTTTATCCAGCCGGGATCGGCGGCGACCAGCCTGGCGAGTTTCTTTTTCTCAATCCGGAGTTTCTTCCTGGCGTCGTCCAGCTCGCGCCGGCGGTCTCCCATCAGGGTTTTGGCGGCGGCGGTGTACATGGAATAGAACCCGACCATGACAAGGATGCCGGTGTCTCCGCGCCGCTGCTTGAGCTCGGTCTTGAACTCGGACAGGCGCTTCTCGGCGTAGCGGTAGACGAAATAGACTCCGCGCAGGCTCGCGAGCTTGTCGGACAGGTGCTGGTGGATTTGGTTGAACGAGGCGTTCTCGGGAGCGCAGGCTGTGAATCCCCACTGCTCGGCGAACAGCTGCACGGACGTCCACGTGGCTTCGATATCGCACTTTTCTTTGATGCCTTGTTCGCTGTTCCTGTCTATGCCTCGCGTGTACTCGAACCTGCCTGCCCAGTGGTTCGAACCAGGCGACCACGACCTGCCTTTCAGGGTGTCGATCTTGCACTGCAAAGCTTTGACGCGCTGCTCGGTTTTTTCCAGCGCGCGCTTCCGCTTCTCTTCGGAGCGCACGGTGTCGTAGAGTTGGCACTGGTCCGCCGTCCGGAACAGAGTTCCGTCGTCGGCTTCGAAAAACGTTCTTTCTCTCATGGTTGTACTTTCTGTTGGAAATGAATCAGCGCCGGTTGCCCGGCGCTTCAATTATACGGGGCTCAGGCCTTCGGACTGTCCGGGACCTTGATGGCGTAGATTTGCGGCACGACCAGCCGCTCTTCCCGGATGAAGCCGTTCTTGAACTTCTTCATGCGCAGGGCCGAGTCGTCGTCCTCTTCGTCTGGACGGTACACCCAGCCCATGCGGTCGAACGAATCCTTGCGGCCCTGGCGGTAGAGGTTCCAGGCCTGCATTGCCCGCTCGAACGAGTCGTATTGCCGGGCAAATCCGTTGTCCTCCCGGACAACCGCGCTGTACGTGTCGAGGATCGGCTCTTCGGACTCACTGCGCGCGCGGACGGAGTAGCGGTTGACGGATTCGAGAGCGACGAGGATGTATTTGACAGTCATTGTGTTTTCCTTTGTTTTGTTCTGGGAATATTATAACAGAGCTTTCAAACCTGCTAACTTCTCACTCGCACCACCCGCACTCGCCGACGAACAGCACTTCTTTCAGGGCCTTGACGATCTCGCGCCACTCAGTGGGCATGATGCCGTACTTGGCGAGGACCTTCTTGGTGGGTGCGCGTTTGGCGATGAACTGCATTTTCTTGCAGCAGTAGGGCTGAGCGTGCTTGCGGTCCGTGTCCTTGGTCTCGCCGAAGTCGCGGAGCTCGGCCTTGAACCCGTTCACGGTGAACGTGGACAGGGAGCAGGGCAGGGCGAAGTACGAGCGGATGTCGTACAGGTCGGTCTTCAGGGTCTTTGCGTAGCGGGTGGACATAAGTGTTTCCTTTGTTAGATGTTGCAGCCGCCGGAGCCGAGGACTACCGCCAGCAGGATCATGCCGGCCATTGCCACTGCTTCGAGGTCTCCGTTTTCGACGATTTTCTTCCAGATGTTTTTCATGAGATTATTGTACCAAAGCTCCCAAATTCGCTAAGGTCTCGTCTAGGCGGCGAGGACCTTGCGGCTGGTGACACCGCCGACAGCGATGGCTTCGTCGTATTTGTTTACCACGTAAGTGGTTGCGCCTTTGGCCCGGACGTTGCAACCGAGCTTGCGGGCTTCGGCCGCAGTTTCGAGACGGCGGGATTTCAGCGGAGTTCCGGCCCGGTTCATCCAGCGGCCGAGAGCCATTTTGACCCAGTTTTCCGCGGCTTTGCGCGAGCGGAAGTAGGTGGTGGACAGGGTCTTGTCGGCGGAATCGACTCCGGCCTCGAAGTAGCCGCCGTGGCCGCAGAAGCCGATGTCGGTGATGGGACCGACCCAGGCCCGGTAAACGGTCGTGGTCTTGGCAGGGTTGTTGTCGATGTAGATGGGGTTTTTCTTGCTCATGCTGTTCTCTCTTTCTGGGTACATCATACCAAACTTTCCAAACCTGCTAAGCCTCAGGCCCGCTTGGGCTGAGGCAGAATCCGGCCGTTCCACACGACCGCGCGCGGGAACCGCTCCTTGAAAATCTTGTCCACGTCGGACAGCTTGGCCGCGTTGATGACGACCTGCGCGTAGGGGTTGGGGTAGACGGGGGCCGGCGAGATGACGTTGCCGGCTTCATCCCATTGGGTGTAGTCGTAGACGACGGTGACGTTGATGGGCTGGGTGGGGTCGAAGATGATGTGGTTCATAGTGTCTCTTTCTCTTTCGTATCTGGGAATATCATACCAGAACCTCCCAAACTGCTAAGATTGTTATTTGGGATTTTTTCTCTCCCCTATCATTAGATATATCAGGCGTGTGGGAGCAGGCGCTCTTAGCATGTTTGGGGCTTTACGTATAATGAGGCCATGGCAAAATTCACCGACAACGAAATGCGAGAACTCCGGGAGCTCGAAGCTTCCGGGGCCATCACGGTCAAGAAACACCCGACCGAAGACCTTTACCTCTATTCCTACACCCGGGACTACGTCCGCTCTCCCAACGAGCAGCGCTGGCGGAACCGGCTCCTGAACCAGTGCCGTGGACTTATCACCGACGGGGAAGGCAACATCGTCGCCCGCCCGTTCGGGAAGTTCTTCAACTACGAAGAGCTCGAGAAATACTACGAGCCTGGCGAAGTCGATTCCCTCATCGCCGGGAAAACTCCCCAGTTCTGGGAGAAGATCGACGGCTCGCTCGGAATCCTGTACTGGAAATCCGACGGCATTCCGGCCCTGTGCACCCGGAACTCCTGGGTTTCGGACCAGGCAATCCGGGGAACCGAGATGCTGAACCGCCATCCTTTCTATGCGGATTACATCCCCCAGCTCCGGCGCGACCGGACTTACCTTTTCGAGATCGTCTACCCGGAAAACCGGCTCATCGTGGACTACGGCTCCGACGAGATGCTCTATCTGCTCGCAGTCATAGATACTGAGACCGGAATGGAATACGGCTTCGGCCCGAGCTTCGCCTCGGACCGCGGAGTAAACCCCGGATTCCCGGTCCCGATGCAGTACGACGTCGGGAAAAACGACTGGCGGAAATGCCGGGAAGTCTTCCGGAACCACGACAACCGGGAAGGTTTCGTCGTGCGCTTCGTCGACAAACCCTGCTTCGGCAACGTGTTCCGGGTGAAAATGAAATTCAAAGAGTATTTCGAACTGAACTTCACCAAAGGAAAAATCACCAAACAGAACCTCCTGAAAATCCTGTGCGGTCCCCGGCCGGACCAGGAACTGGCAGAGCTTCGGGCAAACCTGGAATCTGCCGCGACTTCCGGGGCAGAGGAAATGACCATCCAGCTGGACCGGTACCTGGAAGAACTCCGGGAGCTGCAGCTGGAAGTCGCCCGGAAAGTAGTTGCGGCCTGGAAACCTCTGGGGATATTCCAGAACAAACTGGAGTGGGCTACGTACATGAAAGACACCGGGTTCTCGAAAATCCTGTTCCGGTGTTCCAAAGAAGAACAGCCCACGGTAGAATCCCTTGTCTGGGACGTGACCATCTCCCGCCAGCTCTGGCAGGAAGTCAAACTCCCGGAAGGAGAAGCTTGATGAACAAACCAGATGAAAATTCCATAAAAATCAGCCTGCCTGCGCAGGAGAAAAAGGACTGGGCCTGGGATATTTCCGGGAAGAAATTCGACCTGGAAGTTTCCGGGACCATGCTCCTGGACATCCTCGCTTCGACGGGAGACGCACATTCCGAGAATTGGAAGTTCGAGCCTGAGTCTACCCCGAAGTGGCAGGCCAGGAAGGTGAACGAGATAACCCACAGTATCGGGTCCGGGAAATGGGCGGTACACTATGTGCCTGATCCCCAGGTAGATACGACTATCGACCTGGCCAAGCAGGTCCCGGGAAAGATTCCTAGGATTTTCATCGAGACCCCGGAGGAGCTGGAAAATCCGGACGATGCCGTGAACAGTCCCATCATGGAAGACGACTTCACCGCGAACCAGATGGCGAACATCGTTTCAAATGCCCTGAACCTCTATGCGGAACTCGCCAGGAGGTACAAGGAAATCCGCAAGCAGTTCGCCCAGAAGAACATGACAGAGTCTCCGGCTGACAGGTTCAAAGCTCAGCCCCTTCTTACCAGCTGGGAGTATTTCACGAACGAGATCATCCCTGTCGTGAAGAAGCAGATTCTGGACTTGGCGTACAATGAATTTCAGAAGGCGCAGGCTGAGGCGGAGAAAGACAAGGTTCCGCCGCAAGATGTTCCGAGCGAAGCAGAAGCGCTCAGGGCATCGATGCCTGAGACTCCTGTACAGGATGAACCCCCTTCCCCCAAAGCAGTAGCGACCATGCTCCGGTGCCTGTCCATCATCGCGGACGAGTACGCGGACAAGATCGCAGGACCAGAAGACTAACCCTCAAAAGAAAGGACAAGTTATGGGATTGGACATTTACATGTTGGCGACAGATGTTCCGCCAGAGAAGTATTACGCCGCATACAAACAGTTGCGGGACAGGATGGTAGAACTCGACAAACAGGGAATTTCTCCCTGGAGCGAGGATGTTCCCCAGGATGTCAAGGACCTCCGGGAGTTCTGCCAGTCTGTAAGGGATTACTCTTACGAGAAATACGTAGAATCCCAGGAATCTCCAGGCGAGTTCCCCTATGAATTCAGGGGCTGGAGGAAGGACTACACCATTGTCGACGAGCTGGAGGAAATCTGGTACGACACAGGCAGGTACGCATTCGTCGGGGACAGGGGAGCGTACCACGAAGCCGTGTACTACCCGGCCGCGATCTATCTCAGCCTGGAAGACGGTTCCTTCCAGAGGCTCCGGAACCTCGACGTCTGGCACAACTGGACGAACGAGTATCTCGGGGTAGAAGCTCCGATGTCCCAGGGCGACGCCTTCGACAGGATCGCCTGGAAGCTCAAGGAGTGGAGAGCCGCCGAGAAGTTCCTCAAAACCCATCCGGACCACTATCTGGTGGTTGTGCTTAGCCCTTGAGAGAGGTCTGGTATAATGGGGCCATGCAACGACGGAATCCAGTTTTGAAGAGCAAGAAAGCTGCTTAGCGGTTCTTGGGACTCTGGTAAGATTGGAAACGTCAGCGGGAACAACCTCGCAAGCAACAGATTTAGAAAAACAAACAACAACAAGGAGAACAGTATGTCTCGTTCATTCAAAGTGACAAAGTCCGTGTCGGTCGACCTCACTCCCGACGTCGCCGATCCCGCCCTCAAGAAGGTCCTCGTGATGGCCTATTCCTATTTCACCTCGCGCAAGCGCGTGCCTGGCGGCATGAGCAAGGAGGCGAAGGAAGCGCTCAAGGGCAAGCCGCGTGATTCCGAGTACCGCGTGGACGGTGTCGTGACGACCGCCAAGTGGGTTGCCGACTACGCCGCCGCCATCTCGGCCGAATCCGAAGCCGCCAAGCCGTGGGTGTGGCCGTCTGATCCCGCCGATTCCGACCGCCAGTTCATCTACTCGAACTCCATGAGCACGCAGGCGCAGGCCGCGAAGTGGTGGACTGCGCGTCTCGCCAAGGTCCAGAAGGACTTCACCGAGTTCCTCGGTTCCGAGGCCGTCGTGCAGAAGGACCAGCCCCTGAACGGCACGATGCGCTGGCCTGTCGAAGGCTACAGCCTCCTGTCCGGCAAGACCGACAAGGTGACGCTCGAGCAGGTTGTCGAGGCCGGCAAGGCCGCCGAAGAGCCTGTCTACTTCGAGCTCGTGACCTCCCGCCCCCTGAGCGGTTCGAAGAAGAAGGACTGAGCCTCGCTCTGGTTCTGTCCGGCCGGGAGCTTTGGCTCCCGGCCGTTTCTGCATAAAAGTGTATATAGTATACAATTTGTATAATCAGCAGAACAGAAAAAAGATGAGTGAGAAAATGAGAAAATATTGGTTGAAAGCAAAGACTCCTGTTTTTGTCGCGGCGCTCGTCGCCATGAGCTCCATCGCATCCTGGGCCGGAACGTACTACGTATTGTCGGCCGACGTCAAAGCCGCGAAAGCCGAGGCAGCTGCTTCGGAACAGTGGGCTGCAGCCGTGGAGGAGCAGGCGACGGAGATGCTGGAGAAGCTCGAAGCGAAACTGTGCGCGATGGAATCTGGGAACCGTCAGTAAATATCTGAGCCACTTTTATTTGAAAGGTTCACATATGTTCCCAGAAGAGAAAAACAAACAGCCAACGCTTGAAAGCAGACCCATCACGACATTGACAGACAAAGAAGTCGACTTCCTGCGGGAGCTCAGGGATGATCCCGCCGAAGCAGTCAAGTTCGTTCAATGGGTGCTTCCCAAACTGAAACCAGGCGTCGGGACCAAGAGCTTCAGCAGCTTCGCCAAGATGTACTCCAGTCCTGCGTTTGGAGACGACAAGCTCTTCAACTCCGATACCAACGAGAAGCTGGCGAAGGAAGTCGAGCAGACTCCTGGCCTCGCTTTGAGAGTCGCGTTGAAGATCATCACAAGCTGGCTGAGCGAAGAGGAAGTCCTGGGAGACAAGGCGAACAAGAAGCCGGGTATAATCGACGTATACAAGAGCGGCCAGGATGTCGCGGAATCGGGGATCGACGACCAGCCGATCGAAGTAGAGCCAGGACCGGAAGAGCCGGCGCAGCTTCCAGACGGTCCGGGACCAGCAGTAACCAGGCCTGACCCTGCTCTTGACTTCAACAACGACTTCGCCTTTTCGGAGCTTGCTCCTGAAGATGAATTGCCGGCCGAGTTCGGCGGCGCAGTCCCTGGACTGGACGAACCGTTCACCCAGGATGACATGATCGGAAATCCGAGGTTCGAGACTCCGGTATCGGCCGAGGACGACGATGAAGAGTTCGAAGAATATTGATCAGATATATCTTCGGAAATACATGAAATAAACAAAAAGCCGATCTCGTACGAGACCGGCTTTTCCTTTGCGTTGCCTGGAAAATCAGGAGTACATCTTGCGGAGCTCCTGGAGGAGAGCGGCGCTGGAGTGGTTCGGCAAGAGCAGGACGAACGGGTACTTGTTCGCCTGGGCGTGTTTCACGCAGTCTCTCCAGTAGACCTTGCCCATGTAGCCGTTCGTGTCGCGGACCTGGTCCTGGAACACGCCGATCTGCTTCGTGTAGCCTGCGTTGCGCCAGTTCTTTATCTGCTGGTCGTACATGTCGCCGTTGCAGCCGTAGGCCCAGATGAGGCAGGCGTCGAAGACTTCCTGGAACAGCTGCACGCTCTTCTCGAAGTTCGCGGCAGGCATCTGGCCGCCAGGGTTGCACGTAGCCTTCGGAGCGCCTATCAATTTGACTCCGAACTTGTTGCATGCATTACGCAGGGCTCTCAGGTTGTTGGCGTTGTTCAAGTCGCCTTCGACGTCCACCGCCACGCCCTTCGCGCCTTCGTTCACGGCGGCCTTCACGTAGGCGGCAGGGTCTTTCGGCATAGCGTCGTACAAGCCGTGCAGCAGCCTCCACGTACGGCCCTTCACCATTCCGGACCTGGCCAGGACGTCGCCGCCCATGGAATAGTCGTTCGCCGGAGATTGCTCGTTCCAGATTACGCACTTCTTGTAGTTGACAGGACCGTCGACGCCGATGGGTTTCGGAGTCGGGGTCGGGGTGGGAGTAGGAGTCGGAGTTGGGGTCGGCGCCGGAGTAGGCGTCGGGGTCGGTTCAGGTTCAGGGTCTGAGTCGTGATGGAAGATCGATTTGACGAAGTCGACGATCTTCTGCCAGAATTTCTTGATGTTTATGTGCATGTGAATGTATGTTCCTTTCATAAGATATATACATTTTTTGGCGTTTAGCAGAACAAGAAAGTTTGATAAAATAATTTCAGATTCGAACGGCCAAGAGCTATTCTGGATATGCCTCGCGAGAGAGGTGAGCTTACGCCGCCCGGGATAAAGACGTCCAGTAGAACCCGGACACCGCCCGTTCGAATTTTTATTTTAGCCTGGTTAGTGAACTCCCAAACCTTGATATAATGTTCCCAGAAAGAAAAAATACCATGAAGAAATCCGTCACAACCGCAAGCCTCGTCACTTCCATCCGTAAAAGCTGGGGCAATGTCAACCCGGTCCAGCGCGCATTCAAATCGAAAAAAGCCTACAACCGGCGCGACAAGTCCTGGAAAAACGAGGACTGAGCGCTTAGCAGAATCCCAAAGCTTGATACAATATACCCAGAAAGAGAAAGAGAGAACAGAATGAGCAGAGTGAATTACAACCCGTCCGCCACCAAGGAAATCACCGTCTGGGAACCGGTCTGCGTGACCGTCGCCGACGAACTCGCCGGCCAGCTCTGGAAGGAAAGTCCCTGCCTCCGCAACGACCCTGTCAACCGCGAACGTTCGATGAACCGCTGGCGCAGAGCCGGGATCGAATACGGCGATGGCCGTTGGGACAGCAAGAAAATCCGGTCCGGAGTCATGTTCGACAACCGCGAGGAAGCGCTCCAGTGGCTCAAAGAAAACCTGCTCCCGAAGTACGTCGAACTCGTCAAGCAGGGTGTCCGGACGGCGCTCGCCGGCAAGACGAAACCCGGTTTCGCGCGAGTCCGCGACGGCGGCGGAATGATTCCGCCTGCCAGCGGGTACTGCGATCCCGAAAACTTCTGGAACGACTACTACGACTACATCGTCATGGGCAAGGTCAACAAACGCAACAGTTATGCCTGGCGGACGAAACAGTACTACTGGGACGAAGTCGAAGCCTTCGCGCTCCGGGCAGAACGCCGGACCATCTCGGTCCCGGCCTGAAAGGAGATCACCATGAAACTTTTTCTTGTTTGGGCATTGGCATCGCTTGTGACATACTGGCATGTCATGTACAGCAACGTCGGGAAGAACGTGTTCCAGCACAATCTCCGCGTAGAAGGCACGACGCAAGACATAATCACGTTTTTCTGCATAAGTTTTTCCATCGGCTTCTGGCTGTGGTGGTTGCTCATGTTTCCGATCTGCTTGCTCATCGGGCCGAAAGATTCAACTGGCCGCCGGATAAAAGGCAAATAGCAGAATCCAAACTCAAGATACAATAGACCCAGAAACCAAAAAGGAGAACACAATGGCAACCGCAACCAAGAAACGCAAGGCCGGAACAAAACCGAAGAACCAGTTCCTCGAAAAGCTTTTCGACCGGATAGACAAGAAGTCGAAGCCCGAAGACAAAGGCCTGTACGTCTTCTCGTATCCCAGATACGCGAAAGAAATCCTGCACTACATCCTCGACACCGACGCAGGCATGCCGGTCGAAGAGGCCCGGGCGAAAGCCAGAGCCTCGGTCGAAGCCACGCGGGCGAAACGGAAACTCTCGAGAAAGCGCGCGTGACATGACAGACATGACAGACAAAGCAAGAACCGCGGTCGACAACCTCGAATCCTGCGTCAATGCGATGGGAGGCCGGGAAGAAGCCGCCAACTACGTAGTGGAGCGGATGCTCCTGATGCACCGGACCTTGAACCAGGCCCTGACCGGGAACATCGTGATCCCCTTCGTCAAGAAGATGGCGGAGAACTACGCGACCGGAAACTACGACGGTCGGAACGAGGCGGCGGTGAAAGCCTGCTACGCGATGGCCCAAGCAATCAAAGACATTGACAAACTACCGTTCATCTAAGAAAGGACACAACATGAGAACTGCAACTTTCAACCCCGTGAGCTGGACAGACGCGGCGGACTTCGCCGACGAACACCTCTTGAAGGACGGCAAGCCCGGAGAGCAGGTCGACGTCGAGATCGCGTCAGACGCGAACCCAGGCCTTGTCGCCTGGCTGTTCGGCCGGGTCGACGAATTCAACAAGTACCTGCCGGCAGGCAAGCCGAAGCTCCTGATCGAAGGGGTTTCGTACAACCCCAGCTGGAATGTCGCGGCCCTGGTTTCGTTCCAGTACCGCCAGCTGAACTAGCTTAGCCGATTCCCAAACCCGGTTATAATGTACCTGTAAACGAAAGAGAAACAATGATACAAAACCTGAAATTCAGCTACATCGTCAACCGGGCTTGGACCGACGTGATAATCGTCGAGAGCGAGCCGGTGCACTTCCGTCTTTCGCTGGTGAAAGGCGAATCGGCCGCTTTCAGCGAAGCCCTCCGGGACCTGCGCGGCATGAACAACGAATATGTCTGCGCCACCGAGCAGGCCGAAATCCCCGAAGGCACGGAACACTTCGGCATTTTCGACCATTGGTCCGGACGCGGCTGGGACCTGCGTCTCGTCGACATCCTGCCCGGAGGCTGGAAAATCACCACCATCTGCAAAGACATCATGCCGCAGGCGTTCGGCCTGGACTAGAGGACTGAACTGTGAAACGTACAATCGCAACCATCGCACTCGCAATCGCAATGACCGCGCAAGCCGACGTCCTAGTCCCGGCGAACAAGCCCGTGACCGACACCGAATGGAACACCTTCCTGACCGCCCTGGCCCAAGTCGAGTCGAACGGCCGCACGAACCTGAAGGTGCTCGACGTGAACGGCCGCTATTCGTACGGGTGTTTGCAAATCCAGAGCCCGTACCTGCAGGACTCCGGTACCGGCTACTCGCTCGAGAACCTTTTCGACAAGGCCGTTTCGTTCGAAGTCGCTAAGCGTTATTTGACCCGTTACGGCCGGAGCTACGAGAAACGAACCGGAAAGCCCGCCACGTACGAGGTCCTGGCCCGAATCCACAACGGCGGTCCGAGAGGGGCTGAACGTTCTGCTACGCAAAATTACTGGAAAAAAGTGCAGGCCGAACTCGCCAAGAACCCCTGACCGGGGTTCTTAGCGCATTCCCAAAGTTTGGTATAATGTTCCCAGAAAGAGAGAACAGCATGAAAACCAACTTCGAATACGACTACCTTTTTGCTCCCGACGACGTTTACGAAAAGTACCTGAAAGAGCGCGGGCTCGTTCCGCTCTGGCGCGGGGAGGGGCATGCCGGCCGCGGCGAACCCAGGCCCCTGGTCGAAGGTGAGTTCGAGACCAAGCCCTCGAAGAAGTCCATCTACAAGAAGCACTATTGGTTCAATGCCGAACGCGTCGGCAAGCATGCCATCCGGTTCGAGTGCACGTGCCAGCGCGTGAAGCTTTGAGTCATTGAAATTTCAGTCCGCAAAACTAGAAAATTGCGGACTGAAAATCAAATAGCAGAACTCC
>Ga0310786_10008659_pt1 | contig 13024 bp, 10 predicted proteins | sample AusTroGonzalo_MG_FD_203881 | JGI IMG/M metagenome (GOLD analysis project Ga0310786, IMG submission 203881) | Bovine rumen microbial communities from tropical cattle in Woodstock, Queensland, Australia - Gonzalo_03 (v2) (version 2) | ecosystem: Host-associated > Mammals > Digestive system >... | reverse complement strand
CGTAGCCTCCTGCGAGAGGAAGTGTATGCCCCGGTGCACATTGGCGTTGACATTACGGTAGGCGTCACTTATGCAGTCAATGACGCACTGCGGTTTCTGAGTGGTGGCGGCGTTGTCCAGATAGACTAACGGCTTGCCATAAACCTCACGTCCCAGAATGGGGAAATCATTGCGAATACTCTCTACGTCAATCATAATCCTCACTTTTATCTGCAGGCACGGCAACCCTCGCACTGCGACAGCTCACCGCGGAAACGTTTCTCCACCAGCCTGTTCAGACGGTCGCGGAGCGGCTCCAGGGCCACACGGCCTATGACCTCGCCCACAAAAGCCTGCATGAGCATCATGCGGGCCTCCTGCTCAGGGATGCCGCGCTGACGCATATAGAACATGGCCCTGTCATCCAACTGGCCTACCGTAGCCCCGTGACTGCATTTGACATCATCGGCATAAATCTCCAGCTGCGGCTGGGTGAACATGCGGGCGCTGCGTGTAAGGCAGATGTTGCGGTTGGTCTGCTCCGATGACGTGTGCTGCGCATCCTTACGTACCAGGACCTTCCCGGCGAAAGCGCCTGTAGCGCTGTCATCCAGCACATACTTGAACAGCTCATTGCTCGTGCATTCCGGTACCCTGTGATCCACAAATGTCATGTTGTCCAGATGCTGCTCCCTGTCTATGGCACCTATGCCGTTAAGCGACAACCGCGCCCCGCGTCCCTGCAGCGTGACATATACAGAGTTTCGTGTCCGGCCGTTGTGCAGAGTCACGAAGTCAGCCTCCACGCTGCTGTCCTGTTCCTGTGAGACATACAGCTCCGATATCCGGAGGTTGGCGTTATGGGTCTCCTCCAGGTCATACAGCTCCAGTCCGGAGCCCGGACCCGCAAACACCTCCATCACCTGGGTGGTCAGGAACCTGTTTGCGGACAAGGCATGGTCACACAGCAGCAGCTTCAGTCTTGCGCATCGGCCCAGGACGACCAGAATCCTGCGGTTCACCATCATGTCCACGGGCGAATGCAGCAGCGTGACAAGCTGCAGCGGCTTGTCTATCACCACCCCGTCCGGCACATATATCATCATGCCGTCCTGGGCGAACATGCTGTTCACGGCTGCAATACCCGGACGGTCCATGTCGGCTGAACGTCCGTAATATCTCTCCACAATCTCAGGACGGCTCCCTGCCGCTTCACGCAGACTGCCCGCAAACACCCCCTCGGGAAGGGAAGCCCTCGCGGCCGTCTGCGATAACGCGAACTCATCGTTGGCCAGGAAATAGAGCAGTGTGCTCAGGTTGGGTACATTGCACCTGAAAGCCTGTGCCATATCTACATGCATGTCTATCCTGGCCGGATTAAGGCCCCAGTCAGGCCCGAACCACTCCGCCACATCGGTATGCAGATACTCCTCCAGACCTTTATGGGGCAGGCCGTGACGGACAAGACAATCCAGAGCCCTGTCACGCAAGGCATTCATGGCACCGGCCGAACCGCTGTCAATGAGTGCCCTGTTCCTGTTGAACAACTCTATGTAGTTCTGTTCAGGCTTCATCCCAAAGAATCCTCAAACTCCTTTATAACCCAGTCATATCCCCGCTCCTCGAGCTCGAGAGCCAGTTCAGGACCGGAGGTCTTGATGATACGGCCCTGATAGAGCACATGCACCACATCGGGTTTGATATAGTCCAGCAGACGCTGGTAATGGGTAATCACTATCACCGACGTATCGGCACTCCTTAGGCGGTTGACACCGTCAGCCACGATACGCAGGGCATCTATGTCAAGGCCTGAATCCGTCTCGTCAAGAATGCTGAGCGACGGCTCCAGCATGGCCATCTGGAATATCTCGTTACGTTTCTTCTCGCCTCCGCTGAATCCCTCGTTCACCGAACGGTTCATGAACTTGGCATCCAGCTTGACCAGATCGCGTTTCTCCTTTACGAGTCTGAGAAAAGCGGCAGGCGGAAGGGGCTCTTCGCCCAGAGCCTTGCGTTTCTCGTTTATGGCGGTGCGCATGAAATTGGTCATGCTCACCCCCGGTATCTCCACAGGGTACTGGAAAGACATGAAAAGGCCTTCGTGGCTGCGCTCCTCAGCGCTCATGGACAGCAGGTCCTTACCCTTGAAAGTCACCCTTCCCTCCGTCACATGGTACGCGGGATGCCCCGCAAGCACATTGCTCATGGTGCTCTTGCCGGATCCGTTGGGGCCCATTATGGCATGGACCTCGCCGGCATTAACCTCAAGGTCTATGCCTTTCAATATCTCTCTGCCGTCTATCCCGGCATGAAGGTTCTCTATCTTTAACATCATAGTCCTTAACCTACTGTGTTCTCTAATGACACCGACAGAAGCCGCTGGGCCTCCACGGCAAACTCCATAGGCAGCTTGTTCAGCACCTCCTTGGCGTAACCGTTCACAATCAGGCCGATAGCCTGTTCCATAGGTATGCCGCGCTGGTTGCAGTAGAACAACTGGTCCTCCGATATCTTGGAAGTGGTAGCCTCATGCTCCACTATGGCAGTCTCGTTCTTCACATCCATATAAGGAAATGTGTGCGCCCCGCACTTGTCGCCAAGCAGCAGCGAGTCGCACTGGCTGTAGTTGCGTGCACCGTCAGCATGTTCGCCCACCTTTACCAGACCCCGGTAGGAGTTCTGGCTGTATCCTGCCGATATACCCTTGCTTATGACCGTGCTCCTTGTGTTACGGCCTATGTGTATCATCTTGGTTCCGGTATCGGCCTGCTGCCGGTTATTGGTCAGTGCCACCGAGTAGAACTCTCCCTGCGAGCCGTCACCCTGCAGCACGCAGCTCGGATACTTCCACGTTATGGCCGAACCTGTCTCCACCTGTGTCCAGGAGAGCTTGCTGTCAACCCCCTTGAGCAGACCGCGCTTGGTCACGAAGTTATACACGCCGCCGCGACCGTTCTCATCGCCCGGATACCAGTTCTGGACCGTGCTGTACTTGACCTCTGCACGGTCCAGCACCACAATCTCCACTATAGCGGCATGAAGCTGGTTCTCGTCACGCATGGGGGCGGTGCAACCCTCAAGATAGGATACGTAGCTGTCGTCATCGGCCACAATCAGAGTGCGCTCGAACTGGCCTGTCCCGGCCGCGTTTATACGAAAATAGGTGGACAGCTCCATCGGGCAGCGCACGCCCTTGGGTATATAGACGAATGAGCCGTCGCTGAACACCGCACTGTTGAGTGCCGCAAAGAAGTTGTCACGGTAACTGACCACGCTGCCCAAATACTTGCGGACCAGTTCCGGATGGTTCCTCACGGCCTCGCCCATGGAGCAGAATATTATGCCCTTCTCAGCCAGAGTCTGCTTGAAAGTGGTCTTGACCGATACGGAGTCCATGACCGCATCGACGGCCACGCCACCGCTGAGTGCCAGACGCTCCTCAAGGGGAATGCCTAACTTGTCGAAAGTCTTCATCACCTGGGGGTCTATCTCATCCAAAGAGCGGGGGCCCTCCTTCTTCCTGACTGTCGGGTCAGCGTAGTATGAAATGTCCTGATAGTCTATTTCGGGAATATCCAGATGTGCCCAACGGGGCATCTCCATAGTCAACCAGTGCCGGTATGCCTTGAGGCGGAACTCCAGCATCCATTCAGGCTCGCCCTTGCGCTCCGAGACAAGGCGGACAGTATCCTCGGTCAGGCCACGGTCGATGATATCGGTATGGACATCGGTCGTGAAACCGTACTTGTATTTCTCAGCCGAAATCTCCCTGACAAGACTGTTGTCCGAACTGTTCTCCTTCACCTTCAGATTGCCTTAGTATCGTCGTTCCCCTCCTTTCCTGTTTCCTCGAAGTCAGGCAGCGGCACATTGTCCTTCACCTTGTTCCACACCCAGCGCAGACAGAAATCGGAGCCGTCGCGTACGGTGGGATAGAAACCCTTCTCCTGATTCTCGCGGTTCTTCATCACCTTCTCGGTCAGGCCGGTCATATCCATCAGCTGGAACAGCAGTCCAAGCAGTATGAACCACTTCAAGGTTCCGAACAGACCTCCAAGCAGCCTGTCCACGAAACCCAGGTCGGCCACATGGACCAGTCTGGAAATCATCCTGCCCAGCAGTCCGAACAGGACAGGGACCAATATCAGGATCAGTATGAAGGAGAGCACCTGGGCCACCTTCTCCGTCATGTTCAGTCCGTTCAGGAGGAACCCGGCGAGAGGCTTGTAAAGGAACGCGCCGCATACCACGCCTATGATAATGCCCCCGAGACTGAACGCCTGCCTTATCAGGCCACGGACAACCCCTGCTATGAATCCCAAAACCAGGACGGCAACTATTATCCAGTCAATCGTTTCCATTTCAGTTTCAGAATGACAGTTCCGGACTACAGTGTCTGCCTGACCTCTATCTGGGTGAATGTCTCTATCATGTCACCCTCCTTTATGTCATTGTACGAAACCAGGCTTATACCGCACTCCATTCCGGTCTGGACCTCCTTGACATCGTCCTTGAAACGCTTCAGGGCCAGGATATCACCGGTATGGATCACAATGCCGTCACGGATCACGCGGGCCTTGTCATTGCGTGACACCTTGCCGTCACGGACACGGCATCCGGCCACCATACCCACCTTGGAGATATGGAACACCTCCATGACCTCGATGGTCGATGTGACCTCCTCCTTGACCTTGGGAGCAAGCAGGCCCTCCATGGCCGACTTGACCTCGTCAATGGCATCATATATGATTGAATAGATACGGATATCCACATCATTCTGCTCTGCCAGACGCTTGGCGGCACCTGACGGACGCACGTCAAATCCGATGATGATGGCGTTCGATGCGGCGGCCAGGCTCACATCGCTTTCGGATATGGCACCCACAGCCTTGTGAATCACATTCACCTGGACGTTCGGGGTAGAGAGCTTGATGAGCGAGTCGCTCAGGGCCTCGACGGAACCATCTACATCGGCCTTCACTATAAGGTTCAGCTCGTGGAAATCGCCCATCTTGATACGGCGGCCAAGCTCGTCCAGTGTAAGGGTCTGCGCGGTACGCACGCCCTGCTCACGCTGCAGCTGCTCGCGCTTACCCGTTATCTCGCGGGCCTCGCGCTCGGTCTCCACCACATGGAAGCTCACACCTGCCTGCGGAGCGCCGTTCAAGCCCAGTATCAGCACCGGCTCCGAGGGAGCGGCCGACTTGAGTTTCTGGTTACGCTCGTTGAACATGGCCTTGACCTTGCCCCACGATGTCCCGGCTATCACAATATCACCCATCTTGAGGGTTCCGTTGGACACCAGCACTGTGGCCACATATCCGCGGCCCTTGTCAAGCGATGACTCTATGATCGTACCGGTGGCCTTGCGGTTGGGGTTAGCCTTGAGGTCAAGCATCTCAGCCTCAAGCAGAACCTTCTCCATGAGCTCGTTCACGCCGATACCCTTCTTGGCCGATATGTCCTGTGACTGGTACTTGCCGCCCCAGTCCTCCACCAGGAAATTCATCTGGGCCAGTTCCTGCTTTATGCGCTCAGGATCGGCAGCGGGTTTATCCACCTTGTTGATGGCGAACACGATAGGTACGCCGGCTGCCGTGGCGTGTGCTATGGCCTCCTTTGTCTGGGGCATCACGTTGTCATCAGCAGCCACTATGATGATGGCGATATCAGTCACCTGCGCACCACGGGCACGCATGGCGGTGAAGGCCTCATGACCCGGAGTATCCAGGAACGTGATGTGACGGCCGTCATCCAGCTTCACGTTGTAGGCACCTATATGCTGCGTGATACCTCCGGCCTCACCGGCAATCACGTTCGACTTGCGGATGTAGTCAAGCAGGGAGGTCTTACCGTGATCCACATGACCCATCACCGTCACGATAGGTGCACGCGGTACCAGGTCCTCCTCGTTGTCGGCCTCCTCGCTGATCTGCTGTGCCACCTCGGCGCTCACGAAATCGGTGGTGAAACCGTATTCCTCGGCCACGATGTTGATGGTCTCGGCATCGAGACGCTGGTTGATGGACACCATGATACCCACGCTCATGCAGGTGCTTATCACCTGCGTCACCGGTATGTTCATCATCGTGGCCAGCTCGTTGGCGGTCACGAACTCGGTGAGCTTGAGCACCTTGCTCTCGGCCATCTCCTGTTCCATGGCCTCCTGCTGGCGCATCTGAACCTGCTCGCGCTTGTCCTTGCGGTATTTTGACGATTTGGTCTTTCCCTTCTGGAACGATGAGAAGGTGTCCCTTATCTGACGGTTCACATCCTCGTTGGAGAACTCGTTCTTCTCGTTCTTGTTATGGCGGCGGTCCTTGTTGTTGCGGCCGCCCCCGCCCTTCTGGGCATCCTTGCCACGATTGTCGGAGGAGCCGTGACCCTGACCGTAGTTCTCGGCCTTGGTGAGATCGACCTTCTCGCCACCGATACGGATACGGTTCTTCTTTCTCGGTCCGCCCGATTTGTCACCGGACTTCTCACCCTGCTTCTCGCCGCCTGCAGCCGCCGGCTTTATCTCCTTCATGAGTGAGTCCTTGAACTGCTGACGCTGTTTCTGGCGCTGCTGCTCCTTCTCCTCACGTTCTTTTCTCTTCTCCTCCTTGGACTTCTTCTTGGGACGGGTTGACTGATTGATGGCTGTCAGGTCAATCTTTCCCACGGTCTTGAGCTTGAGTCCTCCGTCCTTGGGAGGCTCGATCTTGAATATGGACTCCTTCTCAGGCTCCCCGGCGTTCTCCTCGGCGGGCTCTGCTCCTGCCACGGGTTCCGGCTGCGCAGGAGTTTCAGGCAGAGGGGCATCCTCGGCCGGTTTCACCTCCTTGGCGGCCACCGGCTCCGGTTCAGGTTCCGGTGCAGGACGCACCTCCTCCTGTACAGGCTCCTCCGGTTTCGCGGGTTCGGCTGCCACCGCAGGTTCTGGCGTGGGCTCACTTGCCGGTACCGGCGGCACAGGCTTCGCAGGCTCCTCTTCCGCCGGCTTCCCCACTACAGGTTCCGGTGCCTTGGCGGGCTCCGTCTTCTTTACCGCCACCGGTTTCACGGGTTCGGGACGCACAGCTGTCCCGGCACCCTTTGATGGCTTGGCGGCACTCTTTGCGGAAGCCTTTCCAGGTTTGCCTAAATCTATCTTACCCACAGTCTTGAACTTGGGGACCATATCCTGAGGAATCTCCGTTTCCACAGTCTCCACAGCCTTGACAGGTTCGGCCGGAGCAGGTTTCTCCTCCTTCTCCTCAGCCTTGGGACGCTTTGAAAGACGGTCCTGGAGGAAACGGTTCGCAGCCTCCCTCAACGACTTGTCCCGGCTGAACTCGGCCACGAGCAGATTGTACTGCTCTTCAGTGAGTTTCTCGTTAAGGTCATCATTCACATCGGGAAAACCCTTCTTGTGCAGGAACTCCACCAGAGTGGCCGAACCCACATTCAACTCCCTTGTAACTTTGCTTATTCTTATCGCCATCTATAAAAACAATTTGGATTTATATCCCAATTTTTCCCCTTGTAAACCTTTAATTACCGGATTCCTTCCCGTTCTTATTTCAGGAATCTGCGGAACTCCTCCTCATCCTGGAACTCGGTTGCCAGGATATTCAGTATATCATCAACCTGCTCTTCCTCAAGATCCGCCGTCTCCGCAAGCACAGAGCGGTCGGCCCGGAGCACTGACTTGGCAGTCTCGAACCCTGCGTCATGCAGCGCGTCGATGACCCAGTCCTCGATATCGCCACGGAAATCGTCCAGATAGATATCCTCCTCGGCTGTCTCGGGCTCTATCTCGCGATACACATCAATTGTATAGTCGGTAAGCATACTGGCCAGCTTTATGTTCAGGCCGCTCTTTCCTATCGCAAGCGAAACCTGGTCCTGCTTGAGATAGACCTCGGCACGACGGGCCTCGAGGTCAAGCTTGAGTTCCGACACCTTGGCGGGACTGAGGGCACGCTTGATGAAAAGCTCGATATTGGACGTGTAGTTGATAACGTCAATGTTCTCGTTCCTCAGCTCCCTCACGATACCGTGTATGCGCGAACCCTTCACACCCACACATGCGCCGACGGGGTCGATGCGGTCATCGTATGATTCCACCGCTATCTTGGCCCTTTCGCCGGGGATACGGGCAATCTTCTTGATAGTGATGAGGCCGTCGCCTATCTCAGGAACCTCCTGCTCGAAGAGACGCTGCAGGAACACCGGTGAGGTACGGCTCAAGATGATCTTCGGGTTGTTCACGTTCTCCACGCGCTCCACGACGGCCCTCACGCTCTCACCCTTGCGGAAGAAGTCGCTCGGAATCTGCTCGGTCTTGGGAAGCAGCAGCTCATTGCCGTCCTCGTCAAGCAGCAGAATCTCCTTTTTCCAGATCTGATAGACCTCGGCCGAAACCACAGCCCCCACCATACCCATGTACTTGTTGTACAGGCTGTCCTTCTCCAGCTCAAGTATCTTGGAGGCCAGTGTCTGACGCAGGTTCAGTATGGCACGGCGGCCGAACTTGGAGAAATCCACCATCTCGGACACCTCCTCGCCTACCTCGAAGTCCTCGTCTATCTGACGGGCCTCTGTGAGTGAAATCTGGGTGTTGGAATCCTCCAGATCCTTATCCTCAACAACTATACGGGAACGCTGGATCTCACAGTCACCCTTATCGGGGTTGACAATCACTGAGTAGTTCTCATCGGTTCCGAACATCTTTGAGATAACACTGCGGAAGCTCTCCTCCAGAACACTCACCAGCGTCATGCGGTCTATGTTCTTGAGATCCTTGAACTCCTGAAAGGTTTCGATCAATGAGACCGACTCTTCTTTCCTATTAGCCATTTTACTTTAAACTTATTACATATTTTACATATTTCACCTCATCGTGGCCGAAGGGTATCTCCACCTCGACCTTCCTGGGACGCTTGCTGCCCTCGGCCTGCTGTTTCTGCTCTGTCCTGAGCACAAAACCCTTCTCGTCGGCCGAAACAAGTATCCCCTTGAGCTTGGAGCCGTTCTTGGGAAGCACCTCCACTTCCTGTCCTATATGATTGATGTACTGCTGAAACACCTTGAAAGGCTGGCCGATTCCGGCGGAACCCACCTCAAGCTCATAATCCTCCACGTCACGGTCTAAGGATGACTCGATGAAACGGCTCAGATCCACACAATCGTCAATCCATACGCCCTCCGCCTGATCAATCTCAACCGTGATGCAGTTGTCCCGCGTCACTTCCACATCCACGAGGAAATAGTCCTTCTTACCTTCAAGCCACTTCTTGGCAATGTCAATAACTTGTTGTCTGTCAATCATATAATGATATTTGAATAAACTATCCGGACCCTATGCAAAAGAAAAAGAGGCCTCAGGGCCTCTCCACACATCATCCGAACGGGTGCAAAGATATGAATATTTGTCTTAACGGCCAAAAAATAAATTGAAAATTGATAATTGACACCACCGTTCCTGCGTAACACGAGACAAAAAAAGAGCGCGAATCATTCCGCACTCTTTTTTTGTCAATCAACAATTGTCAATTTATCAAATTCCCAGGTAGCCGAGCATACGGGCGGCGTAGCGGCGTCCGAATTCGCGAAGGCCCTTGCAGTTGAAATGCAGATGGTCGCGTCCGGCCTCGCATCCGTAAGCCGGAACCACCAATGCCTGCGGCAGGGTGTCGGGCAGCTTGGCCATCACCTCGTTGTGGGCAGCGCACACGCCACGTTGGTCAGCGGGAACCACCTCACCGGAAAGCAGAGGAATGGAGCCTGCCTCCAAACCCAGGTCAGCCAGGATGTCGTCATAGACCTTCTTCACGTTGGCCGGCCACTGCGGGTCGTTGGTATTGGTCTCTCCCTGGTGCAGCAGGATGCCCTTTATCACACCGTCCTTCTGGGCCTTCTTGCAGAGCTCAATCAGACGGTTGTAGGGGTTCCCGCCGTATGCGGTGCAGATGTTCTTCATCCAGTCCGCCTGCTTGGGGATATACTCCTCGCATTTGTCCTTGTCGAACAGGTCGATCGAGCAACCTGCCACAGCCACCATCACAACGCCTATCTTAACGTTCTCAGGCATGTTCTGAACCATGGTGCGGCCGAAATAGTCGGCAGGGGTGAGACCTGTGTTGGGACGTGCCAACGGCGGAACGGCAGTACGCCACTCACCCATCTTGCTGTCAGGGAAATCCACAGCGTTCATTGTCACGAAACGGGGGTTGACATTCTCCTTGTCTATCTGTTCCGGACGCGGGTTACCCTCCATGTTGGACTGGCCTATACAGATGTAGATGTGAAAATTGGGATCAGGCTGGGCCATAACCCTCATCACCGGAGCCAGCAGAAAAGCTGCCAGCATGACAAAAGTAATTCTTTTCATAATCATTCGGTTGTTTTGTATTGTGGTGCAATTTTCGGAAATAATCATGAAAACAACAAGAAAAAAGGATAGCTTTGCACAAAAAAACAGGAATTATGGGCAAGAAAACGGCCAGAGCCAACAACAATTTCCTCTTGGGGTCACTCGTGCTTATCGTGCTTGTCATGGTCACCGTGGTGATTTTCCTCTTCTGGGCATTCCGCCTTGACCTGAGCAAGGAAAGCAGCTTCAGCGGCCGTTATGAGATCGTTCTTGACGGCAGCACGTCCGGCACACCGCTCTCGGTCTATGTCAATGACAGCCTGCTCTTCAGCGGCACCCCGGGGGCTCAGCTCACCCTCAGCGTGGAGCGTTTCGCACAGGAATCGAGCCTTCTCGTGGTCGATGGCGCGACAGACCGCGTCACAGTCCATGAGCTTCCTGAGGAATCAGCCAGAGTCACCGTCAGCAGGGATAAGGACGGATTCGCGTTTGAAACCGGATTGCGTTAACCTGTCTCCTACTTGCCAGGTCCCTGGAGCAGCGAGGCGTAACGTTTCCCGTCATCCAGTATCCTTACCGCCTCCGCAAGCGGCTTGTCGCCTTTCATGCTCTGTATCACCGCCCCTTTCTGATAGTAGTATCTGGAAGCAATCTCCATGCCCACCACCCTCTTTATGTCATTCCTGAACAGGTCCAGGTCATGCTTAAGGTCATAATCCAGCTTGGCTTCCAAGGCATCGAACTCATCGGCGGCCTTCTGCGCCAGCCCCTCTGTCTGGGCTATCCTCTTCAGGGCCTTCAGCGCCTTGCTGCTGTTGGAGGTGAACACGAAATCCGAGTTGGACACATAATCCATGAACTCGCCGTAGTCGGAGTCCGTGAACTCGTACTCGTCCATGGGGGCTATCGATGCATGCTTGAGGCAGAACTCATTGGCATAGTCGAACAGCACCACATCCTGGGATATGGCATACAGGATGTCCGGCATGGTGTCAGGGTCACATCTCACGTCAGGCGTTATTCCGCCGCCGTCCCTGACCGGCCTCCCCGAAGCCGTGTGGAACAGATGCACCAGACTGTCAGGGATATGCTCGGCCTGTCCTTTCTCGTCACGCCTGGAATAGTCTATCTCCTGGATGCAACGCCCGCTCGGGATATAGTACTTGGCTGTCGTGACCTTGAGCACCCCGTTGTAAGGCAGCGGCCTGGTACTCTGCACCAGCCCCTTGCCGAAAGTTCGGGCACCCACGATAACCGCACGGTCCAGGTCCTGGAACGCTCCCGACACAATCTCCGATGCCGAAGCCGACTGACCGTCCGTCAGCACCACGAGCGGAATCTCAGCGTCGAAAGGATTGCGTTCGGTCACGAATATCCTCTCGGACTGCGGAATCTTGCCCCGCGTCTCAAGAACTTTGGTACCTTTGGGCACGAACATGCCCACAATATCTATTGCCTCGTTAAGCAATCCTCCACCGTTACCCCTCAGATCCAGTATGATACCCTTGGCACCCTTCTCCTTGAGAGCCACCAGGGCTGCCAGGACCTCCTTGGAGCAGTTCTCAGTGAACTGGTCCAGAAGGATATAGCCGTAGTCCTTCCACATCCCGTAGTAAGGGACTGCCGGCAGGGCTATCACGCTGCGCACTATCTCCACATCGACCGAGTCCTTCACTCCGGGACGGCGGACGGTCACCGTCAGCTTGGTGTCAGTCTCGCCCCTCAGCTTATCGCTCACGAATGAGGAAGCCTTGCCCTTCATGCTCTCCCCGTCAATCCTCAGTATCTGGTCACCTGCACGCAGGCCGTAACGCGCAGCGGGCATATTCTCGTAAGGCTCCTCAATGCAGATCCAGTCACGGCCGTTGTACTGGCGGATAATGGCTCCAATCCCGGCATACTTGCCTGTGGTCATCATCTTGAGGTCGTTCTGGTCACTCTCGGGAAAATACTGCGTGTAGGGGTCTATCCCGCTCAGCATGGAACTGATACCCCTGCCTATCAGCTTCTGGGGATTGATAGTGTCCACATAGAACAAGTCCAGCTCCCTTACTATGTCATGGAAAGTCTCCATGTTCCTGGAGAGTTCGAAATCATGCCCCTGGGCCATTACCTGCACCCGGTTTCCGGCAAGCAGAGCCGATATGATTATTATACCTTGAATAACTTTTTTCATACTACAATCCGGTTGGAAACAGTGAACAAGCGCGAAGATAGAACAAAAATCGCCTGTCACCATGTTTTTTTTCCTTAAAGGAGTTGGATATTTCAAAAAAGGCGGTAAATTTGCACCGCGTTTGAGAGCAGTAACGCTCCGGATGTGGCAAAAAGCTTCTTTAGCTCAGTTGGTTAGAGCATCTGACTGTTAATCAGGGGGTCCTAGGTTCAAGTCCTAGAAGGAGCGCAAGAATAAGAATGATGATAATCAGCGAATTACATGTTGTGAATCGCTGATTTTTTGTTTTCCTGCGCCCCTATTCGCACCCCAAAAATTCTCTATTTTTCCCCATCTTTCCCGCATTTTCACTCAATTTTGCGTTAAAATTGCGTTAGCCAAATCCAGTTCAGACCATGCTGTAAGGCCATATCCAGATACCTTATTGCGTTACGAACTCCAAACCATACTCTTATATGGTGCTGGGTATACTCTACAACTGCCTCTGACATGCATCTAATGTGATTTTTTTGGTCAGATTCTGCAACTTC
>Ga0310786_10008658_pt1 | contig 13024 bp, 21 predicted proteins | sample AusTroGonzalo_MG_FD_203881 | JGI IMG/M metagenome (GOLD analysis project Ga0310786, IMG submission 203881) | Bovine rumen microbial communities from tropical cattle in Woodstock, Queensland, Australia - Gonzalo_03 (v2) (version 2) | ecosystem: Host-associated > Mammals > Digestive system >... | reverse complement strand
GATATAATCCTTGGCTATCAAAGGGTCGATCGCTCATCCCTCCTTCACACATGTGGTGATTTCAACATTACTTACCAACCTATTTCGGTGTCTTCAAACCCCACCGGCTGTACTGTCTCCGCCCAGATCGAAACACAACACACAGGGCATCTGATATGAGACGTGGAAACCTCTGAAGCTGAATACTGAATAACTGATTTACACTCAGGACAAGTGACCTCATAAATCGGGACAGGCTTTTTATCGATAACTTTCATTCATCATCCCCCCTGTCGATATGGATATGGATCGCAACCACCACGACCACACTGATCACGATCAGCAGGTAGCACAGCAGGTCCGTCACCCAGGTCATTACGCACCGTCCTTATCCGCGGTGCTCCGGAGCCATGCCAGCCATTTATCATCACATCTCCCGAAACTCTCAACGCCAAGCTCGCAATCGCGTCTAATCGGACACAAGTCGCATCCGTTAGTCAGTTTGTCGAACCATCCTGCAAGCTGTTCGTCCGTCATGCTACGGATGCGGTCGGCATTCGATGGATTCGTCAGTTTTGTGTTGACCACAACAGGCACATACGCCACCTTGCCGCCTCCTTGAAATGTTGTATCGTTCATCACTCGCCCTCCTCTTCCGGGATGATGGTCGGGGCTTGCATGAGAACACGGCGAATCACGCTTTTGTACGGTTCTCCGCCGAGGTCACTTTCCATCAGCATATCCGCATCAATCAGCCGCCCGTGGTCGGGAACGGGGACAAGTGGGCAATTAGCGGGTTTGCTTGTGTCTATGTCACCCTCTGGATACGCATACCATGTCCAATGCTCGTCATCGTCAAGCCATCTGTTGGCGGCGTGGCACAACCCGTCCATCGTATCGCCTTCAATGAATCGGCATTCGTTGCAGTTCTTCGGCATCTCCATGCCGGGTATATAGATCCCGCTCATCGTATCCTGTCCACCCGCAGGATCTTCAGGACGTAGCTGTCGCCCCGGATCCCCACCGATATCCGCACCCGCAGCACCGGTGATTTCTCGCTGAAGCCGTAGGTCATCCTCACGTCGGCCACGGCGAAGTCCGCCGGCTGTCCGTCTTCCTTCAGCAGGCCCAGGTTCTGGAACCGCTTCTCCCAGAGCGGCCGGATCTTCATGTACTCTTCCACCCGCTCGTGGTTATAGATCATCATCCAGGATGTCTTCTTCATTTGTATCGTCAGCATAGAAAACTCCTTCCATTGATATCTGTGCCGGCTCCCATTCGTCGCAGCGCACGACGTAATCCTCGTCCGCGTGCATGGGATCCTTTCCTGTCATTAACGGTATGCAGTATTCACCGTCCCGGATCTCATCCTTTACGTACCGGGTCTTCGTGCAGTTTCTGCAGCTGAAAGCGTACCGCCACTTCTTCACCCCGGATCCGCTCCTTCCTGCGCTCCGTCACGATCGGATTCCACCCGCACGTCGCGCATTTTGTCCTGTCCTCGCAGTCCACCTGCTGGTTCTGTATGCATACGTACAGCTTCACCTTCTTCATGGCAAACCTCCCGGATCTACCAGGCTCGCCTTAGTCATGAGCCTGGTCCCGCAGTACGGGCAATACTTGTAATAGTTGTACTGGTACCATCCCAGCGGCTGCCCTGTCATCCGCTTCCCGCAAACCGGGCACTCCCACATTCTTGTGCCGTTGTCTTCCCTTGGGATCCAGTAGTAGACTTTCGGGAACAGCGAGACCTGCCCGTCGTTCGTCACGGCCGGCCTCCGATCCACCACAGGCCCAGCACTATCACGAACACCAGGATGATATGTATCGCCATCATTTCGTCCCCACCTTTCGTCATCCCATCCTGCGACCACGCAGCATGCCCACAGCACTGCGGCATCCATCAGGAACACCAGCGCTGCCGCTCCCCATACCATATGGACCACTCCCTGTTGCGGGCGGCCGCACGATCCTCTTGCACTTTCATACCGCCCTGTGATAAGATAAGGTCACAGGGCACCCGAACCCTTGGCGCTGATGGAAGCCGCATCCCATCAGCGCCGCTTTTTTATTTATCCGCTTCGCCGGGTTCGTCGCAGGTCCCCGCCGGATCCCACTCCTCCGGATCCTCGCGTCTGGATCTGTCCCACGCCACCAGGGCGCAGATGATCACCGCCAGCATGACGGGCAGGTCAAACATCGGCTCCCACCCTTTCCAGCTTTGTCTCCATGACAGCCTTCGCCTCGGCCTTGTCCGCCTCGTCTGTCTCGCTCAGGCGGTCGTAGGCTTCCGCGATCTGCTCACCCACGCTGCGGTGCTTCTTCGTCTTCTTCTCCGGCACCCGCTCCACGTTTGTGTTCGTCACCTTCAGGTGCTTGGATATCGGCTCAGCCTCTTCTATGTCCGTGTCCGCCGGCGGCGTCAACTCGATGGACGTCAGCCCCGACCCGATGCACAGCATCAGCGTGGCGATACCTCCGATGATCATGCAGAACACCAGCGTGTTCGCGGAGTACGTCAGCTGAAGCGCCACGTACAGGATAAGGATCTGCAGCAGCTGTCCCGCCGCGAAGCCTCCCAGGATCTTGTTCATATGTGCACCCTCCCTTATTCTTCGGCGGTTTCCTGCCGCCATTCTTTGTAATCCGCTCTTCTCTGTTCCCGCTCTGTCGGCGGCTTGTAGTCCAGCGGCCGCTTCGCGCAGAAGTGGTATCTGTGCGCGTACCCGCTCGCCTCGTTCTCCCGGCTGTCCGGCAGGATCTCGCAGCGGATCTGCGCGCCTTCCGATGTATACAGCACGTTCACCCCGCCGTTCTTCACGAACCGGTACGGCGTCAGCTCATTCTCTATCGGCACCCTGCTGTTGCCTCTCGGCACCCACAGCACCGGACGGCCGCACCACCGGCACGGTACAGGATTCATGGCCTCACGCTCCCAGTTTCTCCAGGCCCAGTGCGATCCGCTCATAGGTCCTGATGTCTACGGTCTCCGCGTTTATGATCTGATAGATCGTCGTGTCCGTCACCTTGCCTCCTGAAGCGTTCGCTATGGCCTGCGTGTTGATCCCGTTCTTCCTGGCTTCGATGATCCTGTCCCTGATCTCCCGTTTCCGATCCCGATTGTTCTTCGGCTTCGGTTCCTGGGCTCCCCCTTGAGGGGAATCTCGACGCGCGGGAAGCGTGTGACGTTCCTCGCTTGTCTCTGTCGCCGCTGCGACTGATGAGGTGTCCGTCTTCTCCGGATCCGATACGACCTCAAACGTGTGCTGGTCTATCTGGATCTCCCGCTCCGGCTCCCGCTTCTTCTCTTGGAACATAGGGAACATTTCTTCAAAAGCCGGCTTGCTCGTGCACATGGTCTCCAACTCCTGGATCTGCAGCCACGCGTCCGCGCAGTCGCAGAAATCTTCCTTGTCTATCCCGTGCTGCGTCCTGTGGTACCACAGTGCCAGGAAGATCTCACTCGGTTTTGCCATTCTGTTCACCTCCCAGGAACGCTTCGCGGATCCATCCTTCCAGATCCTGCTGCATGTTCAGTCCGCCCTTCCTGGTGATCCTCCGGACCCGCCGCAGCTTCCGGAAGATCTCCCCGTACTCCGATGCCAGGAACAGCTCGAAGTCCCGCTCATTGGCCAGCTTGATCCCTCTGGTGCTGCTGACGATGATCTTCTCAAACTCATCGCTGGCGTTGATCTCTTCGATGTCCCGCGTGAGCACCCGCCTGCCGGCGCTGTTGTGGAAGCTGCTGTTCCATCCGATCGGATACCCCGGCACGTTGCATACCGCGTCCAGCATCCTCGTCCACCTGTCTCCCTTTGTGAGCAGGTACGCGTACAGATCCGCCTGACGCGCTTTGTCTTCGTGGTCTGTCATTTCCCGAACCCCTTTCGTCCTTCTTCTTCCCAGCGGATCTCCCGCTGGCTCGGCAGGTTGTTGTCCTTCCGCCATCTTCCTATGGTGGTCTCGCCGCACCCCAGGGCCACGGCGATCTGCAGGTCGTTCAGCCCTTCCTCGTAGAGCTTCATCACTTTGCCGTAGTCGATCTTCCTGTCATACGCCCGGCTCTTCAGGCCCTCGCCGTGCCGCCATCGCGCCACGGTCGACTCCGTGCAGCCCATGGCCCGCGCGATCTTGTGGTCGCTCAGTCCCTGTTCCCACAGTTCCCGGTACTTTTTCGGGTCGTACTTTGATGTCCGTTCCTGCTCGTTGGCCGGCAGCTCGTTGCGGTGCCGCCAGGCGTACACCGTGCTCTTGTCGCAGCCGGACGCCTTGGCGATCTCGGCGTCGCTCTTGCCTTCCATGTACATCTCAAGCATATGCTCATGGTTGAACCTGGAGCTTTTCTTCCGGATGATCTTCACCGGCTTTTCAAAGTACAGGACCTCGCGCTGGACCGGCTCTCCTTCCTCGAACGCCGGGCACATCCCGTCTGCTCTCTTCGGCATGGCGATCCGGCTGTGCCCGGTGATGTAGCAGTAGTCGCAGCACTGATCGTATCCGTCATACGTTCCCCGGTACTTGCACCTGATGCACTCGCCCAGCCGTCGCTCTTCCAGCTCCTTCTGAAGCCTCAGCTTCTCGTCCTTCTCGGCCCGGTATTCTTCCTGCCGGCGCCGGATGATCTCCTGCCGTTCCTTCGGTGTCAGCGCCGCCCACCCCGGAGGATAGTTGCTCTTCAGGCCGTTCCTCTTGCGCCAGTTGCCTATGGTCCTCGGCGGCAGGCCCAGCTCCCGCTCGATGTGCGCGTCGCTCCACCCGCTCTGGTAAAGATCCCTCGCCCGCTCTTCGTTGAACTCTATCTTCTCCATCCGGTCTCCTCACCACGGAAGCTCCGCGCCGGCCTCTACCAGCTGGAACACATCCGCATTGTCCTCAGGCTCGTCGTAGATCTGCGCGATCTCTTCCGGATCCAGGTAGTTCTTCCCGAACTCCCGCACGAAATCCTCCACGCTCCAGTCCTGCTCGCGCATGGCCTTGATCTGCCCGTACTTGCGCAGCCTCACCCTGGCCTCGTAGCTCCTGTGCGCGCTGTCCGCCGCGTACTGATGGCAGTACGGGCACAGGTAAACGGTCAGCTTCAGCTTGTCCGCTTTCTTTCTCAGCGCTCCCTGAAAGATGTGGTGCTTCTCTACCGTATCGTAGACGCCGCATCCAAAGCACACACCCGTCATTGTTCTGTCTCCTTTCTAATGATTCTCTTCGCGTTGCCGTACCGATGGATGATCACCATCTCGTCCGGCGTCTCCCGCTCGATCAGCCAGTCCTCCGGCTTCAGCCTCTTGGCCGCCAGGATATTCGACTGACGCACCGAGGGTTTCCTGCCGTGCTTCATTTCCCCTCCTGCGCCAGCTTCATGGCCAGGATCGGAAGCGCGCACCCTGCGCTGATACCGTAGCGCCGCACTACGGTCTGCCTGCTGATACCCAGGAGCTTCCCGATCTCCGACGTGGACAGCCATCCTTTGCCGTCGGATCGTTCCGTCAGCCAGGCCAGCGTCTGCCTGTATCCGTCCGGCTCACGCATCGTACTCGCCGTCCAGGATGATCAGGATCCAGTTAAACAGAACACCCAGCATCTGTTAGTCTCCCTCCTTTTAGTTCTCGCATTTCTGCGAGTTACTGGCTAAAAAAATAGCCGCAGCTTCTTCCGGTGATATCGCCAGGACATCGACCAGCTTGTGCATCTGGCCGACGGAAAAAGCTACGCCTTCACATTTCATTTTACGGATAAAGGTACTGTTATCAATGCCTATAGCTTTCGCCACTGATTCTTGTGTCATGCCACGGGCAGCGATGCTCCCCTTCAACCGATTGATATCAACGCGCATTAGGGGCCCCTCCTTTCTCGCATTATTGCAAGTTCACTTGTACAGTAACATGTCTCCGGTTTTATGTCAATAGGTAAATTCGCATTTCTGCAAAAAATTATTGCGTTAATACTACTGCTCTATTGCAATTTTGCAACTCCCATGGTAATGTATATTTGAGGTGATACCATGACTACAGGTGAACGCATGAAAGCCAGGCGCAAAGAGCTCGGCTATTCTGCTGAATATGTCGCTTCCAAGCTCGGCATTTCCCCCTCTACCATATACCGATACGAGAAGGGCGATATCGAAAAGATTGCCGGCGATATGCTCGTGCCTATTGCAGATGTCCTTCGAACTACTCCCGCCTATCTGATGGGCTGGGCTGAGAAGAAGGTCTCGGAGATCAAGCCGCTGCCGGAGCCGGAGATCACCCGCGATATAGATCCGATATACGACGCGCTCAATCCTGCCGGGCAGCAGGCGCTGTGTGCGTACGGCCGCTTCCTCGGAAGCCAGACGGAATACCGTGCGAAGGAAGCGCCGAAGAAGCCGGTGGTGATCACCCGGATCATCCCGCTCCTGGGCCAGAGCTTTGCCGCCGGATCTCCGGAGGCTCCCGGCGATCTGTTCATGCAGGACTACAGTACCACGGATCCGCACGCGGAGTTCGCCATCAAGGTCAACGGCGACAGCATGGAGCCTTACCTCCCGGACGGATCCATCGCGCTGGGCGTTAAGCGCGCACCCATAGACGGGGAGGTCGGCGCCTGGTGGCTGGACGGCGGCTTCCTCGTGAAGCAGGTCGCCCAGGACAATTACGGCAACACCTATCTGTTCTCCCTGAACCGCGACAGATCCGACGCGGACGAGACGATCATGCACGATTCCGGCAGAGATCTCCGCTGCGTCGGCACGATCCTCATGGACCGGAGGCTCCCGCTTCCGTAACACATCATTAAGAAAGGTTGATCCGAATGAAAGAAAAAATGTCCCAGGCACTCGGCAGCGCAGGCTTCATATTGTTCTACATCGTTATGCTCCTGTTCTGCTTCGCTCCCCTGCTGATCCTTGATCGTCCGCTGCTGTTCGACATCATCTGTATTCTTATCATCCTTGGTTCCCGTTACTTTGGCGGTATCGTCTGCATCGGCCTGTATATCTGGGCTACCGTCAAAGTATTCTCCGAACCTTTTGACGTCTTCTCTTACATCTTTCTCGTTTTTGCCGCGCTATACTTTCTGATCTTTGTCATTCCCCCTCTCAAGCAAATGTTCACGAAGGACAATTCCGGCCTGTAAAAACTACCGCTATGAACGAGCTGTTCCATGTATGGCGCTCTTTTATTAAGGCACTGTTGTGGATGGCGCTGGCTTCTCCGGTCATCGGCATCGTATGCTATGCCCTTGTGCTTTTTGAACTTAGTTCTAAGATTCAACCATTTGTCGCTGCCTGTTTCCTGGTGGCATATTTCATCAATTATCTACCTAAAAAGCCATGAAAAAATCTGATTACGCCTCCATGTTCACCCTCCGGAAAGACGGAAGGTATCAGGGAAACTATAAGGATCCCTCCGGCAAATGGCACACCATGACGGACAAAGATCCCGAGGCCCTGTTCTATAAGATAGAAGAGGCGAAGAAGCCGAAGCCCGTCACGTTCCGGCAGGCTGCAGAGGCATGGGAAACTGAATACAGGGAATCCTGCAATCCCCGCACCTGGATGAACTACAAGCCGCACTACGAGGATATCGTATGTCGGCACGGTGACCGGCCCGTGGCTGAGCTCGCCGGCGTTGACGTGATCCAGGACCTGCAGCGCGCCAAGGCGATGGGATACAGCAGGACCATCGTCAACAGCAGGCGGACCATATACAACAACATCCTCAACTACTCCGTCGCCCAGGGATGGGTGCCGTGGAACGCGGCCCAGGGCATCAAGCTGCCGAAGGGCCTTCCCTCGTCGAAGCGTTCTGCTCCGACTGACGAACAGATCCGCGCCGTCATCACGGGCAGGGATCTCCCCTTCGGGATGTTCGCCTTCCTCCTGCTGTGCACCGGGCTGAGAAAAGGCGAAGCTCTCGCGCTGCTAAAGTCTGACGTGAAGGACGGAACGATCCGGGTCACGAAGTCCCTGACGCTCCTGGACGGGAGCGCGCCCAAAGTTAAAGCACCCAAGTCGGAGGCAGGCGTGCGCGAAGTCCCGGTGCTCTCTCTCCTTCGTGGGCCGCTGGAGGCTTATATGGAACGATTGGACGGGGATATACTCTTCCCTTCCCGAAGCTACAACGGAAGCCCCGGCGGGTGCTACATGAGCCAGAGCAACTACGATACGGCATGGGCTGCGTACTGCGCGGCGGCCGGGCTCGGAGAACTCACCGCCCACCAGCTTCGCCACGGCACTGCCACTCTCCTGTTTGAGGCAGGCGTTGATGTATATACAGCCCGCAAGATCCTCGGCCACGCCAAGGTGACCACTACCATGGAGATCTACACCGAGCTGCGGGAAAAACAGGAAAAGCAGTCCATCTCCAAGTTGGACGAATATATGAGCAGTTTTAGTGCGTAAGTATAAATTGTACAGGTTTATCAGTATTGTTACTCCGGCTGTAAATCTGCTGGCAATGCCTACGGTGGTTCGAATCCACCCGCCCCCACCAAGTAAGAAAAGCCTTGAGAAATCAGGGCTTTTCTTGTTTTTGTGCGGCTCTTTTTTAGTTGACTGGCAACGGTGCACAGGTTCAAATTGTTATAATATGTTGCGTTTTGTTGCATTATTTTAGTGCGGATTTAGTGCGAAACCTGGTTGCTGTTGCGCATTTTGTCCGGATAGAGCAAGGACCGGGAGATCTCCCCCGGTCCTCTTTCTTACAGTCTGAAGTCTACCTTCTCGCGTGTCTTGTACTTCCGTCCCGCAGCCAGCGCCGCAGTCAGGAAGTCGTCTCCGTATTTCTCCATCAGCTCACGCAGATCGTCCTCGGCGCTGGCGTCTCCGCTCTTGCCGGATCTCTGCGCCGGCGTGCCGAACAGCGTGCTGATGTCGATGCTTGTGTCGTAGCCCTTGGCCAGCTGTCCGACCGGCTTGATCGACGTGGCCTTGGCCGCTCTGCTCCTGCGTCTCCCGCGTCCGCGCCTGCGGCGGCTTTTCTTTTTGTTCGGATCGTAGCCGTGCCAGGGCGTGTACTTTAGCGAGTTCTCCTTGTACAGGTACAGATACAGGATGTCCTTCTGCTCCGTTGTCAGACCGGGGATGCTCTCGATGTAGGCGCATACCTTGTCCTTCTTGCTGCCGGTGATGCTTTTTCCATACTTGTCCTTGTCGGCGGACATCCCGCTCAGCGCGGTCATGTAGGTGATGGCGTCCTTGATGTCGATGCCGCCCTTGACCGCCTGGTCGGCCCACAGCGTCCAGTTGTAGCTCGTGTTCTCCGCGCTGTAGTTCTTGTCGGCCTTCTTGTACCCCTGGACCAGCGCCCACTCGTTGAGCTTCTTGATCATTGTCTTCTGGTCCTTGGCGCTGGCGTTCTTGTAGGCGTCGGAGTTCATCATCGCGTCCTTGTTGTCCTTGAGGACTTTCTTCCTGGTCTTGTAGTCCAGGGCAGGACCGTCGCTGTCGTAGCCCGCCAGCTTGTACAGAAGCTCTTCCTTGTCATCCGGAAGGTTCAGGCCGTCGATAAACTCCAGCGTCTTTTCCTTCTTTGTCCCGGAGATCGCGCGCCCGTACTGGTCGTAGTCGGCCTTGATGCTCTTGACCTGCTGCGCGTAGCCGATCGCCTCCGGCAAAGTCATGCCTTCCTTCACGGCCTGATCTGCCCACTCGGTCCAGGCGTAGGACGTCCCGGCCGGCGAGTAGTTCTTGTCCGCGTTTTTCATGGACTGCACCTTGGCGTAGTCGTCCAGCATCTTCAGCATGGACTCCTGGTCTTCGGTGCTGGCGTTCTTGTACTGCTTGCTTTTTACCAGCTCGGTGCGGTTGTTCTCTACGATGGTCTTCCTGGTCCGCAGGTCTTCCGCGTCGACATTGTAGCCCGCGATCTTGTACAGCAAGTTCTTCTGCTTGTCCGAGATGTTCAGGCCGTCGATGTACTTCAGCGTCTTTTCCTTCTTGGAATCCTTTACCGCTTTGCCGAATTCGTCATAGTCGGAAGAGATGCCCTTGACCTTGGTCATATACCCGATCGCTTCGGGCAGGCTCATGCCCGCCTTCACCGCCTGGTCCGCCCAGTCTGTCCAGCCGTATCCGTTTTCTGCCGGCTTGTAGTTTGGATCCCTGGCCTTCGCCGCCTGGACCAGCGCGTACTGATCCAGCCGCTTGTTCATGGTCTTCTGCTCTTCCTTGGTCCCGCTCCGGTACAGGTCGCTCTTCTGCAGATCCTTCTGGTATTTCTCCACGGTCTGCTTCTTGGTCCTGTAGTCCACCGGAGATCCGTTAAGGTCGGCGTACCTGTACAGCAGTTCCTTCTTCTTGTCGGAGATGTTCAGGCCGTCGATGTACTCCAGGGTCTTTTCCTTTTTGGTCCCGCTGATCGCGTCGCCGTACTCGTCGTAGTCCGCCGTGATGCCGTCCAGCTGCTGCACGTAGTTCAGCGCCTCCGGCAGCGTCATGCCTTCCTTCACGGCCTGCTCTGTCCACGAGGTCCATCCGGCTCCCTTGTAGTTCGGATCCGTCTTCTTCTTGCCCTGGGTCTCGGCGTACTTCTGCAGCTTGTTGATCAGGTCCTTCTTTTCCTCCGCGGTGGCGGTGATGTAGTAGTCGCTGGTCTGCAGGCTGTCCAGGTTGGACTGCATGACTGTCTGCTGCGTGCCCGCGTCGGCCACGGTCTTGGTGTCGGTGAAGGCTGTCTGCGCGTCGATGCCCGAATGCCACGGCGTCATCTCCAGTCCGCTGTCGTACTCCTGCTCATACAGAAGATCCTTCTGCTCGCTGTCGATCGGCAGGCTGTCGATGTAGGCGACGACCTTGCTCTTCCGGCTTGTGGTCACAGCGCCCAGCGCGTTCTTGTCATCCTTCAGGTTCTTGATCGTATTCATCGCGGTGATGGATGTCGGCAGATCCATGCCCGCGTCCATGGCCTCGTCGGCTTTCAGGGTCCAGCCGTATGTGCCGTCGCTCTTGTCCGGTTCGTACTCCGAATCCGCTCCCTTCCTTGCCTGCACCGTTGCGTACTGGTAGAGCTTCTTGATCATGGAGTTTTTGGTCTTGTCGTCCGCGTCCTGGTATTCCTTGGTGCTTATCAGCTCCTCCAGGTTATCGCTCACCACGTCGCCCCATGTCTTGCTGTAGGCTTTCTTATCCTTGACCTTTACCTCGTTGCCGCCGTAGCTGAAGCTGTCCGGCGTGGCGTTCGGTATCGCGTCGGAGAATCCCGCGGCATACAGTCTGCTCAGCTCGTCTGTCGCGGCCCGCTCCAGGTTCACGCCCGTCCGGTTCTTCATGATCATGTTCGCCGCGGTGCCCGCGACGTTTGGATCCATCCCCTTCAGGTCTCCCTTGCTGATGCCGCCGAAGATGTTGTCGTATGCCAGCGCCGTCTCCGGGGATGCCCACCGGATTCCGCTGAGCAGGTACGTCTCCACGTTCCGGACCGGGAGGCCCAGCATGGAGGCCAGATCTGTCGCTGTTTCTTTCAGAGCCTTTGCAGCTTTTTGTTCGTCACCGTCGCTCCTTGCTTTCCATACGTTTGTAAAATCATTGATCGTGTCTTGCACGGCTGACAGCACATTGATCTCCGGAGCTTTCCACTTGTTGCCGGTCACCACGTGTTCCGCCACGCTCCACATCTCTGCTCCACCGATTATAGAGCCGACGTTTGTTTCCATGAAATCCTTGCCCAGCTGCTTGAGCACGGTGTCTATCGTGAGGTTTCCTTCCTCGTCCCGGTAGTCGTCGTCCTTTCCGCGCAGTCCCTTGAAGGCCGCCTTGATCACATCGTAGATCCCGTTGGCTGCCACGAATCCCGCTACCGTATTGAGCGCGTACTTGGTAGCATTGGCGATCTGTTTGCTGTCTCCGCTCTGCCGTGCCGCCTGCAGTTTGCCCGCGGCCTCTGCCAGCATGTTGTAATACTGGACAGGCACTGTCTTATACATGGTCAGGAATTTCATTATGTCGCTGTCGGTTCTGAGGATCTGCGCCCGCTCCATGTCTGTGTAGTTGGGCTGCGTGTCGTAGATCGCCCGGTTGTAGACCTTGGCCACTTCCCTGTAGTAGGGATCCATTCCGGAGTCAATCTGCTCCCGGCTTCCGGGTTTCAGATCCGGGTTGTCCTTCCTGACTTTGTACTCTGCCGCCGCCCACAGTCTCTTTGTCGCCAGCCGGTCCATGCCCTGGATCCAGTTGAGTGTTTTAGAAGCCAGCAGCTTTTGCGCCGCGTTCTTTTTATCTGCTGCAACGGCGTCGCCGATCTCCTGGCTGCTGTATCCCTGCGAACGGTACCACAGCAGCGGCGTATACTTTTCTACCAGTTTTTCGTCCACCGGGTTTGCTGTCAGTCCTGCTGCCAGTGCGTCCCAGCCAACGACCTGTGCTGCGCCCGGATAGGACGCCAGCTGCGCCATGTCAATCTGATTTTCGCTGACGTCGCTCAGTCTGCGTTGAGCAGTAAGCCCTCCCACAAGTCCTTTTATCCCCACGGACTGAGCCGCCGCCGGATAAGACGCCAGCTGCGAGGCCGCCACGCTTGGGTTCAGCGTCAGGTTTGCTCCTGCCAAATTGCTGCGGAGCTTTCCCCAAACCTTACTGCCACTTTTTTGTCCTCCCTGGATATCCTGAAGCAGTTTGGTGATGTACTTTTCCGCGCCGCTCCCCCACTTGTGGTTGATCGTGTCCTTGATGGATCCGGCGAAGGCGTTGCCCTCCTCATGGAAGACATGGTTGTTGATGGCGTTGAAATCCCTTATCGGGATCGCGTACCCGTAATACCGGCTCACTTTGTCCACCTGGTCCATGAATACGTCATAGGCGTCGCGCAGCACGATGGGGTTCCCGGCGTGCACACGTTCATTCGCTATGGACCCTATGCCTTCCACGGTCTGGGATCTCGCCTGTTTTTCTACATCGGATTTTATGTACGCATCCACGGATTCGATTGGGAAATACTGGTCCACGTCCGCCCGCTCGTATCCGTCCAGCTGCATGGACACTTCGTTGATTGCGTCCTTCGACTGTTTGTTGAAGAACTTCTGCAGGTAGGAAGCGAAGGTCTTTTCTTCCGGCGTCAGCGTGGAGGCGATGGCCCGC